>SAMEA5043665__coassemble_208_pt1 | contig 15306 bp, 11 predicted proteins | sample SAMEA5043665__metabat2_low_PE_004 | metagenome-assembled genome bin SAMEA5043665 (sample SAMEA5043665) | Gadus morhua | reverse complement strand
AAGTTGATGCCGTGGTTCTCCACATTGCCATGAACAGTGGCACCGTCCATCACGCCAATACCGAAAACGTTGCCATTATTAATCAGGTTACCGTCAACTGTGGCGCCATCTTTCACCGAAAGTTCATCAATATGGGTAAAACCATCTCCTTCGGGATTATCTTCTCCGAAGTTATTGACCACATCCCCTTTGACATGGCCGCCGTTCATAACGGTAACTTCATCGAGCTGGCCATTATTGATGACCGACTGCTCTACGATGGCACCATCAACCATGATCTGATCGACTTCACCATCGTTGATAATATTGCCGGCCACCGTGGCGCCGTCTCTCAGAGAGATCGACCCATCAATAAAACCCTCATTAGTAATATTGCCGGCCACCGTGGCGCCGTCTCTTAGAGAGATCGACCCATCCACAACACCCTCATTAATAATATTACCGGCCACCATGGCGCCGTCTTTCAGATAGATCGTCCCGTCAACAACGCCATCCATCCTGTTGTGAATATCACCACCCACCCGGACATTGACGCCGGACAGTTCCATGCCTTCTACATAACCATTATTGATAATGGAGCCATCCATCCCGACAAGGCCGCCGCCAGGTGTATCGACAATGCTGATATAACCTATCATCCCGGCATTGTAGATATCGAAAGAGATGCGGGAGCCATTGCGGATATTAATGCTGTTGACACCATCAAAATTAACAAACGACCCTTCAAGAGTACCGCCGTTCATCCAGAAATCGCTGACGCCATCCTCATTGAAGACATTACCCTTTACATAACCTTCTATACCAATGTCGTTTACTGGAACGTTGGGAGCTATATCACCCTCACAGAATTCACCGCTGGTGACATGAATATTATTTTCTTCGTTGGGTGAGGGGCAGGTTTCCGCCGCCGCCGGAGCAGCCATACTTTGAATGGTTAGAAAAATGGCGGAGCTTAACAGGGTGTGCTTAAAGATATTCTTGCGATTATTGTCCATAATGCCCACTTTTTTTATTATTAAAGTGTCGTCTGCAATAATGAATACAAATCAATGTAAGGCAGTAATTTCCGACTATTTGAGTCAACTATAACGGGTTAAAATTTATAATAAAAGGATATAACCGGTATTTACATGCATATAATAATGGGCTTTCTGTTCAATGAATAACCAAAAAATATTACGCTTCGCGGCATTGATTATTATTGTTCTGGTCGTTTTATCAGGTTGCCAGGGGCTGGGGGGTATGCCAAAGGTAAGCCCTGGTGATTTTAACCATACTCTCACCGAAGGCATCTTCCACCACGGCGAGCTACCCGTCTATTTCTGGGCTCCATCCCGGCCAGTCAGTGACACTCTGCGTATCTATATAGAAGGCGATGGCAGGGCATGGTTACGTTCAGGCCGCCCATCGCTGGATCCAACCCCCGTTAACCGACTGGTGCATCAATTAATGCTGCAAGATCCAACTCCCGATCTTGCCTACCTTGCCCAACCCTGCCAATACGTCAGCAATGATAGCTGCAATAACCAGGTCTGGACCTTTCAGCGTTACAGCCAGAGATTGGTGGAAACTATGGATAAAGCCGTCTCTTCCCTGAAAGAAAAAGGCGACTATCAGTACGTGGAGTTTGTCGGTTATTCCGGTGGAGGGACTATCGCTCTGTTACTGGCTGCCCAAAGGAGTGATGTAGCGGCTGTACGAACAGTCGCCGGAAATCTTTCTCCCCGGTTTTTCAATCATTATCACGGCGTATCTGCAATGCCTGCGGCGCTGAATCCGGTGGCATTTAAACGACAGCTGTCTACAACTCCGCAGATTCACTTTGTCGGCTCCAGAGATGCAGTTGTGCCCGGGGTGATCAGTCAGCATTACATGGAATTCTTTACTGATGCCTCCTGCATTCGTATTGAGACGGTGCCGGCAGACCACCAGACCGGCTGGATTGAAAGGTGGTCATCACTGTTAGACAAAAAACCTCTGTGTGACCGTTAAAACAAAACTGTCGTTTACCCGCCATTTAAAGCGGCACTCCTGTGCCAGCCTTTAAGTTTTGTTGCTTAAGCAACAAAACAGGCGTACCCTGCGTCCAGATAATGTTGTATAGGCAACAAAATGAGTGACAAAATCTATCGCTACGCCGTGTATACCGTGCTTGGTTTCGCCGGCCTTTTTTCCCTGTTCCTGATCGGCTCAGATAACTTCGCACCCTTTACCACCCAGGCCACGGTAAACCGAGCCATTGTTAATATTGCCCCGGAAGTTTCCGGCGTAGTCACCGACGTTTTTGTTAACAATGGTCAGCAGGTGAAAGCAGGAGACCTGTTGTTCAGCCTCGATAAAAGCAGCTATCAGATTGCTCTTCAGCAAGCAGACGCTGAATTTCAGCAGGCTCTGGAAAGTGATGCCGCCAAGAAGCAGGAGATGATCTCGGCCCGACAAGTTCTCAAGCAGCGGGAAGAGGAGCGGGAAAACGCTGAAGTCAGGGCGAACCGTTATCAGGTGCTGCGGAAACAGGGAAGTATCAACCAACAGGCATACGACGATGTCCTGACTGTTGCCAATATTGCCAGTAATGCCGTAGAAGTGGCCAAGGCCGGGATTATGCAAATTCAGGCTGAACTGTCGGCGGACAATCAATCAGCCGCCGTCTCTCTGGCTGAGGCCAAAGTGGCTGCTGCCAGCCTGGATCTTGCCAATACCGAGGTGCGGGCAGAGACCCGCGGTATTGTCAGCAATCTGCAATTAGAGAGCGGAACCTATGTGAACAAGGGCAGTGGTGTTCTGTTTCTGGTCAGTGACAGCCAGGTCTGGCTCAATGCGGACTTCAATGAAAAGGGCGTTGCCCATCTGACCCCGGGGACCCAGGCCGTGATCTCCTTTGATGCCCTGCCCGGTGAGACTTTTACCGGACAGATAAGCAATCGGGACAGTGCCGTCTATGACAACACCTCCCTGAATAATCAGCTGGCTAATGTCACCAATGACAGTCGCTGGATTCGGGAACAACAGAAAATACGCAACCGTATTGCTATCAACGACACTATTCCAGAGTTGATTTCCGGTGCCAAAGCCAGCGTTATGGTGAAAAATGGCAATCCTCTGGTGGACGCCATTGCGACCGGCTGGATTACCCTGATCTCCTACTTTCGTTATATCTACTGAGTGACGTTTGTATGCTGAACAGGAACAACGCAACTCACGAAGCTCTCAGGATAACCCTGACCATTACTCTGTGCATGCTGGCAGGAAAGTGGCTGGATTTTTCCTCTCCGGTCTACTTTGCCCTGTACCCGACCATTGCCATGACCAAGGGTCGGGACTTCTCCTGTCTGGGGTTATACCGGATGTTTATGCCAACGCTGGTGAGCGCATCCCTTGCTCTGGTGGTTTCCGAACTGTTCTACCAGCATCCGTTCATTATCTGGACGATCAGTCTGGTCGCCTTTGATCAGCTGCGCCGGCGAGCGGATACACCACAAAAGCTCGGTGCCATGCTGATGCCGACTTTTAACTGGATACTTATTGTCGTTTTTTCTCAGCAGACGACCATAAATATACCGGAGCGTATTTGGGAAATTATGGCGGCCATGGGTATGACTATTGTTATTGTCAGGGTAATGGCTGCGCTGTTTCCGGTGACCTCTGGCAGCAAACAACCGTCATTGGTGGTGGAACCACACCCGGTCAGCTTTCGTCATCGGCTGGTCTCTCTCACCCTTATAGGCCCGGGGCTGGCCTTTTTGATGACCGTAGACCTGCTTTCAGCCACCTTCTGCATGGTACCAGTGATCGCAGCCGCCACTCAGTTCTCCCGGAACCAATACCTGAACGTGGTCAAACATCGTGTCGTTACCCAGCTGGGGGGATGTGCCATTGCCGTAGTCTTCGCCCTGTTAATGGCCGGGCACCAGAATATCGCCAGCTTTTATGCCATCGACCTCGGGTTGCTGATATTTGCTCTTGCCAGACTGATCAGTCGCTCAACCGGCCCTCTGCGAGACACCCACTGCGACGCCCTGCTGGCAACATTGCTGCCGATCCAGCTCTATATGAGCAATACCGGCTTCGGGCTGTCCGGAACCTTTCTCAGGGCGTGGGAGTTGGCAGTAACTCTTGGTATATTATTCGCCCTTCATACAATCACCCAGCCATGGTTAACACGTGATAAAAAAAATCTCCTTACCACCGGAACTTGATAACAACATGCCGTTTATCATGGGGCTGGCCTATAAGCAGTTTCGAACCAGAGCCAATCAGTTATTGGTAACCGAGTTTGATCTTACCCTTGAGATGCTGGGGGTGCTGCGGACTCTTCACCACCTGGGCGAAGTACCGCAGCAGGCCTTATCGGAAGCCCTGTACCGGGAACGGTCCGTTATTAAACGACTGGTGGATAACTGCATCAAACGGGAGTTGGTGATAGCCGGTAAAAAAGCAGCCAACCAGAAGGCTCGCTATATCTCTCTGACATCAAAAGGTCTGGATACAAAAACTGCAGCAGACGGACGACTACAGCAGGTTATTTCAGAGTTTTTCTCGCCCCTGCTGCCGGATGAACAGGAGCAGTTGCTCTCGTTGTGCAAAAAGTTGGTACAGAATGGCGTCACTACAGAGTTTTGAGGATATCTGAATTGACTGAGCAAGGCAGGGACAGACCCGTATTCCGGGTCTGGATTTTGATTCATTAGCCAATAATCTCACCGCTGCCAGCTATCCTTGACTACTACATAAAACTACCGGTATTCAGGTACATATTCATAGTGATTTTCCCATACTCCGGTTTTTCACCTGATTTAATAACAACCTCTCTTTTAATACTGAGTTTGGATTCGTCATCGTATTTGATAATATCAACAACATCATCCACTGATAAACTGACTCCGGATTCCATGGCATAGGAAATGACAACTTCCTCACCATTACGACGAACATCTATGGAGTCCTCCAGATCTTTCGGTGACAGCGTTCCAAATGAAACTCCAATCTGTAAACAATTATGAAGATTATTAAGTTCGTTCTGATTGATATGAGAGATCACCTCCATCTGCGTTTTTTCCGGCAGGTTGCTCAGTAAACAAATTATATTTTCCTCGAATTCTTTCTTAGCATTCTGTTTTTTCGACTCATCCACATTATCATTACCAATAGATTTTCTCTCAAACATTAAATCCGCGCCATTATATAACCTATAGTGATTACGGAGAAGATCTTTTTTGGTCTGAGAAGCTATGATAATTTTCTTGTTTTTAGATAATGCTTCTAACATCTCTTTCATATCTTTCTCATGATGTTTATTAGTAACTTCCCGTATCTCCGGTTCTCCACTATTAACATCCCGATCAAAAGTGTGCTTCGGTTTCAGTGCGGCTTTAACTATTGATGTCTGCAGCTCTCTCACTGTCTTCTCAAGGGACTCCCTGTTCATGTTCTTACTAGAACTCCATAAATTTATATATTCCTTTGGCATGAGATCAATGGTCTCCTTTAGCCTTTTTTTTATGGCACATAGCTCTTCAAGGATTGCGCCTGGGTTCTCCTTTCTAGATTCAATGAACTCATTTATCTTTTTATTCAACTGTTCACACAACGAAGGATTATCACGGGTGCTTTTTGATAACGTTTCTATTAGATAATCTATTTCCATTATTTCCATTGCAAGCTTGTCATGATTTGAAAATTCAAGAATTACAAAGTCATTCTCTCCAACACCACTTTTGTTTCCTTTATTTAACTGTATTCCATTGCGATCTTTCAATTTTTTATTATGCGTCGACGAGGATTCGGAAGTTTTTTTATTATCGGCTTCTACTTTTTCAACGGATCTTCTGTTGTTTGTAGCCACTTTACTATCTGTCTCTGGCGCTGGCTGCCTCTATAATAATGACAAGTTATTCACTACTGGCATTGATTCCATAATAGTATCTCCTTTCTTTTTTAGTACGCCGAAAAATTCCTCGGCAATCTTTCCCTGATGATGGGTCCAAGAATACTTCGTTGCCGTCAGAGGGCGCAATACGACTTAAGTCCACTCAGGCATCTGTACTACTGACCGATACCATCAACAAGAGTCGATAAAAAATCACGCCATTACGAAACCCAAGCCAGAGGAAGAAGCCATCCATGAATTTTCAAGAAATACTCAAACCTACCGCCCGAAATATAAAAAAAGAGTGGCGGACACTGGGAATAGACAAGATCGGTGCATCCAAGCACGAATACGGGATAGCCCTGAAAAGTCACCTCCAGACCATAAATAATCAAACCGTGATCCTCTCCGCACTGCTCACTCCAAGCATCAACAGGCAGAAGAATGTCAATATGATTGTTGATATTACCTTGCCCAAAAGCGGAGACCTGGAGTCTTGCCTTGGTGCCCTGAGCGCATTTATGCAGCAAACCACGGCCTTACTTAACCCTATAACCCTCCTGGTTGATATGCGTACCAGTCAGATTATCTTGCGCCAGTGCCAAATTATGCCCATTGCTCATCCACCAGCCACCACAGCCTTTATCAATGCCATCCAACTGTTGGTTCCCTTGCTGCAACCGATCATTAACACTCTCTGTCAAACCAATCCCTCTCAGGATGATGCCCGTGAGCTGGCTAATCAGTTTGTTAACAGTTTCCAGGGAGCCTTGAAGAATGAATCCACTCTATAAACAGACCATCCACACATTCCTGACCACCAATAAGCTCAATCCACAGGAGCGCCCCCCACAAGATGGGGCTGAAAACTGGGTCTTTGATATTGCCGAAAATCTGCAGAGCGAGCTGTTCTGCTACGAAACGCAGCCTAACGATATTAGCGCAATCCTCATGACCTCGGTACAGATCAAACCCAACGACAATGCGACTATGCTGGCGGCGGCGATCTGTCCGGCACTGGCACCTGCTGCTATTGTTATTATCGATAACGTGCTGTCATTACGGTTGATGGTACGGGGCGACGTTCAGAGCATAGGGGCATTGCTGGAAGAGAGTATTATGATTACCCATCACATCATCTCCTCGATATTCCCACACATTGTGAATCTCGCTGATGGAAAAACCCCCATGCAGAACGCCATGATACTGGCGATGCAGGCCCTTCAGGGCGGAGCGCAGGGCAAACAGCCCGATCAAGTGGACGATCAAGTGGACAAGCCGCCAACAGATTCCTAATCTCTCTGCTAATAAAAAAAAGCGGTGTCAGCAGACACCGCTTTTTTTATGAGCACTCTTACCACATCAGATCATCAGGAATCTGATAATCGGCGTAAGGATCATCGTCATCCCCTTCATCCTGCTCGCTCTTGTTGTTGACCAACAGGTACTTGTCGGCTTCATCGGCCAGACGCTCGGCCAATGTCTCGGCCACCTTGCCGGAGATCAGTGCGTAGTCATCCTCACCCAGTCTGGCGATGGCAAGACGACCGCAGGTCAGCTCCTGCACCTGTTTATCTTTCAGGTACCACTTTTTGATTTTTTTGTTATCCACAAAATTATAGGCAGTCTCACCATCCTGGCGGGCGACACGGTTGCTCTCAATAATCTGGCGCACCTGAGCCTGCTTCTCTTTTTCCACCCGCTCGGCTTCACGCTGGCGGTTCAGATCTTTATCTCGCTCAATCTGCTGCTTGCGCTCGTCGTCCAGACGGCGACGTTGCTCAGACTGGAGATCAACCCCCTGCTGCTTCTGTTGCTTCTTCTGGGTGCGGGCCTGCTGGTGCTGTTTTTTGCTGGCCACACCCGCTTTCAATAACTGGTCTCTAAGGGAACTCATGGGATTATCTGATCATTGATTGCCAAGGGAGACCGGAATTATACAACGGCACGGCCAACGGGAAAGCATTACAAAATCCTGAAGGATAAATAAACAGGATAAATAAACAGCATGGAGAGCTCTCCGGTGTACCGGAGAGCCCGTCAGTCAATATCACTCATTTTCGAGCGAGAGCAACGTCGCATTCCCTCCAACAGCGGTGGTGTTGATCGTCAAAGTACGCTCGGAGGCAAAGCGGTACAGGTAATGGGGGCCGCCGGCCTTCGGACCGGTGCCGGAAAGCCCCTGACCACCAAAAGGTTGAACACCGACCACCGCACCCGTTTGATTGCGGTTGATATAGGCGTTACCGGCGTTGACGGCCTCCTGAATAAACATCGATTTTTTTTCGTTACGGCTGTGTATGCCGAGGGTCAGGCCATAGCCGGTACTATTGATCTGTTCGATCACTGCGTTCAGCTGATCCGCTTTGTAACGAATAACATGGAGAACCGGACCAAACTGTTCCCGCTCCAGTACGTTGATATGGTCGATCTCAAAGACGACAGGGGCGATAAAGTAGCCCTCTTTCGCCATAGTCGGCAACTCGCACTCTGCCAGCAGTCTCGCCTCGGACTTCATACGGTCGATATGCTGCTGCAGACCGGCTCGGGCCCGTTCATCAATCACCGGGCCAATATCGGTCGCGTGATCACTGGGGTCACCAATCACCAGCTCGGCCATGGCACCTTTGAGCAGATGGATGATCCGGTCGGCAATATCGTCTTGTACATAGAGCACCCGCAGGGCAGAGCAGCGCTGACCGGCACTGCCAAAGGCGGAGAGCACAACATCCTTGATCACCTGCTCGGGCAGGGCTGTTGAGTCAACGATCATGGCATTCTGCCCACCGGTCTCGGCGATCAGAGGGATGATAGCCCCTTCCCGTTCGGCGATGGTTTTGTTGATAATGCGGGCCGTTTCCGTAGAGCCGGTAAAGGCGATACCCGCAATACGAAGGTCAGACACCAGCTGTTGTCCAATATGACCATCCCCCGGCAGCAGCTGAATAGCTCCCACAGGGAGCCCGGCTTCAAGCATAAGTTCAACCGTTCGGGCGGCGATCAGACTGGTCTGTTCGGCAGGTTTGGCGATAACGGTATTGCCCGCTGCCAATGCGGCGGTGATCTGGCCAAGGAAAATAGCCAGAGGGAAGTTCCAGGGGCTGATGCAGAGGAAAACACCACGACCGGTCAGGCGAAGTTCATTGGATTCCCCCGTCGGCCCCGCCATCACCACAGGGCTACCAAATTTCTCGACACCCTGAGCAGCATAGTAACGGCAGAAATCAACGGCCTCCCGCACTTCATCGATAGCATCGTGGATGGTTTTTCCCGCCTCCTTATGGCAGAGGGCGATCAGTTCTGCACGGTGAGCCTCCAAGAGATCGGAGAGGGCGATCAGTTTGGCTGCGCGTTGGTCCGCGGGGGTCTGATTCCACCGCTTAAAAGCGGCTGTGGCCGCCTCAAGGGCTTGATCAATCTCCACCTCCGTCGTCCAGTGCATATGACCTGCGACACGCTTCTCACTACAGGTCGTGTTCGTGTTATAGGGGCAGATGATAGTGGTGGCTTTGGCCGTCTCGATCTGCTGACCGTTAATGATCGGCCCTTTGTGCCACTGCGTGTTCATAAACGACTGCACCTCGTCGTGGAAGGGCCGGCAGATCGATTCGATATCAATATTGATGCCGCTGGCGTTGCGGCGCTCTTCACCATAAATAGCATCCGGTAGCGCAATGCGCGGATTGGCGAGATGCTCATGACTGGTCAGCAGATCAGCCGGATGCTGAGTCAGGGATTCTACCGGCGTTCTGGCATCAACCAGACGGTGTACGAACGAGGAGTTGGCACCGTTTTCCAGCAGACGGCGCACCAGATAGGGAAGCAGCTCACAATGGCTGCCAACCGGCGCATAGATGCGTACCGTCTTTTGCTCCTGCTTTGCCACCAGATCATAGAGCGCATCACCCATACCGTGCAAACGCTGGAATTCATACTCGCTACTATTATTTGCCGCCGCCATGGTGAGCACACTGGCAACAGTATGGGCGTTATGGCTGGCAAACTGCGGGAACAGCAGGCCTTTGGCCTCATCAGAGAGCAGGAATTTTGTACACACAAGATAGGCGACATCTGTCCCTTCTTTGCGGGTATAGACCGGATAACCAGGGTAGCCTTGCTGTTGGCAGAGTTTGATCTCAGTATCCCAGTAAGCGCCCTTCACCAGCCGTACCGGAATCATATCACCTTGTTCACGAGCCAATGCCGTTAGCCAGCACAGGGTCGGCAGTGCCCGTTTACTATAGGCTTGAACCACCAGACCAAATTTGCCCCAGCCCTGACAATCCGGGTGGCGATAGAGTTGTTCAAACAGCTTCAGGAACAGTTCGTGGCGATCCTGCTCCTCAGCATCAAGATTAATGGCGACATCGCCCGCTCTGGCAGCACGGATCAAGACCAGTACAGAGTCCAGTAACTCATCCATCACGCGCTCGGTTTGGGTCACCTCATAGCGGGGATGCAGCGCTGAAAGTTTGATAGAGATGCCGAGCGGGGGAGAGCCTTCCACAGCGGGTTCAGCAGCGATGGCTTCAATCGCCTGCAGATAGCTGGCGTGATAACAGGCCGCATCTTCGGCCGTGAGTGCAGCCTCACCCAACATATCGAAAGAGTAGGTATGACCCTGTTTGCGGGCCTGATGACCATTGCGCAACGCCTCCTCGATTGTACGACCAAGTACAAAGTGCTTGCCCATGATCCTCATGGCTTGATTGACGGCCTGACGTATGACCGGTTCACCCATCTTGTTGACTAGACGACCGATGACATTTGCAGGGTGATCCTCTTTGCTGCAATCCTCTTTGCTGCGATCCTCTTTGCGGCAATCCTCTTTGCTGCAATCCTCTTTGCTGCGATCCAGGGAGATAACCTTGCCGGTCAGCATCAGCCCCCAGGTTGAAGCATTGACCAGCAGTGAGTCACTCTGGTTCAGGTGTTTGTCCCAGTCCGCAATGCTGAGTTTGTCCAGGATAAGAGCATCGGCGGTCTCTGCATCGGGAATACGCAGCAGTGCCTCCGCCAGGCACATCAGCAGGATGCCTTCCTTGGTGTCGAGGCTGTACTGGAGCAGTAGGGCATCGATCATATGAATGGCGTTGTCGCTGGCGCGCACCTGCTCAATCAGTGAAGCCGCTTTAGTGGCAATCGTCGCCCGCTGACTGCTTTTACTATTAATACTATTGCTACTGTGCAGCTGCTCCAGTAGCTCTTGCAGCCATGAATTTTCGTCCACGCAGTAATGGGGAGAGATGAATTCGCGGATCTGCTCAGGGGTCTGCTGCATAAAAGCAGCTGTGAACGCATCACAAGCTTTGAACATGCCCACTTCCTCTATTGGTTGTTATTTATGGAGCGGATGTCATTCGGCAATGATCATTACAGAGCGAAGAGTATCGCTGCTTCTGGATTGAGACAATACCTGTGATTCTCTCCTCGCTGCTGGCGAGGGGCTGCTGGAGAGGGGCTGCTGGAGAGGGGGCTGCTGGAGAGTCCGCTTACAGTGATAATGGTACATCCTACGGGCTCAGGGCTACACGACTTCTCAGTTATAACTCAACTTTCCGGTTTGATTACACCAATACTCAAAGCAAAAAAAGCACGAGTGACAGCATAAAATTAACCTATGAGAAAAAATTCTGATGCAAACTGTGTCAATCCACGCCAAAGGTGCATGACCAGTGCCTGGTATTTGTTTGCCACAACAAATCAGGCAGTGATCGTCATGGTACCAGGAGCCAGGAGCCAGAAACCAGGAGCCGAGAGTCGAACTATTCTCAGACCGAACTATTCTCAGACAGTCTCTCAGTCCCACCCACTGTCTTGCGAAAGGGTTACGCAGTGAATGAACCTTTTGAGTACTTTATTCTGGAAATGGCCATTATTTTTGGCGGAGCATCGATTTTGGGTACGCTGTTTGTATGGCTGAAACAACCCATTGTTTTGGCTTATATCTGTCTTGGCATGCTAGTAGGCCCCTACGGGTTTGGTTTCATGGCAAACAGCAGTCATATAGATGCTGTTTCCAGGATAGGCATTATCCTTTTGATGTTTCTTCTGGGGCTGCACCTGCACCCCCGTAATTTGTTAAAACAGCTGAAACAAACGGCACTGGTTACATTTATCTGTCTTTCACTGACCGGAGTTGTGATCTGGCTGGTCCTGCTTTACGGGCTGGGGACAAATCCGGTTGAAGCCGCGATTGCCGGTTTGGCTTTGGCATTTTCCAGTACGGTACTGAGCCTGAAACTGATTCCAGCTACAACCCTGCACCATCAAAGAACCGGAGAGGTAATGATCAGTATTCTTCTTTTTGAAGATATTCTGGCCATCCTGACGATTTTGGTGCTTTACAGTGCCGAGGGCAGCAGTATGTCCTGGAATGCCATGCTGTTACCGCTCAAAATGGCCCTGTTCAGTTTCGCAGCCTGGGCTTGTGTTCGCTATGTACTGCTCTCGCTGTTTCTACGTTTTGATATTATTTCTGAATATATTTTTCTGGTCTCCCTCGGCTGGTGCATGACGGCTGCAGAGCTGGCCCACACCGTAGGGTTATCCCATGAGATTGGTGCTTTTATTGCCGGAGTCAGCATCGCTACGTCACCCATTGCCGAAGTCATTGCCGAGGGGCTCAAGCCGGTGCGGGAGTTTTTCCTGATCCTGTTCTTTTTCTCCATTGGCGCTCAGTTTGACCCGTTTTTAAGCTACAGAATGCTGATAGCGATTGCGGTGGTCTCCCTGGTTGTTTTACTTATGAAACCACTGTTGTTCAGTTTTCTATTACAGACCCTTAAAGGCGAGAACCGAAACAATGCCTGGGAGATGGGGCTTCGGCTGGGGCAGAGCAGCGAATTTTCATTGCTGTTGGCTTTCGGTGCCGTAAGCGCCGGACGCATCAGTCAGGAAACGGCTCTGCTGATTGAAGGTGCTGCGGTTGTTACCTTTATCATCTCCACATATCTGGTGGTGTTCCGCCTGCCAACGCCGATTTCACCCAATCAGGCGTTGAGAAGGGATTAGCTGAGTACCTACCAACACGCAACCGGAACGCTTTGCGTGCCCGCCCTATATCCCCGCCCGATTGGCCGAGGATATAAGGCGTTTTTGCTAAAGCCCGATAAAAAAAGCCCCGGCTCTGTTTCCAGAGCCGGGGCTTTTTTTATCACAGGGGGATTAGATCACCCGCATGCCAGGTATGGCACCTTCATGGGGTTCCAGAATCCACAGGTCGGCACCACCAGGACCGGCGGCCAGCACCATACCTTCGCTCATGCCGAACTTCATTTTACGGGGCGCCAGATTGGCAACCATAACCGTGTGCTTGCCGATCAACGCTTCCGGTGAGTAGGCCGCCTTGATGCCGGAGAACACATTGCGCGTGTTTTCTTCACCCACATCCAGCGTCAGGCGCAGCAGTTTGTCGGCTCCTTCTACGTGTTCGGCATTGACAATTTTGGCGATACGCAGATCAACTCTGGCAAAATCACCAAATTCGATGGTGTCGGCAATCGGCTCTTCCAGAGTACTCTTTTTAACGTCACTCACTATGGCATGGTCCTCTTTGACAGGGACTTCTTGTTGGCAAGTGGCAGGGGCTGCATTGGTATTCATGCTCTCCAGCAGTTTTTTGGCATCATCCATCATGGCATCAACTTTGGCCTGCTCGACACGGGTCATCAGCGGCTTGAACTTATTGATACCATGGTTGAACAGCAGGTGCTGGCTATCGGCCCAGTTCAAGCTCTCAACGTTCAGGAAATCTGCGACTTTCTCGGTCATGGCCGGCAGAACCGGCTTCAGGTAGATCATCAGCAGGCGGAACAGGTTGATACCTGTTGAACAGATGTCGTGCAATTCCTGATCTTTGCCCTCTTCTTTGGCGACCGTCCAGGGCTTCACTTCGTCGATCCAGGCGTTGGCCTTATCGGCCAGAGCCATAATCTCGCGCATCGCTTTGCCGAACTCTCGCTCTTCATAGCACTGGGCGATGGTGCCGGAGGCCTCCATAAAGGCTTTGCTCAGTTCCGGGGCACAGTCGGTGCCGGAGAGCTGGTTGTCAAAACGCTTGGCAATAAAGCCGGCGTTACGGCTGGCGATGTTGACCACTTTACCCACCAGGTCACTGTTCACGCGCTGGATAAGATCCGCAGTGTTCAGATCCAGATCATCAACCCGGCTGGAGAGCTTGGCGGCGTAGTAGTAACGCAGATACTCCGGATCAAGATGGTCCAGAAAGGTGCGAGCCGTGATAAAAGTGCCCCGGGATTTAGACATCTTCTCGCCGTTGACGGTCAGATAGCCGTGCACACTCACCGTAGTGGGCGTCCGGTAACCGGTACCGTGCAACATGGCAGGCCAGAACAGGCAGTGGAAGTTGACGATATCTTTACCGATAAAGTGGTGCACTTCGCAGGGGGAATCTTTTTTCCAGTACTCGTCAAAATCCAGACCTTCGGTGCGGTCACACAGGTTTTTGAAGGCAGCCATGTAGCCGATAGGCGCATCCAGCCAGACGTAAAAATACTTACCAGACTCACCGGGAATTTCAAAACCAAAATAGGGCGCATCACGGGAGATATCCCAATCCTGCAGACCGCTGTCCAGCCACTCAGCCAGCTTGTTGGCGATCTCTTCCTTGATGGTGCCGCTGCGGGTCCACTCTTTCAGGAAGGCATCGAAGTGGGAGAGTTTGAAGAAGAAGTGTTCGGACTCTTTATCGATCGGCGTCGCGCCAGACATGGTGGAGTACGGGTTCTTCAGATCAGTCGGGCTGTAGGTGGCGGAGCAGACTTCACAGTTGTCGCCGTACTGATCTTTGGCGCCACACTTGGGACACTCACCCTTGATGTAGCGGTCGGCCAGAAACATCTTTTTTTCCGGGTCGAAGGCCTGAGTGATGGTACGGCTGGCGATATGCCCGTTCTCTTTCAGTGCCAGATAAACGGCAGAGGAGAGTTCACGGTTCTCTTCGCTGTGGGTGGAGTGGTAGTTGTCGAAAGCGACATGAAAGCTACTGAAATCGGCGATACGCTCTTTGTTGATGCGTGCGACGGACTCTTCCGGAGTGATACCCAGCTTCTCGGCATGCAGGCTGATGGCTGTGCCGTGGGCATCATCGGCGCAAACAAAAGTACACTGGTGGCCGCGCATTTTCTGAAAGCGACTCCAGATATCGGTCTGGATGTATTCCACCAGATGTCCCATATGCAGCGGACCGTTGGCATAGGGGAGAGCACCGGTAACAAGAATTTTGCGCTGTACGGGTTGCGCTGAATGTGGTGCGGCTGACTGTTCAGACATAGGGGGAACAACATCTCCGGTAGAGCAACCTGCTGGCCAATAGCTCGTGCAGATCGAAAAATACAAACGAATATTATAAAAGGATGGAGGGGATTGGGGAAACTATACAGGGAAACTATACAGGGAAACTATACAGGGAAACTATA
>SAMEA5043665__coassemble_207_pt1 | contig 15317 bp, 15 predicted proteins | sample SAMEA5043665__metabat2_low_PE_004 | metagenome-assembled genome bin SAMEA5043665 (sample SAMEA5043665) | Gadus morhua | reverse complement strand
TAGCCAGAAAGTCCAGCTCGGCTTCGGTAATGGTGTAATCCCAGGTTACTGTGCCGTTGTTGTCATTGGTGCCCACATTTATAATCGTGAAGGCATTTTCAATGGCGGTCTGCTGGGTACCAGTCAAGGTCAGAGGCACTGATGGGGTGATGCTCTTAGTGGCTTCGGTAGCATTTGGCTGGTCGATCAGATCCACATCACTAAAGGTGATTGAACCATTGTCGCTCAGCGTACTGCCTTCGGTGATCGTTCCCGCTACATTGGTCGCTGTGATAGTCGGCGCATCATTGGTACCGGTAACCGTGATGGTGACATCAGCAGTGGCCCCCGCCCCATCATTATCGGACATGGTATAACGAACGATGACTGTCGTATCTTCAGATTCAGCCAGATAATCAAAGTCTGTTTCTGGATCAAACCGCAGTTGGTTGCCGACAACGCTGGCGCTGCCCCGGTTTGCAACAGGATTGCCAGCGCCGTCAATGATTGTGACACTGTTCAGACTAAAATTGGCAACAGTGTCGTTGTGGTCTCGATCCGTATCATTGGCAAGAACATCGATCGTCAGTACTTCATGCTCATGACCTGCTTTTGTATCAGTATTGGCTTCTGGGGTGTCGTTAACTCCGACAATAGTGGCGGTAAATCTGGCCGTGTCTGACAGAAGCACGCCCTCAGCACCGCCGAAATCCTCAACTGATATATTGTACAATGAGCTGACGGTAGCATTCCGTGTATTCGCAAACGACTCATCAACCTCAAAAGCGTAACTGCCATCACTCTTTAGGTATAAGGTACCGTAGGTGCCCGTTTCGAACTGGTCATAGTTGACACCATCTACCGCTACTACTCCACCAGTGGCATTGGGTAGCGAAAAGGTAAAATTGCTGTCATCCGGGTCAGAAACTGTTAGCGTCCCCGTTTGCAGGGGGAATGTGTCATCTACTGTGGTATCTGTAAAAGTAACCGTTTCATTGGTTAAAAAAGGTGCTCTATTTTGAGCAACCACGCTTAAACTCAAAGCATTTGAGGCTGCGTCGCCCTCGGCGTCCTGAACAGTCAAGGTCACTGTCTTGCTGGCAGAGGGGTCAGGATTCGAGGTGGCATATGCGATGTTTTGGGCAAGACTCTCAATCACGTCCACGGTGATAAACGGATCTTCCACGCGAATGTTGTCAATCAACATACTGGCACCGGCCGCCTGACCACCCGTTCTGTCAAATGTACCGGACACAAACACAAATCGATAGTTGCCATCTGCGGAGATAGAAACGTCTGCCGTTCCGGATCCACTGGTACCAGTATCTTCAAAGGCAATGGTGATATTATTTGAATCATCTACCAAATAGCCAACTACATGGTAGTCATCGCCGCCATTATTGGCCCACCAGTCAAATTTGAGAACTTTCCCTCCGGTGGCTGCAAAGCTGTCACTGTAAGCGGCTGGTCCATGAATAACGCCATAACTGTCAACGTTCATGCCTGAGGCTTTCAACTCAAGCTGTCCTGAACTGGCATCAACAACCCAGCCGCTACTCGGTTGGGAGTTTATGAGGCCACTATCACCACCGTTTGACAAAGCAGGGTAGGTTACCTGGCTGTCAAGAGGGGTAGGAATGGAGGTGCCCGGCAAGTTAGATCCGAGATCGACCCGTTGTGTAACGGCCGTCCAGTTAGCCATGCCGTTAGCAAAGTCACCATTGAGTACCGGCGAGGTTCCTGCCACGGTGACATTTAGCAAATTAATTCTGAGCGCTTTGCCGTTGGTACCATCAAGTGTTGGATCGACTGTACCAATTTGGAGTTTGGAACCACCCTCACCAATAAAAACCTGGCTCCCGGTAATAGAGATTTCCCCGAGGGTGTTGGGGGTGGCAGAGTTGAATACACTGAGTTGGTCGGTCGTTTCCCCACCGCTGGTGACATCAAATTCTAAATAGCCATTGCCGTAATTATCTGCTCCGGAAATAATGGCGCCCGACGAGAGAATGAGCGGTGAACCATCATTGGCGACTGTTTGATCGGTCAAACCACCCACGACGGGAGCCAAAACGCCCTCAAAGGCCTCCACGGAGAAAGCTGTGGCTTCAATGTTGGCTGTAGCAGCCTCCAGCTCCCAGTCCCCGCCCAGATTTTCGGCACCGGTCAGGTCGTCGGATGCTGCAATATCTGCCCCCGTAAACTCTGATAGCTGGCTAATAAATTCAAGACCTGAGTCGTCTGTACCGACGCGACAGCCGTAAAGCAAAATATCTCCGGAATCGCTGACCGACTCGCCCAACTGTTGCAACAGGTCAGCATTCTCTGCGAGGTTACCACTGTTCAGTTCCAAAGAGCCCAGTGACAGCTCTCCGGTATCGCCATGGGAGAAGATATGAATGGCATCAATATCCTTTTGTCCTTCCAGGTTGGCGAGCATACTTTCCAGACCATTGTCTGAGCCATCAATCAAAAAGATTTCAATGCCTTCGCCAATGCCATCAACAATGGTCTGAAAGTTATCAATTTGAGTGTCTACAAATGCGACTTCCCGGCGTCTGTTTTCACCGCTTTCGCCCACGGGAGCCACTTCCGGCGAGGTGCTCTTGTCGTTATCCGGTGTCTGCTCTGTGTTCTGCTGGAAAGCCACATCTGTAGAAGCTTCCGCAGCGGTTGCAACCGCTGCCCCATCCAGCAGAATACGGGGTTCAAGAGCTGTTATTAGGGGTTTTCTTTGAAAACGAGTTGTTTTTTTTTGAGAGCGGTGATTCTTGTCCATGAGCGCTTACCCGTTTTATTAGTTGTCTGATTCTTTTCGATGGGTTTTGATTCAACCCTTAGCTGGCTGTTTGCCTAAATCTGTCTGCTTGCCTAAAGCTGGTTGTTTGTCTAAAGCTGGCTGCTTGCCTAAATCTGTCTGCTTGCCTAAATCTGTCTGCTTGCCTAAAACTGGTTGCTTGTCTAAATAAAGAAGTTCCGCTGTTGCACTCATTCCCGGAATCAGCCCCGAGTGAGTAGAGAGATCAATATGCAACATAATAGTTTGACTGCCAGGATCAATAGCCGGTGAAATTGCTGATACAGTACCTTCAGCGACTGTAGTGGAGTCATCAATATAGAGTTTTACAGCGACGCCTTCTGTCAGCCAGGATAGCCAGCTGGCTGGGGCGATAACCTCGGCGTCCAGCTGTTCATCATTAACAATTTCTATTAATTCCTGCTTTTGGTTAACCGTCTCAAAGCGGCTAATCCGGCGCTCAATGACCTTGCCATCGTACGGTGCACGAATAATGCAACGCTCGGTGTTTAATCTGGCAATTAATAGGGCTGCTTCCATCTGCTCCAACTGCGATTGTGCCAATGCCACTTCTATAGCACCGATGGAGCGGAGTTTGTTCAGTTTTTTCACATTCTCCAGCTTGATCGCTGACGCCTGTTTTTCTGCGACCACTTTCAGCTTTTGAGCCTGATAAAGCGAGCAATCAAGACCGACCAGAAGGTCTCCGGTTTTAAATGGGGTACCAGGTTGAAGAGGCAGCTCTACCACTTTTGCCGACAGTTCGGCAGAAAGGATTGTTCGATCCACTGCCTTAATTAAGGCTCTGGCTTGAAATTCCGACGCACTCGCATTAAATGCCAGTACTGTCATCAGCATGCTTGTGAAGTACAACTCCCCCAAATCCATTGATTACCTGCCTTAGCCGTGTTGTCACTAAAATTAACGGCTTCATTGAAATGAAGCCGTGTTTTGTTGCTAACAAATAGGAAGGTATCGACTTATTGAGGCTGTACACTATCTGCCAGCTTCCCGCTCTGCCACTGACGCAATTGTGCCCGAATACTCGCGGATAAAGCAGGCAGGTCAGTGCCACTATGGCTTCCCTGAGTCAGATCCAGTCCCATGGTGACAAATATGCGGCTAAAGCCGTTTTGCAGGTCAGCATAAGCTACATCCCGACGCAATTCTGCTAGTAGCACATTTAAGGATTCACGCATCAAATCCAGTTCAGAGGCACTTTCGCTACGGGTTTCATTACTGATCTGATCGTGGATTCTTGTAGCGACATCAAGATACCGTTTTGACAGTGCAAAACTCTTTTTTGTCTGTTCAAAGCGAATTTTCGACAGATGTACCTGAGTGAGCACAGCCATAGAGGTCGCCAGCCGCTGCTGTTCTGCCAGAGCCCCTCGGGTTTGTGCTATGAATTGTTCGTCATTGATTCGGAAAATATGCAGTAGATTCCAGGAAATTTGGGCTCCAAAACTGGTCCAGTTCTGATTGAGCAGGTAGTCGTTATTATCGTGATAGCTACCTGCAGTCAGGTTTATGCCTGGCAGCATTTTTAGCACGGCAGCACGAGTTTCTGCCGCTGAAATGCGCTTTTGGTAGTGACTTTCTATTAATTCTGGCCTGTTATTCAACGCCGTATCTTCCATGGTGGCCAAATCAAAACTCAACTCGGGTACATGAAAGCTTGGCTCATCGACATCTTTTAACTGGAAAGAGACCCCCGGCTTAACTCCTATCAGCTCTGCCAACACTGTCTTGGCATCCGTTAGCTCCTGCTGCAAGGATTGTAATGAACGCAAAATGTCGAGTAATTCCCGCTGATAATAGAGGGCCTGTAACGGTGCTTTCAAGCGCTGACGTTCTACTGTTTGGGAATCTTTAATCGCCGCACGGGTTCTTTTGATCAACGGGCCAATATTTTTTAACAGCCGCTCCGCCGATACCCCTCGCCAGTAAGCCGTACGAACATCCTGGGTAATATTATGAACCACCTTGCGTTCCCGCTCTTGCGAGATCAGGTACATATCCGCATTTTGCCGGGCCCGAACATAAGAGAGACCGAAGTCGAGAATATTCCACGTGAAAGCGGCATCATATGTGGTTCGCTTTTTATCCTGAGAGACAGAATAAGAGGGGTTGTTTCTCAATGAACCTGGAGTTCCGTCATTGAATAAGACGCTGGCAGAGGCGGCATAATTGTTGCGCTTTGAGTAACCTGCGGATGCGGTGAGTTCAGGCAGCATTTCATACTTGGCAAGTTTTAACTGCCCATGGGCAAGAGCGGTCTCCAGTTTCTGTAACTTTCTCTGTCTGTTATTCAATAATGCTCGGGCAATAGCGTCTTCCAGACTAATAACCCCAGCAATAGCGCCCACACCTTGACTGAGCACGATTTTGTCATTTTCTGCAGTTTTCCGAATATTTTCCGGTGTCACTGCAACAGGTCTGACAGAACAGCCCCCTAATAAAATGACGGATGTCATCGCCAGTGTTTTTTTCAGCATTGAGCAACCCTATCCTTGGTCTATTCAACATGCTAATGGGCCTTAAGAATGATCCGGGAATAACTTCCGCATATTCTGAGGCTTAAAACTCCGTTCAGGCTGAACCCTTCGAGGCTATTGACACCACTCTTCGACGAGCTCAGGGTAAACAGAGATCGAGTCTCAAATCTGGAAGCTATTTAAGGACTGTTCATTAAACTCATCAACGAATGGTTCCCATTATATTGCCTATCGCTCATAGGATGAATATCTTTAGTTTGGGAGTCAATACTTCGGACAGTTTCTGCCAAGACATTCTTGGGGCTGTGGCTTTATAGGGTATTTTCCGGCAACTCTGCGCTGACCAATATTGGCTATTAAATATCAGCCCTTACACGCAGACCTTGCCCCACGTGCATTGTGTTCTTGAAAAACTGTCCACAGTATTGGGAGAGATCCCAGTTGGTAGCCACCTTATAATCATCCTGAGTGTTAAAGCTGCGATAATTAATCCTCACATATCCTGAATCGGTGAAATCCTGAGACAGATGTATTTTACCTGTCAGGCCTTGTGCTGTCTGGGTTTAGAAAATTATTTGTGATCTGAAATCACTGATTCAGGTAGAAGTAAATCCCAAATATGTTTGGTTTGATAACAAAACCTTAATAGTCCCTGACACTCTCTAACATCCCACAAAAAAACCTTACATTTTCCCAGAAACTTTATCGCGTTCTGTGTGCTCTAAATGCCCACTTGATAGTAATGAATAGCAGGAGAGTGCAGATGTTGAATACAACGTTGATCCGTCTTTATGTAAAAGCCTCCCTTTTTCTGGATCGCCTGAAAGAAGACCAGCGCGGGGTGACTGCCATTGAATATGCGCTTGTTGCGGTGGCCATTGCGTCAGTAGTGGGTGTGGCGTTTTCTGGTGAGAGTGGCAGCTTGAAATCTGCTCTTAAAGCAGCCATGGAAAAGGTCAGCACGGCGATTTCCACGGAGTGATAACAATGATACTGGCAGGGCTGACTTTATATCTGTTCTGGTCGGATATCTGTTATCGGATGATCAGTAATAGATCCGTGCTTGCTGTTGCGGCTATCTCGCTGCTGACCACTGGTTTTCAGAGTTTTCAGTTAGGGGGCTGGTTGTGTGTAGCATTGGTCGGTTGTCTGTTATTTCGTTGTAACGTCATGGCTGGTGGTGATATCAAGCTGATGCTTGCCTATTTGACCGGTATCCGCCATGAGTTCTTGCCAGCACTGTTTGGTCTGATGGCTGTTGTTGGTGGTCTGACCGCTGTTGTTTACCTTTGCTATGGATGGATAACAGGAACCCTGTCGTCGGTCAGGCTACGGGGTGTGCCCTATGGTATTGCCATCGGGGCTGCCGGTTTTACCGGAGTACTGCTGTCAGCCCTGTAAATAAGGCCTGAATATATAACTTCTATAAAGAGAACGAGAGTAAAAGCCTATGCGACGGGTATGGTTATTACTTCCGGCCTTTATTGTGTCTGTTGTTGCTGTAATAGGCATAATGAATACCGGTACCGACACACAGTGTGCGGGGGGTGAGGCTGACGGGGAGGAAGATCGGGAGAATGGTCAGGAGTTGGTGCCTGTCGTTTCAACAGAGCCGGATCAGCATCAAGAGCCGCTGGTTGATGTTGCCGATCAGCCCTATGTGGCCTGGCCACTTCCCTTGTCCCGTCAGGGCTTTGCCCTGGAGGTGCGTGCTGGGGAGCGAGTGGATGTGGCTCTTATCACCATGCCTGATCGGAGTCCCGGCAATCTGGCAAAGATTTCGGTGACGACGGTGCTGACCAATGCCCTTGTTTTGGAAAATAGAGGTTTGGACAACCGCCAGCCAGAGTCGTCCTTTAATGATGACAATCTTCATACTCTGGTGCTTGCGGTTGCACCGGCTGACATTCGGCAACTAATACTGGCTCGTCACACTGGAAATCTGGAGGTATTGCCTGCTGGTCAGCGGTTTGTCGGCTCGGCCAATGTACGTCAGCTGTTCCCTGACCTTGTCAGGGTGACGGAATTTCGTGGTGCCAATGGCACAGTCTCTTCTTCTTCTTCTTCTTCTTCTAATGGCCGCAGTGCAGGAGTGTGGTAATGAGCTTTTATCATCGCCTGTATACGCCGCTTTTGATGTTGTGGATGTTGGTGTGGATCGCCCAGACCCGCGCTGATGATGCGCTCTATCTGGACGTACACAAGGCCGAGCCTTTAACGTATAGCCGGGATGTGATCGATACGGTCTTTGTCGCTGATCCGAACATTGCGGATTATCAGGTAATAAATAACAGTCGTCTGATTGTCTACGGGAAAAACCCTGGTACGACCTCCCTTCTGGTGACTGATAGTAAGGGCAAGGCGATTGATAGCCGTACTCTTGTGGTGACCCACAATCTGTCGTCTGTGCGTGAGCAGTTGCAGCTGAGATTTTCCGATAGCGAGATCAATCTAACATCATTGGGTCAGCAGATTGTCCTTAGCGGTACGGTGCTATCCGATGATATCAGTAACGACATCTATCAACTGGCTGGCGAACTGCTGGGCAAGAAGGCTCATGAAGATAAGATCAGTTGGAAGGAGGGGGCAACAGACAAAAGCCCGATCCATTTTCTGACCCGTCGTACCTATGAGGGGCTGGTTAACAACCTTCAAACGACAACTGTCAGGCAGGTCAATGTCAAACTGACCATTGCGGAGGTTTCCCACTCTTTTATTCGTCAGCTCGGAGTAAAATTTGGCTCGTTGCTGGGTGAAGCTGCCGGTGCCAGACTTTTGGGTAGTGGGCAGTTTTTTAACCGGCTTGGTCATCTGGACTCTCGCTCCATTGGACGGTTTATTTCCGCAGCTGATGATGATGCTATGGGGCAAATTCTCGCTGAACCCAACCTGTCGGTGTTATCTGGTGAGACCGCTTCCTTTCTGGCCGGTGGTGAAATGCCCATTATCACCTACGTTGATGGCTCCCAGAACATTAGCTACAAAGAGTTCGGTGTTCGCCTGACCCTGGCGGCCAAGGTTCTTAAAAACGACACCATTAACTTATCTCTGGAACCTGAAGTCAGTTCGGTGGATGTCAGTAAAAGTAACAACACGCTGGATATGCCGGCTTTCAAGACCCGCAAGGCCCGAACCACAATACAGTTAGCTGATGGTGAGAGTTTCGTACTGGGGGGGTTGATTAGTACCGAAGATCGTGATGCGCTCTCCAAGATTCCCATTGTTGGTGATATTCCTGTTTTAGGTGCCGCTTTTCGCCATACCGATAATCAGCGCGAGAAGACAGAGCTGATAATTGTCGCCACGGTCAATCTGGTGAAGCCTGTTGTTTCGGGGAGTATTCAGCTTCCTGAGATGAACCGGGTCGATACTCTTCTGCGTTACTTCAATCTCGATACAATCAAAGAGCGCCCCATTATTGCCGATCAGGCGCGCGCTATCCTGGCAACAGGAGGCTTTAAGCAGTGATTAAACGGTGTCTGATCGTTGTTACCAATGTTGTTACCAATGTTGTTACCAATGTTGTTATCAGTGTTTGTACGACGGTGATTTTCTGCCTTGAGGGTTGTGATGGCCGCTTTGTCAATTACCAGCAGCCACCTGACGACATCTGTCCTCCTTACAGAGCCTCTGCCCGATCTGTTGATGGCAAGACCGGTGCGGAACAGTTACGTAGCTGTTACATCGACAAAGCTCGTCGGCAGAGCATGGTTTATCCCGAACGGGCCACGCCAGATGAAAGTAGGGAGGGGAAATAGGGCCATGTTTGATTTTGATGATTTTGAACAGGTTTCAGCGGGTGCCACGGAGCGACAGGCGAGTACGGCTAAAATTATGGTCGTCTACCGTACCGAGCAGTGCCTCCATACCGTTCAGGAGGCTGTGTGTTTTGAAGGTTTGGAGCTGTCTGGTGCTATTGGCTATGACGCCGACAAACTGCCTGATCTCCTGATCGGTTGCAGTGCGCAGTTGCTGCTGATTGAAACCGGTAATGATTTTGGGACAGGCGTTGAGCAGCAACTGTTTGATTTGCGTCATCTGCTGCCCAGAGAGTGTCAGGTTGTGCTGCTCGGACCAGACGGCAGTATGAGTTTGGTACGAAGGCTGCGTCAGCAGGGATTCCTTTATCTGCTGTGGCCTGCCAGTCGTCAGGATATTGTTGATCAGCTTAAACTCTGTCTGCATCAACGACAGATGACCAATGCTCATAATACCATGAGGGTCGCAGTTATGGGGTGTAAGGGTGGCTGCGGAACAACACTGGTTGCTGCCAGCCTGGCTCGAAGTCTTGCGGATGAAACCGGTCAGTCCGGCATGCTGGTCGATCATGGTTATCGCGGCGGCAACATGCATGTGATGTTGGGGTTGTCCGATCTGGCTGATAAGGCCAGCGCCAAGCGTGAATCTGTGGTTTTTGATCAAGCTCTCGATTTTATTCAAGCCAGTAGTCTTGAGATCAAGGTGTCGGAGAAGCTGAACTATCTGACGGGGCCTGACCGGGAGCGTATTCACGAAGCTGTTGATTTGTTGTCCTGGGATAATAACTTTTTGGTAGAAGACTGTGCCAATGAATCACCTTTCTCGAATAGAGAACCCGATGAAGATTGGTTGTCGTCTTTGAATGCACTGGTCATTACCGTGCATCCATCGTTGTCTGGGCTCTACCTGTGCAAATGTCTGCTTGAACGGCTAGAGCAGCGTCGTAGTTCCGTGCGCTGTTTTTTGGTGCTGAATTATTGTCAGCCTAATAAGCAGATCGATCGCACTATGGTCGAGCAGTATTTAAACAGATCCATCGCTTGTGAATTGCCCTGGTATCCCCATTGTGAAGATTATCTGATCACGGGTAAAAGCTTTGTATCCGGAACCGGAGCCCTGGGATTACCTCTGCAGAATCTGGCGCGACAGTTGCTGGGTAAGCCGGTCTGTTCAAAGACTTTTCTGAGCTGGCTGTTGCGGAGGATTAGCTAATGAATGCATTGAATCAGAATCTGCGACAGAGTTCTGGCTTTCAGGAGATGTTTCTCTCTGTCCGTAACCGGATTATGGATGCGCTGGATGCAGAAGCGGTGACCAGCCTCTCAGCCTCGGCACTGGGCAGCCAGATCTACGCCGCGATTAATGCCATGGTGGAGCAGGAGGCGATCTCTCTTCCCCGTGGTGTACAGGCTGATTTTACCAGTCGATTGGTGGACGAAATTATTGGTCTGGGGCCACTGCAACCCCTACTGGATGATCCCGATATTTCCGACATCATGGTGAATGGCGCTTGCTGTGTCTATGTGGAACGGCATGGGCGACTGGAAAAAACAAATGTGTCGTTTATTGATGATCGACAGCTGCAAAATATTGCCAGACGGATAGCTGTATCCGCCGGTCGTCGTGTTGATGAGTCCTGTCCGATGTGTGATGCCCGCTTACCAGATGGCAGTCGGGTAAATATAGCCATTTCACCGATCACTCTGGATGGAACGGTTATCTCAATCCGTAAATTCAGCCAAAGTATTATCGATTTCAGGGCGCTGGTGGGTTTTGGAAGTTTGTCCTCTGCTATGGCTCGAATTTTGGCAATAGCAGCACATTGCCGTTTGAATATTATTATTTCAGGAGGAACCGGTTCAGGCAAAACCACACTCCTCAATGCACTGTCAGGCCAGATTCCTGAAACAGAACGCATAATCACTATTGAAGATGCTGCGGAGCTGCAGTTGCAGCAGCCCCATGTGGTTCGAATGGAGACCCGCCCGGCCAGTATAGAGGGCACCGGTGCTGTCAGTGCACGCGATCTGGTTGTTAATGCACTGCGAATGCGCCCCGACCGTATCATCATTGGCGAGTGTCGTGGCACTGAGACTTTTGAAATGTTGCAGGCTATGAATACGGGGCATGATGGTTCTATGTCAACGCTGCACGCCAATACGCCCAGAGATGCACTTGCGCGTATGGAAAGTATGGTCATGATGGCTGTACCCAATCTGACACTAACGTCTATTCGGCGCAATATCGCCAATGCTGTGGATCTGGTTATACAGATATCCCGCCTTCACAACGGGTGTCGTAAGGTTATGAGCATCTGTGAGGTTATGGGGGTTGAAGGCGAGAATATCGTACTTGAGGAGATGTTCCATTTCGAGCCCGGTCAGGAAGATAAAACAGGGCAGTTTCATAGTAATGGTTTGCTGAGTCGTTCGGTACTGAATAAAAAAGCCCGCTTTTTTAATATGGAAGAGTCACTGAACCGTGTCTTTCAAGGGGGTGAACAGTGACAGCCTGGATACTGCTTCTGGTGGCCTCCGTTTGTATGATGGCTTTTGCCTGTCGTCCGAAGCGTACACTGTCTTCGTTTATTGGCGGTAAGGATAGCAATACCCATGCTGGCAATGGCAGCGGCAAACCCTTGTCGAAGGGGCAGCAAGCGTTGAATCTGCACATGCTTAAGCCGCAAAGCAGGTATCAGCAGTTCGTTATGGTGGCTGTGAATTTTGTTGCGTTATTGGGGCGTAAAACAGCTTTGATAGTGATTTTTTTTTTACGATTGTCGTCGTATGTGCCAGCCTGGGTTTGCAGTATTTTTTCCCCACGCTGCCTCTTTTGGCTCTGATAGCGGCGCTGTTCCTTTGCCTGTTGCCATTGGGATATACATTGGTCATGACCTGGCAGCGCAAACAGTTTGAAGCGGTGTTTCCTGATCTGCTGAACCTTATCTCTGGCGCAGTCAGCAGTGGAGATACCCTGAACAATGCCATCATTTTTGCCGGTGGTCTGCAGGAAGGCTTTGTCGGGCAGGCATTTTATCAAATGGGGCTGCAGATGGCTGCCGGTCAGCCTGCCGATGAGGTGTTACTGAGGGCGTGCCACCGCTTCCCTTATCCCCATTTTCTGTTTTTTACGCTGGCGATACGCGCCAATATCAGCCGTGGCGGGCAGTTGAAAACGATTTTGCAGACGTTAAGTGTAGTGATGTTTAACGGCCGGGTTCTTGAGAAGAAGAAGGCCTCCATGACCGCCGAATCACGGCTGTCGGCAAAAATTGTTGGCGCCATTCCTCTGGTGTTTTTTGTGATTATGAAAGTTTTTATACCCGAGGATTTTGACTTCGTCGTCTTTAATCTGGAGGGGCGGGGCATCTTTTACTATGTGTTGGGCAGTGAACTTCTTGGGGCTTTTATTATCTGGAAATTGATGCGTGGGACGGTGGGCTAGTTATTAATGTCGTCGCTGTAGGGGGGATTATGCTGTTTTATGTTCTCGCTGGTGCACTGATTATAGTGACCTGTCTGATCGCCTGCTTTTTGGCGACAGGTGTGAATTACTATCTGAATCAAAAGAGTCGACAACGGTGGCTCGGATTGTCTATGCCTGCGGATGTCAGTGTTGGCTGGCAGCTGGTGGAGTGGCTGATCAACACATTTGCCCTGCCATTTCGTGATGTCGAAAAAAAGATGATTCGTGCGGGTATCTATAATCAGGCGCTGGCGAAAGTTTACTTTCCGGCCAAGCTTGGTGCCGCGCTGGTTATCAGTACCATGGTGTTGTTATTTGGTCGATTTGTTGAGCTGGATACACCACAGAAGCAGTTTATTGCACTTTTGTGCACATCTGTTGTCATTATTGTGGGGCCGGATATATGGCTGGCGTGGCGGCAAAAAAGACGCATGGCGCATATCTGTGAACGGCTGCCCTATTTGCTGGATTTAATGGCCGTCTGTGTACAGACAGGAATGACGATAGAAGCGACCATTGAGTATCTAGCCAAAGAGTTGAAAGGTTTTGATCGTGATCTGGCCTATCTGATGAGGAGAGCGGCCTCGGTATTGCGTGTTTCCGGAACCGATCAAGCGCTGGAGGATCTGGGAGGGCAGTTGCCGTCTCGAGAGATGCAGCGTTTTGTCCATACACTGCAGCAGAGTATTCGCTATGGCAACTCTCTGGTCGATGCCCTGACCACGCAAGCGGATAACCTGCGCAAGGTGTTTATGCTGACTATGGAGGAGCGTGTCGCCAAACTGTCGGCCAAGATGTCGGTACCACTGATACTGTTGATAATGTTTCCGCTGGTCATCCTGATGACAGCTCCAGGTATTATGAGGATGATGAGTCATGGGTAGTGTTCGTTGTGTTTTTGTTCTTCCCCTTATATTCGCACTCCTGTGTGGACTGAATGGTTGTACGACCATGCTGGTTGGTCGAAAAAATTCGGCACGGACAGATATCCCTGCCAATGAGGCGTTACTTAAGGCTGCGGATAATCATGCCGGACTTATCGAACTCTATAAAAAACGGTTGCAGCAGGGCTGCCAGAGCAAAGTAAACAGCCAGAGCAAAGTAAACAGCCAGAACGATAAGGACTGCCAAAGCGACCAGGATCATGTGCGTTTGCAGCTGGGGCAGGTCTATCTGGCTACCAATGATCCCGAATCGACGCTATTTACCATCGAGCCATTGCTGCAGAGACAGAAGGGGCAGCGACCGGATGTCACGACGGCCAGCGAACTGTTGAACGCCAGAGCGCTGTTGGCTATGGGCCGGATCGAGGAGGCCATGGCTGCTGTAGAACGGGCGGCGACATTAAGTCCGGACGATCCAGATATTCTTAATCAGTCCGGTGTTGTTTATGCCTACATGGACGATTATTCAGCCGCTCGCGCTGCATTTAACAGCGCCCGTTATGGCATGCTGGACGATCTTATCGTCAAGAATAATCTGGCTATGTTGGATATTCTTGAACACAACTACAAGGCGGCCATTCAACGACTGATGCCGCTCTATGTCAGTGGTCAGGCCGATGACCGTATCAAGGCAAATTTGATGTTGGCACTGGCGCTTGCCGGTTTATATAAAGAGTTCAAGAGCGTCTATGGCAGCCATCGAAACGAGACGGAGATGGTCGAGCTATTCCTTGCATTGTCGACGGCTACCCCCTTGGAAGGGAAGCATTGAAATGCTGACGTCAGTGTCAGGACATCGTCTCTCTGGTTCCGGCTCTGGCAGTAGAGGCGTTATTGCGATTGAGACTGTACTGGGTCTGCCATTTCTGTTTATGGCGATTTGGTTATGGGCAGAAATTATTCATCTCGGCTATGTTTCAGCCTTGCTGGATTACGCTGTCTCCGAAAGTAGTCGTATGGTGCGAGCCTATCCCTATAGAAACTACAAAAGTGAATTTATCCGTCTGTTGCGGAACGATTCGTCTATCTGGCACGCTTTTGTCGATATTGAACGATTAACAATCGAGACTTTTTACTTCTCCCGGGTTGACCAGTTGGGTGGTTACAATAAGCAGCCTGATGGCAACACCGTACGACCCCGGAGCGAGCCTCAGAATGGGCGTACTATTGCTATTTATCGTGTGGCCTATCCGTACCGTCCACTTTTTCATGCTTTGGCTTTCAGTAGCAACCCCGTGCCAACACTGCGGCGTGAAGTTATTGCTGTGCAGGAGTACGAACGTGATGGCATGCAACCATAACGGTGCGAAGGCGACCGTCGGTGTTTATACGGCGAAGTACGCTTTTCAGAGAGGGATCTTTTCGGTTGAGCTGATGATGGTGGTACTGATGCTGTCCACGCTGATGTTCTTTACCGCTGAATGTATAAATCGGCAAACCATGCAGGGATTGCTTGAACGAACGGCTGTTTCTGGTGCCAACCTGCTAAAGGAAAGAACGCAACTTTATGGCGGACGGATCATGCTACGACATGAGGATCTTGTTCATTTACAGTTAGCGCTGAGCGCATCCATGGCTCGTACCTATTCAGGCTTCGAGAGTTATCGGCTGAGTATACATATTGAGCAAGCCCGTTTGGAAACAGCACCAGATAAAGTTGTACACAATGGTATGGGATGGAAGGATTGCCAACCGGATAAGTCGCTGTCTGGGCACAGGGCGCTTTTCCCTGCCACTCCGCTGTTGGCCGATGTTCAACTCTACCAGGTGACGATTTGTTACCAGTGGGACAGTCCGTATGAAAACAAAATGTTCGACAAACAAACTGTCCTGAAAGCCCATGCCATCATGCCGGGGCGGTGACCATGTCGACAA
>SAMEA5043665__coassemble_205_pt1 | contig 15454 bp, 15 predicted proteins | sample SAMEA5043665__metabat2_low_PE_004 | metagenome-assembled genome bin SAMEA5043665 (sample SAMEA5043665) | Gadus morhua | reverse complement strand
ACCTACGACCAATTGGTTAAAAGCCAACTGCTCTACCAACTGAGCTAACGACCCACTATTGCTGCTAAACAGCACTTTGAACTCTAACGCTCCACTCCCGGCAACCTTGGTCACAGGAAGTGGTACGTATCTTACTGATTTGCAGAAACAGTGCAACCCCTGTAAATACCGAAATAACTACAAGAGTGACACTATCTACGACCTTTTATGGCTTTGAGCGGCTCAGTCTTCCAGATTTCTCAGGTAAACATCGGCCAGACGTGCCGCCGAGCTGCTGGGAAAATCTTTAATCACTTGCTGTAGATACTGTCTGGCTTTGGCGTTATCGCCCAGACGGTCATAAACCTGTCCCAGTTTATAGGTCGCATCGGCGTGTTTATCGCTGCCGGCATGCTTCTTCAGAAGCAGCACGAAACGGTCTTTGGATTCCTGCAGGTTACCCTGGGCCAGATAAATCTCTCCCAACCAGTACTGAGCATTACCTGCGTAAGCACCATTGGGATCTTGCTCCAGATACTGCTTCATACCGGTTATTGCTTCGGCATAACGGCGTTCGCGAATAAATTGATACGCTCTTTTGTAAAGCACAGTGCTATCAATTTTCTTGATGGCTGCGCCCCCGGATCTCTGTGAGACCGAAGCGGACGGTGAAGATACTTTGTCTGAGGTATCGGAGACCGTCGATCGGGAAGAGGCGTCCGTAATCATCTGACCGATACGGCGATCCAGATCCAGATAACGATCCCGGTTCTCTTTCTGAACCCGGACAATCATGTTGGACTGCTCTTCAAGCAGACCACGAAGTTCCATAATCTCCCGCTGTAAGGTGTCGATCTGGTTCAACAGCATCATTGGTTCATTTTTGGGCGCGGGTACAGAGATAATGGCTCTCTCAACAACAGGGGCTCTCGCCCCTGCCTCCACGACGGGAATGGGTGCTGCCACGGCGGTTGTCGCCAGCCCTAAAATGGCAGCCCCGAGCAAAGTTAACCTTGCCAACATTCAGGATTAACCCTCTTTAACCACGACAGCACGACGATTTTCAGACCATGCAGTCTCGTTATGCATGGTATTGATCGGCGTTTCAAAGCCGTAGCTGACAACCTCTATGCGGGAAGAGACTACGCCCTTCAGCACCAGATAGTTTTTAACAGCCATGGCCCGACGTTCACCCAACGCCAGATTATAGGTACGAGTGCCACGCTCGTCAGTGTGACCCTCTATAACCAACTTCTCGTTTATACCCGCCGGACTGGTCAGGTAAGCAGCCTGTACATCGAGGACTGCAATATCCTCGTCGTCTAACCTGTCGCTATCGTAGGGAAAGTGAATACTGTCTTTTTCCAACAACTCGGCAATCTGTTCAGCAGAGGCCTCAACCATTCCGGTATCCAGAACCGCCTGTACGGCCGGATCGAGCAACGGTAACGTCTCTACCATCTCACTTTCCGTCACATCAACGATAACAGACTCACCGCTGGTGCCCATCTGATCATTGGTCGCACAACCTGCCAGCCATACGACAGCCAGGCCCACAACAACACCTTTGATAAACTTCATTGATCTCCCCCATCTTCGTCTTTTTAATTAAACCAAGGTACGTTAACAAAGTTAAAAACGGCAGACCAGAACAATCCAACACTCTGCCAGGAGGGCTGATCTGCCTTATTTCATTTATTTCCTATAGGGCGACCAGGCCGGTTCACGCACATCACCCTCGCTGGAAGGCAGACGGAAACTGACGCGGCCATCCGCCGAGATAATGCCCAGCACCCCACTATCGCCCTGAGCGGCATAGATCAGCATACGGCCGTTAGGAGAGACATCCGGTGCATCTTCAAAGGGAGAGGAGGTCAGTGTCCGTATACGGCCGGTATCCATCTCCTGAATAGCGACGTTGTAGGATGCCTCACCCTCGCCCTTATGGATAAAGGCCATGCTCTTGCCATCCGGGAACACCCGAGCCCGGGCATTGAACTTGCCATCAAAGGAGAGGCGTTTGGTCTCTCCAGAAGCCAGTTCTACCTCGTAAAGCTGTGCGGAACCGCCACGGTTGGAAGTGAACACCAGACTCTTGCCATCCGGCATCCAGGCCGGTTCATTATCCAGAGCGAAATGACGGGTCACCTGCGTTAATTGACGGCTGGCCAAATCAAGCACATAGATCTCTGGATTACCATCCTTGGAGAGCACCATCGCCAGCTTCTTGCCATTCGGCGACCACTTCGGAGCGCTGTTCAAACCAGGAAAGTTCGTGACCCGCTCGCGCTCGCCACTGGCCAGCTCCTGAATATAGATGGCCGGACGACCGGCCTCAAAGGAGACATAGGCCAGTTTTTTACCATCGGGAGACCAGCTCGGTGCCAGGATCGGCTTGTTGGATTTCAGAATCGGAACCGCCCGATGGCCGTCCATATCGGCATAAACCAGTTGGTAATCGGTCTTTTTGGCATCGTGTCGTTTGGCGACCACGTACACGATACGGGTCGAAAACACGCCGGGGATGCCGGTGATATTCTCGTAAACATCATCACTGATTTTGTGGGCCATAGCGCGTAGCTGATCACGGGAGCCGGTCACTTCACCGCGCAGCACTGACCGTCGGCCCAGCACATCAAACAGCTCATAGTTAACGACATAACCATTGCCGCTCTGCTCGCTGACCCGGCCAATCAGCACATAAGAGGCTCCCAAAAGACGCCAGTCGCCAAAAAACACTTCGTCAGCTTTTGAAGGGAAGCCCAGAAACTGCTTGCTGGAAATCGGTGCAAACTGGCCACTCAGACGCAGATCGCTACCGATAATTCCGGCAATCTCCTCTTGCAGCAGATCACTGCCACTCCAGGCAAACGGAACAACCGCAACAGGTATCGCTTTATCGTTACCTTTGGTGATCTCAATGGTCAGCTCTGCTTGCGCCAGAGCCGGCCCCATAAGCAGACAAAACAGGAGCGACCACATCACAGATGGTTTTTTTAGTAAAAGGAGTGTTCGGATCACACGTGCACCTGTCAACATCATTCCAGCAAATCCTCGGGATTAAATACAAACCGGAGCGTTCGGAAATTTTCCTCGAAAACCCGGGGTTCCATATCCTGAAGCTCGGTAAATGGTGCGGCTCTCTCCACGGACTGATAGGCTGAGCGGTCAAAGGCTTCATTGCCGCTACCCGCCAGAATCCGAACTTTGATCAGCTCCCCCGTGGGCAACAGCTGAATACGCAGTACCGTTTTCATTCCCTGTCGGGCAGAGGCGGGGCGAATCCACTGTCGCTCAACCAGCTGTCGGATGATCCCCACATAGCCGGCCGCCAGTTCAGCATCTTCCCTGGCCTGTTCCGCAGCCTGCGCATCTCTATCCAAAGCAGCCAGCATCTCTTCTTCCTGCTGTTTTTGCAACTGTTCAAGGCGTTTTTGCTTGCGCTCACGGCGCTCCCGCTCCAGACGCTCATGCTCGCGCTGTTCGGCAAGTTTGCGTTCGCTTTCACGGCGCAGATCAGCCTTGCGTCGTTCCTCCCGGCGCCGCTCTTCCGCCTGTTTCTTCTTGCGCTCTTCTGCCTGTTTCTGCTTCAGAGCAATGGCCTGCTGATCTGGCCTGGGCTTTGCTATCGGCTTCGGTGCTGGCTTTTCAGCAACGGGGACAGGTTTTTTCGGCGCGGGCTCTGGCCGTTCAAGCGTGACCATTTTGGCAGAGACATGGCGGGGAACAGGATTCACTTTTCGCGTTTCCGTTGTCGGCACTATCAGCAGAAGCAAAGCCACCGCCAGGCTGTGAAGAAGCAGCGAAACCGTAGCGGGTAACAGCCAGCCCTCTCCTTTCACACTCTCTCTTTTTTTGCCGCCCCTCTTACTCCGGGTCCTTTTCCCTATCACGCTTAATTCAGCTCCTCGGGTTCGGTCACCAGGCCGACATCATTGACACCCGCTTTCTGCAGAACAGCCATCATCTCAACGACTGTGCCATAGCGGACGTCTTTATCACCCTTTACCAGCACCAGTGTCGTTGGGCGAGCCTTCTTTATTTTACCGACCTTATTCACCATCTCCATCAGCGTCAGAGCCTTTCCGCCAGAGGACTCCAGGCTCAAATAGTAGGTAGCATCCGGCTTGATAGAGATAACCAGCGGCTCTTCCCCCGGGGGAATTTCAACAGGTTTGCTATCGATCTTCGGTAGCTCAACCTGTATACCCTGAGTGAACATAGGTGATGACACCATGAAAGCCACCAGCATCACCATCATGATGTCGATAAACGGCACCATGTTGATTTCAGACATAGGCTTTCGGCGTCCCGGTTTTTTGTAACCGAGTAAGCGCGCCACGGTTAACCCTCTCCCTTTTCGCCGACTTTACCGTGAACCTGACGGTGCAGAATGCTGGAGAACTCTTCGGCAAAGGTCTCATAGCTGGTCAGCAGTGATTCGGAACGGGCGTTAAAACGGTTGTAGGCAACCACCGCAGGAATTGCCGCCACCAGACCTACAGCGGTGGTGACCAGCGCTTCGGCAATACCGGGAGCAACAGCCGCCAGTGTTGTCTGCTGAACGCCGGCCAGACCACGGAACGAGTTCATAACCCCCACAACGGTGCCGAACAGACCGACATAAGGGCCCGTTGAGCCGACCGTGGCCAGGAACGGCAAGTTTGCCTCGAGACGTTCCTGCTCACGGATGACGGCAACGCGCATGGCGCGCTGAACTCCGTCCATCAGGGCGTCGGCTTCCATAGCTTTGCTGCGCAGACGGGTGAACTCCCTGAAGCCCGCCATGAAAATACGTTCCATGCCGATGCCATTTTCCGAATCGGTACGGATTTCCCGGTAGAGCTGCCCAAGATCCATGCCGGACCAGAACCGGCTTTCAAAATCTATCGCGGTTTTGCGGGCGTTGCGCAGCACCCTACTGCGCTGGACGATAAACACCCAGGAGAGCAGGGAAGCCGCTATCAGCATCAGCAAAACAAACTGCACAAACCAGCTGGCATTCAGTACCAGCGACCACATAGAAGCACTTTCAGTCACACTCTTCTCTCTTTCTGTTCCTTTTTCGAATCTCGCCCTGATGGTCTGACTCAGGGTTCGGAGGGCGCATCCTGCGATGACAACAGCATCGCCTGCCGAACGTTAACCGGCAATCCCACCGGGCGCAGGCTATTTGCACTGACACAGGCTATGGAAAACCGCCCTTTGCAGAGCCTCTCACCGCCGCGCCAGATAGACTGTACAACATCAAACCCGGCTCGTCCTCGCCGGGACAGGCTGACTGAGACCTCCAGAGTATCATCCAGCCGTGCCGGTTTCAGGTACTCAACCGTGGTATTACGAACCACCAGCAAAATACCATCCAGCATCAAGGCTTGCTGATCAAAACCCAGGCTGCGCAGATATTCAGTACGTGCCCGCTCCATAAATTTCAGGTAGTTGACGTAATAAACAATACCACCGGCATCGGTATCCTCGTAATAAACACGTACCTGCCAGTTAAACACCCTATCAGCCACAGCTTGCACCTCTTACACCCGACTGAATAAAAAACGACAACCTTCCGGGTTATATCATGTATAGCCACAGACTGTTACACCCTTTTGCAGGGGGTTGCCTCTCCAATAAGAAGGCTAGAAAGGCACGACCCGACTGGCGCCTCTCTGGGTGTAAATAAGCACCCTTGAGCCCGTCTGAAAGGTGACCGCCGGGTCCTCTTCCTGTACAACCGAGATCATCTGTCCGTTCGTCAGCCGAACGGTGATATTGAAACCGGTTTTCCGCTTAATCCCTTTCTCAGCGGCATTGCCCAGTACGCCTCCCAGTACAGCACCACCTACGGTAGCAATATTAGAGCCGGAACCACCACCTACCTGGCCGCCGGCAATACCGCCAATCACAGAACCGGCAATGGTACCCACCATATTTTGGCTGTCTTCAATGGTTACGGGGGCCAGTGCCACAATTGTTCCTTCCTGTACCGTTTGTACCCGTTGTGCTTGATCGGAAGAGTAGACCCTACTGGTCTGGTTGGTCGTACATCCGCTCAAAATAACAGCTGTAACCAGCAGCACTAACGAAAATTGTCTCATCATTATTAATCACTCCTTATTTGCATAAAAATACCACCACCATTTTCATCGCTCGTAATAGGTGATATTCCCTGCTCATGGCTGTTTATTAGCTCATGGCTGTTTATTAGCTCATGGCTGTTTATTAGCTCATGGCTGTTATTAGCTCATGGCTGTTTAATCGATAAACCAAAATGTTCATAGGCGTGCCGCGTCACCATTCGCCCTCTGGGCGTGCGCATCAGATAGCCCTGCTGAATCAGGTAGGGCTCCAGCACATCTTCAATGGTATCGCGCTCTTCGCCGATGGCGGCTGCGAGGCTGTCTACACCGACCGGACCACCATCGAATTTTTCAATCATCGCCAACAGCAGCCGGCGGTCCATATGATCAAAACCCTGATTATCCACATCCAGCATATTCAGCGCAGCATCGGCAATTTCGCCCGATACTTCGCCATTGGCACAGACTTCTGTGTAATCACGTACCCGACGCAGCAGACGATTGGCAATACGCGGCGTCCCACGGGAGCGACGAGCAATCTCGCGGGCACCCTCGACCTCCATCTTTAGACCAAGAATACGGGCAGAACGTTCAATAATGGTGGTGAGATCGGTCACATTGTAGAATTCCAGCCGCTGCACGATACCAAACCGGTCCCGCAGGGGAGAAGTCAGCAGACCGGCTCGCGTGGTTGCGCCCACCAGAGTAAAGGGCGGTAGATCCAGCTTGATGGAGCGGGCGGCAGGCCCTTCGCCGATCATGATATCCAGCTGGTAATCCTCCATCGCGGGATAGAGCACCTCTTCCACCACCGGACTGAGACGGTGAATTTCGTCGATAAAGAGGATGTCGTGGGGCTCGAGATTGGTCAGCATCGCCGCCAGATCCCCCGCTTTCTCCAGTACCGGGCCGGAGGTCGATTTCAGGTTGACCCCCATCTCGTTGGCAAGGATATTCGCCAGCGTGGTCTTACCAAGCCCTGGCGGACCAAAGATCAAGGTATGGTCAAGGGCATCCCGACGCAAACGGGCAGCCTTGATGAAGATCTCCATCTGCTCCCGCACACTCGGCTGACCGATATAATCACTGAGCCGATCCGGACGAATAGCCCGATCAATACGATCTTCGAGAGGGGCTTCCTGTGCGGAAATCAATCGGTCACTTTCAATCATCAGCGTTCCCTGTTTAAACGTTCAGCGTCCATCAGGCAATGGCTCGCAAGGCACGACGGATTAACTCGTCGGTACCCAAACCATCACCTTCGCTATTACTCTCAACGGCAGAAATAGCCTTACTGGCCTCTTGCGGACGATAACCCAGAGCCACCAGCGCACTGATCGCATCCTGCACCGAATCATGTTTTGCCGGTACGACAGACGCTTTGCCGGACGCGGCCATCTCCAAAGCACCCAGAGCGGGCTGCCATTCATTAAGACGGTCTTTCATCTCGACGATCAAGCGTTCTGCGGTTTTCTTGCCGACACCGGGAATACGGGTCAGCATGGAGGTATCCTGCTCGTGAACACAGCGGGCAAACATCTGCGCTTCCATACCAGACAAAATCGCCAGTGCCAGTTTAGGACCAACGCCGTTGACTCGAATCAGGGTACGAAATAGCTGTCGTTCACTTTTGTCAGCAAAGCCATAGAGCAACTGGGCATCTTCACGCACAACAAAATGCGTGTACAAAATCACCTCTTGCCCCGGCTCTGGCAGACGAAAGATGGTTGTCATTGGTGCTTCAATTTCATAACCAAGGCCGCTGACTTCTACTATCAAACTGGGAGGTTGTTTTTCAACCAGTATGCCGCGCACTCTTCCAATCATCTTATTTTCCGAAAATATATTTTACCGTAGACGACCACGGACAATTTTCCGGCCGCCAGAACCTGCCAGACCAATAAGCCCCTGTCGTGTATGGGCATGACAAAGAGCCACCGCCAGACCATCTGCGGCATCAGCCTGGGGCCTGCGATTCAAACGCAGCATCGCCATGACCATATGCTGAACCTGCTCTTTGTCTGCCGAACCGGTTCCCACAACTGCCTGTTTGACCTGTCGAGCCGAATATTCACTGACCGGCAAGCCGTTGTTCATCGCCGCAACAATCGCTGCGCCGCGCGCCTGTCCCAGCTTCAGGGCGGAGTCCGCATTTTTGGCCATAAACACTTGTTCAATACCAACCATCTGAGGTGACCAGGCTGCAATCACCTGATTGATACCATCAAAAACCTGTTTGAGACGCTCCGGTAATTCCCCCGGCTGGATGCGGATACATCCAGAATCCACATACTCAATTGTTTGCCCGTTATGGTTGATAATGCCATAACCCGTAATCCGGGAACCTGGATCGATACCAAGAATAATTGCCATACCAGAAGGTCAGCCCTTAAAGGCAAAAGCCAAATAACGAAATAATTAAAGAATAAATACTGTTTATTTTTACAGTTATACAACTTATTTTTACAGTTATACAACCTGTTATACAGCAGCATGAAGCGAATCCTAACGATAATTCCCGGCAACAGCTTTCCACAACAACTTACAAACCAGCCACCACTTGTAACCAAAAGCTACTGGTTGCCTGAGTATCAAAAGTTAAGCTATCTGGCATACGGAGCTGCCATAGGGAAGGCCTGAACATCGTGAAAGAACTACTAATGCCTCTGGCGCTTGTCACGCTGACCATTATTGTTCTCTTTTTGGTTACGCTGGGTGTCAACATAATTTGAACAAGCTATCGAACAGCCATGAGCGAGAAACAGCCATGAGCGAGAAACAGCCATGAGCGAGAAACAGCCATGAGCGAGAAAACAAGGGAACTGCCTGCGTTCTGCAGGCAGAGTAGAGGCGGGAATTAGCCTAGCTGTTCCATAATCTCAACAGAAATATCAGCGTTGCTGTATACATTCTGCACATCGTCCAGATCTTCCAGACGATCGATCAGCTTCATCACTTTTTCGGCGCAGGTCAGATCCAGTTCAGCCTGAGTCGAAGCAACCATAGTCACTTCACCATCCGCCGGTACCAGACCTGCTTTTTCCAGTGCTTCCTTAACGGCACTGAACTCAGTCCATTCGGTCAGAACTTCAATAGAGCCATCATCATTGGTCACAACATCTTCAGCACCGGCTTCCAGAGCGGCATCCATAACGGCCTCTTCGTCGACACCCTCTTCGAAGAAGATCTGACCCTTCCGCTCAAACAGATAGGCAACGGAGCCGTCAGTGCCCAGATTACCGCCGTGCTTGGAGAAAGCATGACGCACTTCCGATACCGTACGGTTACGGTTGTCGCTCAGACACTCAACCAGAACAGCGACACCGCCAGGACCGTAACCTTCATAAGTGATCTCATCCATGTTGGAATCATCACCGCCACCGACACCACGCTCAATCGCACGATTGACGGTGTCACGGGTCATATTGGCACCCAGAGCCTTGTCAACCGCTGTACGCAGACGGGGGTTATCTTCAACGTTACCCCCGCCCGTCTTGGCAGCAACAACCAACTCACGGATCAGCTTGGTAAAAATCTTGCCGCGCTTGGCGTCCTGGGCAGCCTTGCGATGCTTGATATTGGCCCATTTACTATGACCGGCCATCGGCGCTCCTCAAAAATTCGAAATGTCAAAACGTCGGATTATATCGTTTTTTTTTGCTTAGCTCACCCAGCGCAGGAAGAGCTGAATCACAACCGAGTTGGCAATATCAATAAAGAATGCACCAACCAGGGGCACCACCAAAAACGCCTTGGCTGAAGGACCGTAATGTTTGGTGACGGCGGTCATGTTGGCAATCGCATTCGGTGTTGCTCCCAGCGCCATCCCCATATAACCGGCACACATCACGGCCGAATCGTAATCCCTCCCCAACACGGGATAAAGCACGAGGTAACAAAACAGCACCAACACAAGTACCTGGAATACCAGAATAAGCAAAATCGGCAGGGCAAGATCAATCAAGCTCCATAACTGCATACTCATCAGCGACATCGCCAGAAACAGGCCGAGGGAGATATCGGAAATCAACGCCAGAGACTTGCAATCTGCCGGCTTGGTCATGCTTTTGAAAAAATAGGGCAGACTGTTGGAAAGCAGAATACCCAAAAACAGACAGGTGACATAGGTTGGCAGGAAGAAATCCAAGTATTCAAAAACTTTGGTCAACTCGATACCACCGGTGATGACCACTGCAATCATCAGCAGATTTCTGAGTATACCGTCAGAATCTATCGGCTCGTGTTCTTCACCATAGCGCGAGCCGATGGTGATATGTTCAGAGCTTCTGGGCTTCAGTCCATCCCGCTCAATCAACCTCCGGGCCACCGGACCACCAACCAGACCACCCAGAATCAGACCGAAGGTCGCACAGGCTGCCCCAACCTCACCAGCATTGCTCAAGCCGTACTGCTCGACCAGAATCGGTGCCCAGGCAAAAGCGGTTCCATGACCACCACTCAGGGTCACCGACCCACCGACTATGCCGTAGATCGGGCTGATACCCATAAACTTTGCTACCGAGATACCGACACCGTTCTGCACCATCAAAAACAGGCTGGCAATGGTCAGAAGTACCAGAAGGGGTACACCCCCGGCACGCAGTGTAGAAAATCGGGAAGAGAGGCCAATGGTGCTGTAAAACACCAGAAGAAGACTGTTACGGGTATCCAGATAAAACGTGATTTCAACCCCAAAAGCAATATAGACAAAACCGAACACCAACGAGGCAAGAAAGCCTCCAGTTACCGGCTCGGGAATATTGAAATCCCGGAAGAAGGGTACAATCGTATTCAGCCCCCGGCCAAGAAACAACACAAGAACAGCCAGTGCTAATGTCTGCCATAGGGTAAAAGACATTGAATCTCCTTAACGTCAGGAACATCGAAATCAGCCAGATTTCAATCAGCCAGTAATTATTATGTTAAGGCAATTTTTACTGTACTGAGTTCAACGACAGAGTAAAGGTGAACCGGTTCGTGATGACCGCAGTTACAAAGCAGTAGCACAGAAAAGCGACATTGGCCCGGCCCGAACTTCTATTCTCCGTGTTGTATTTTTTGTCCGGCTGCGTTGAAAGTAACTGTACAGGCAATATGTAACACCTGTACAGAAATACCGATTACTTACCATGAAAATGCGGCCCCAACCTTCATTGTTTGGGATGAGCCGCATTTCCCGCTCATGGCTGCTTAGTGACTGGTTGCAGAAGCCGCATCACGACGAATACGAATATTCAATTCGTGCAACTGCTGGGTATCGACAGGGCTGGGAGCCTGCGTCATAACACAAGAGGCTGACTGGGTTTTCGGGAAGGCGATCACTTCACGAATGCTGTCGGTACCACAGAGCAGCATCACCAGACGATCCAGACCAAAGGCCAGACCACCGTGAGGAGGAGCGCCGTACTTGAGCGCATCCAGCAGGAAGCCGAACTTCTCGCGCTGCTGCTCTTCCTGAATGTCGAGCACCCGGAACACCGACTGCTGCATGGCCTGATCGTGGATACGAATGGAGCCACCACCCACTTCATAGCCATTGATGACCATGTCGTAAGCACGGGAGAGTGCTGTGGCCGGATTGGCTTCCAGCTCTTCCGGCGTACAGGTTGGCGCGGTGAACGGATGGTGCAGCGCGGTCAGACCACCCTGACTGTTCTCTTCGAACATCGGGAAGTCCACAACCCACAGCGGAGCCCAGGCGCAGGTGTACAGATTCAGATCGGCACCCAGCTTGCAACGCAGCGCACCCAGGGCATCGGAGACCACTTTGACACTGTCGGAACCAAAGAAGATGATGTCGCCGTTAGCCACATCCAGACGCGCCATGATCGCCATGATCACATCTTCATCCAGGAACTTCAGGATCGGAGACTGAAGACCTTCCACGCCATTCTCGAGCGCATTGACCTTCACCCAGGCCAGCCCTTTGGCACCATAAAGGGAGACAAACTTGCCGTAGTCATCAATCTGCTTACGGGTCATACGCTCACCGCCACCAGGCACTTTCAGCGCCGCAACACGGCCTTTCGGATCGTTGGCCGGACCGTTAAACACCTTGAACTCCACGCCAGCGACCAGATCATCAATATCAATCAGCTGCAGCGGAATACGCAGGTCTGGCTTATCGGAGCCGTACAGACGCATGGCATCGGCAAAGGTCAGGTGCGGGAACTTGCCCAGATCCACATTCAGCAGTTCGCTGAACATTTTAGTGACCATATCCTGAGTCATGCCCATGATCTTCTCCTCGTTCATAAACGAGGTTTCGATATCGATCTGGGTAAACTCAGGCTGACGCTCGGCACGCAGGTCTTCATCACGGAAGCATCTGACGATCTGGTAGTAACGATCAAAGCCGGACACCATCAACAGCTGCTTGAACAGCTGGGGCGACTGGGGCAGTGCGTAGAATGATCCCGGATGGACACGGCTGGGTACCAGGTAGTCACGGGCACCTTCCGGCGTTGCCCGGGTCAGCATGGGGGTTTCAATATCCAGAAAGCCATGCTCTTCCAGATAGTTGCGCACCAGACGGGTCGCCTTGCTGCGCATGATCAGCTTCTCCTGCATCTCCGGACGACGCAGATCCATATAGCGATAACGCAAACGAACCTCTTCACCGACATCGACAAAGCCGTCCAGCTGGAACGGCGGAGTCTGGGCCGAGTTGAGAATCTCAACACTCTTGCCCAGCACTTCAATGTCGCCGGTGCGCATATTGGGATTGATACCGCCCTGAGGACGTAGACGTACCAGACCGGTCACCTTCAGAACGAATTCACTGCGGGCTTTATCTGCCAGAGCGAATGCCTCTTCGGTATCCGGGTCGATGACAACCTGAGCAATACCTTCACGGTCGCGCAGATCAAGGAAGATAACCCCACCATGGTCACGACGGCGATGCACCCAACCACACAGGGTGACAGTTTCGCCGTTATGACTCAGATTCAAATCGCCACAGTAATGGCTACGCATGATTAACCTCGAATTCTGTGCCGGCTTGAAGCCGGGCCTGCCTGTTTCCCTGCCCCACCAGGGGCGCTCAAAACATGTTTCTGGCGGTCAGTCACCGGTTGCGGCACAAGAGCCACAGCCAGATTTCTTATCCTTGTTCGGGCAATGATTATCACTGGTCGACAAATGCTTTGTTTTGCCGCCTTTGAAATCGGTCTCGTACCAGCCACCGCCTTTAAGACGAAAGAATGGCGCAGAGATCTGCTTTTTCAACTCCGGCTTGCCACATTCGTGGCAATCGGTGAGGGGAGCATCGCTGAACTTCTGGATAGCTTCAAGGGAAGAGCCGCAATCCTGACAAAGATACTCATAGATAGGCATGGATAACCGCCAACTACTCAAAAACCGCAAAAAAGATCGGGCATTATCCCAAGGCACAGCCGGGTTGTCATTATTGTTTTTCGGTTGGAGGTTTGCAGAAAGCACACGCTCTGGCTATTTCATAGCTGACCAGGACCAGAAACAGTGTGGCCAATAAGTCACCAGCAGCCGGAAAGTCGAAGCCAGAGTTCATGCCGGCAGCTCAATCTGCAATTTACTGTGACGGAAAGCCCGGTCAGATATCTCTGGCGCCCGTTTTGACAACAATACCTTGAATGGCAGACTGAAGACCGCTGCCATGGTGCTTCCCCCGCCTTCCGGTCGCGAGGGTATATACAAAAAATGGGGTTGCACCCCCTACGGTTTTTGGTAAAGCCAAAAATAACACCAGTCAATATTTTGTAACCAACTCTATATACGCTCGACTTTAACCAGGCTTCCAACCTGCTATTTGATGGATATTACTCCCAAGGTAAAGATGTCGGTGATTACGACCAATATTATCAAAGCAAGCTCTACATCTGGAATTACGGCACGATAAAAAGCATTTCAAAGAGTGGAATCTTGATTCCACGACACACTCCAGGATACATTATGAATTCCAACAAAGCGCTCTGACAGGGCTGACCATCAATTGTAAAAACCGCACACCCAGGGCAGCTCTTCATACGGCGAAGGCTGATAACAGCGCGCCTGCCAGTGAAAATCGATCCATTCTGGGCTACACAACACCTCCAATTTAAAACGGCATTTTATAGTCACCACTCATAATTCTCTGGCAATATCGCATTACAAGCAGTTACATTCTATAGAGGGCACACAGATTATTGCATTTCCCGTAAAGCTATTGAACAATGAGATAACACATGCAGTTTATGTGAATTGCCAAAGAAAAAACTTCAGTTTGTTAAGGTTAAAGATGCAAAGCCTAACAAGGTATTCTATTGTTTATGGCAACTAGTACAAAAAGATCAACATAACAAAACACCCATGGAGCTGGTTAGATAATGAAAACCTTAACCAAAAGCGTACTCAGCGCCGCAATTATTACTGCGATGGCTGCCTCGTCTGCTCAGGCTCACTTGTCTGGAGAATTTTTTGAAGACAGCGAACTGACACTTCATCTGAAGAACTATTACAAGTCCAAGAGCCAGATCGATAAGACTACCGGCGAGCAAAAAAGCAAGGACAAGGACAAGGGCTGGGCACAGACTGTCGGCTTTGATTTTAACTCCGGTTACTTTGCCAATATCATCGGTTTTGATCTCGGTGCTCACCACGTTTTCAAACTCCATGACAACATTGGCTCAAACAATGTAAGCAATAGCGACCTTTTCAGACCTGGCCACAAGAAAAACGGTAAAACAAAAGGAGAAAGCTACGGCAAAGCTTTTGGTGCAGTAAAAGTCAACCTGATGGATAACGGTGTTGCCAAAATCGGCCGTATGGTTCTGGACACCCCGCTGCTGAACAGTTTCGATGCCGATGCCGCTCTGCCCAGCACTGTTGAGGCCTTCTATGCAGACTACTCCATGTATGGCGTAACTGTATTTGGTGCAGTTGCCAAGAAAAGCAGCAGGGCAACCGAGGCTGGCTATGAAGACTATGGCGTAAAAATAGACGGCAAATTCAAGAAGCGCTCCGTAAAGACCATGGGTGCCATGTATGAAATGGACGGGCTGAAGCTTTCAGCTGCTTACGCCAAACAGAAGGATACCGTCAAAGCTTTCTATATGGATGGTTCATCGACTTTTAACATGGACGACCATACCTTCGTGACCGTCGGTGCTCAGTATGGCAAAAACAAGGCTACCGGTGCTACCAAGGACAATGAAATTGATCGTGGTGGTATTGCGCCGGATGAAAAGGACAGCATCAGCTGGCACGGTCTGATGGCAGAAGCCGGCTATGACAATATAACCATGATGGTCAGCATGGTTGATGTCGGCGGCGGCAAGAATGCCGGACTTTCTGACGCCGCAGTTGGCTGGGGAACAGTCGGAGATACAACCGAGCCTGAAGATCAAACCGAGTTTAACGGCTATAACTCGATGATGATCAACGAC
>SAMEA5043665__coassemble_202_pt1 | contig 15617 bp, 11 predicted proteins | sample SAMEA5043665__metabat2_low_PE_004 | metagenome-assembled genome bin SAMEA5043665 (sample SAMEA5043665) | Gadus morhua | reverse complement strand
AATGTTTCAGGGACTTCCAATAATGGACTGAGGGCGAATCAGTCGGAATTAGAAATTCCGATTGATTCGCCATTTACTAGGAATGTGAATGATGACCTGTCCAGCGAGTCCGGTAGTTTGTGTACTGACGACGAGGACACTCGCGGTAAGTCTTTCGAGACCTTAGTTTCCGACTCCAGGCATTCAATGAACGATTATTGTAGGCGTGTCTCCTTGGCTCCTAATAAGTCTGGGTCTGTTCCTGATCAGTCAGAGAAAGATGCGCAGTTACACAATGACGACAATATGGAAGGGGCACAGGCCAGCGGTGGGGATGAGACATCGTCCAACAATGATCTGTCGAGTTCGGACGCCGTGAAGCTGTCGTGCGTGGAGGTGGCGACCACCCCCACCACCTCCACCTCCTCCAACGACGTCGCTCTGAAGAGGAGCAGCGTGGATGTGAGGGTGGGCGATAGTACCACCGATAGTGCCGATAGTGCGGCGCAGAATTCGCAGTCGAGGCGGGCTACGAGGTCGAATACGAAGAAGAGTGCGCCGTTCCCCTCCTCGTAGAAGGTCTCCGGCCGACGCAAATAACAATAACCGGTCGGTTAGACATAATCCCCACTAAATTGGCAAGCCAATTTAGTGGGGATTTCTATCAGGGATTACCGGCGACCCATTATGTCAGCTAATATAATCTTTCGCTGTCGCATAGGCTGTCGAACCACAACAGGAGAACTCTTTATACCGACGCTATGTTTCTGGCGCATCGGCGGTAGAAGCCAAGTTTGAAAATATTACAAGGCTTGTACTTTACGCAAGCCTCACTATCCATCGCTATCCAAACCTTCAAAGGTCGCTTTGCTTCCAATGAAGCCTATGGATGGAGGGATGGAGGGAGGGATGGAGGGAGGGATGGAGGATTTCGTGGGATTCGTCAAATGCAGTGTAAGTTAAATGCAGTGTAAGTAGAGTGAAAAATGAGCCTCAGTTGCAGAGGGCTTCGGGAGAATTATTCCCACCTTGTGTATGCTCGCTGCTATCCATCGTCAGGATTTTCAAAGGCTTGCAAAAGTTAACCTGTTTGGCTGAGCCCCCGGGAAAAAGTGAAGGCCAGAACGCGGCATAAGAGTTGTCTCAGTGAAGTGGGGAGCGTATGCTCCACGTTTTCGTTTTTACATTCGACCTTGTGGGCTTTAAGCCTTGGATGCGACTATTGAACTCGCACATCAGGAATCATCATGCTTGTCTTTTTCTATTTACCGTTTTGGTACCTGCTATCTCCCTCTGTCATTTTCTTAAATGGCGAGAATCGACAGTGATTACTCGTCAGCAATAAATTTCCATTTCTATAACAATCATTACATCAGGGCACTGAAGCCTCAGTCGTGTATTTGAGAAAATAATGAAACGTATTATCAGATTGATTCCGTCTTTTCTGCTGGTTTTTGGCCTGTCCGGTCTATCCGGTTATTGCGCGGCAGGCGCGTTGTTTACCAGTACCCTGACCACAGAGTCAGTTCAAAAAATTGTGGGGCAGAGTGGCTGGGTTATCATCGATACCCGTTTGTCGGATGCCTTCAATGGTTGGAAGTTGGATGGTGTTGCCCGTGGAGGGCATCTATCTGGAGCCGTTGATTTTTCTGCCAACTGGTTGCGGGTAGACGATGAGGGGGTTGGTGAAATCTTGCAACAGGCGCTTGATACCAAAGGGATTCGTCGTCCCCTGTCGGTGCTGCTTTACGATGCCAATGGCAAAGACGCACAGGCTGTTGCTAGTTATTTGCGCGCACAAGGGTATGAGAAGCTCTACTACTACAACGTTCGACCATGGGCAGAAGATGGTGAGCTACCCCTTGAGACGTTGCCCAATTTTCATCGTATTGTACCGGCTGCCATTGTTAAGGCCGTTATTGATGGAGAACGTCCAGAAACCTTCGGGCAGGCAAAGTCGGTCAAGATCGTTGAGGCCAGCTGGGGAGATGCGGATAAGTCCTACAGTAAAGGGCATATTCCAACGGCCTATCATATCAATACGGATAGCATTGAACCGCTTCGCAAGATTCTCCCCCCCATGTGGATGCTGGCAAGCGATGAAGAGCTGCTGCGTATCGCCCGTGAGTACGGTTTAACCCATAACGACACTGTGATTGTGACCGCTGAAGAGCCGTTAGCCGCCTATCGGGTTGCCAGTGTGCTGGAGTATCTGGGGGTTGCAGATGTACGGATTCTGAATGGTGGTCACCAGGCATGGGTGATGGCGGGTTACGCTCTGGAGACTCAAGAGCGCAAACCAATACCGGTGAGCGACTTTGGTCTCAGTCAGCCTCTGCGTCCCGATGTGATTGATACCCTTGATGAAGTGAAGAAAAAGATTGGCGGCTCAGAGCCTTTTGTACTGGTGGATAACCGTACTCGCGAGGAGTTTCTCGGTGAAACCAGTGGCTATACATATTACTTGAAGCGTGGTCGTATACCGGGTGCCGTATATGGTTATGCCGGATACGAAGATTCCTACAGTATGGATGTATTCCGTAATGCTGATAACACTATGCGCAATCCAGAAGAGTGGTTGGGTTTATGGAAACAGCAGGGAATAGATATTAATAAATCGCTGTCATTTATGTGTGGCAGTGGCTGGCGGGCGGCGGAAGTCTATTTTTATGCAGATGTTGCCGGTATAGACCGGATCAGCATTTTCAGTGATGGTTGGATTGGCTGGAGTAACGCCGGCCTGCCTACGATAGCTGGCGAGTGATGTGAATAAAAACAGAGGGTAAACTGTATGGTTTACCCTCTGATCTAGATAATTCTCGAGAAGCGCGGCTGATCCTGAGTGGTAGGCAAATATTGGTCAAACACCATGCAGATGTTGCGAATCAGTAACCGGCCATGGGGTTGAACCTCTAAACCTGTGCCGCAGGCATCAATGGTTAACAAACCATCTTCAATCATCTCCTGCAACTGTTGAATTTCCGTTGCAAAGTGAGTGCTGAAATTAATGCCATATTCCGCTTCGAGGTCATTGAAATTCAGTTTGAAATCACAGATCAAACGACGAATGACATGAGCGCGGAGTTGATCTTCCCGGCTGCTCTGGAGGCCCCGGTAAATTGGCAGAAGTCCAGTGTTAACAGCTGTCGTGTAGTTATCCATGTCCGGATGGTTCTGGGCAAAGGTGTCGCCAATCTGGCTGATGGACGACACTCCCATAGCGATCAGGTCACAGTGGCCGTGGGTGGTGTAGCCCTGGAAATTGCGGTGCAGAACCCCCGCGGCCTGGGCCACAGCCAGATCATCATCGGGCAGGGCAAAGTGATCCATACCGATATGAACATAGCCGGCTTCGATCAGACGCTGGGTGGTCAGCTCCATGATGCGAAGCTTCTCCTGGGGAGAAGGTAGATCCTGCTCACGAATACGGCGCTGGGGCATAAACCGGTGCGGGAGATGGGCGTAGTTAAAAACAGAGAGTCGATCTGGAGCCAGTTCGATGGTCTGATCAACGGTATCGAGGAAGCTGTCCACTGTCTGCAGTGGCAGGCCGTAGATCAGATCGATATTGATGGAGTTAAAGTTCAGCACCCGGGCGGCTTCAATAACACTCTCCGTCATCGCTTTTGGCTGGATGCGATTGACGGCCCGCTGCACGTTTTCATCGAAATCCTGAACGCCGAGGCTGACGCGGTTAAAACCCAGATCCCGCAGTTGTCCCATCATGGCCCAGTCCGCTTCACGGGGGTCGATCTCGATGGAATAATCCGAAGGCTGGTCAAAGACCAGTTCAAAGTGTTTGTCCGCTTCCGCCATCAGGCGTGCCAGTTGTTCCTGGTTCAAAAATGTAGGTGTGCCGCCGCCAAGATGCAGTTGCTCGACCCTGGGTTTGTATCCCAATAGCTGGGCATACATCGCCATCTCTTTGAACAATAACTCCAGATAGGGTTCCGCCCGGTCTCGATGCCTGGTAACAATTTTATTGCAACCGCAGTAAAAGCAGACGGTATCGCAGAAGGGGATATGGAAATAGAGGGACAGAGGCTTGTTGGTTTGAGCGCTCTTTTGAATCGCGTTACGAAAACGCTCTTCCGAAAAGTGGCTGTCAAACTGAATGGCGGTCGGATACGAAGTGTACCGGGGCCCTGGCCTGTCATATCGTGCTATCAGGCTGGAGTCCCAAATGAGCGAATGACTCATGGTTTTGTCCTGCAATTGGGATGCTGATAAGGTAGTTTTTTGCCACAGGTGCAGGAAAAACAACAGATATCTGCACTAAATACGAATTGACATTTTAAGCTGTTATGAGTAGATGGTCTTGATATGTGTCAATTCTTGATGAAGTTAATCCAATTTATCTGATTTCAATGCGCTATTTATTAAAACTTAGTCGTTTATTATGACCTTATCCGCACTATGAACATGTCCTGCCTCGGTCTTGAAGGCATTCATTAGCCACATCTGGTGTGGGCCAGGCAGGGTCCACAGGCCGAACAGGATCACCAGAGTGCCGGCCACCGATCGGAATACGTGTCCTTGCAGCAGGGTTTGTACTTTGCGAGCCAGTAATCCGGTAATAAACAACACGGGAAGGGTACCTAGACCAAAAAACAGCATCAACAGGGCTGACTCTGTGACGCTTCCGCTCGCTGCCGCCCAGGTCAGGGTGCTATAGACCAGCCCACAGGGTAACCAACCCCAGACCGCGCCAACAATCACAGCATGTAACGGACTGGTCACCGGCAACATGGACGATGCTCTGGGCTGAATATACTGCCAAAGTTTATGTCCGGCACGCTCAAGAACCGTCAGCCCTGACCACCATCCAGCCAGATAGAGCCCCATAGCAATCAGCATGAAGCCGGCAATGATGCGCAGTATTATGCTGGTCTCTCTGCTGAATTCGCCCAGAAACCAGCCCAGAGTTCCCATCAGCAGACCGATAGTCGCATAACTCAATATACGACCGATGTTATAGCCCAGAATAATACCCGGATTCCGCGAGGTACCGCTGCCGATACTTAGTGCGGACATTATGCCGCCGCACATACCAATACAGTGCCCACTACCTAGCAGACCAAGCAAAAAAGCAGTAGTAATACTCAGTTCATGGATCATCGTGGGCTGCGCTCACCAGTTTTGTTAATGGGATTATCTGGTTCGGTCATAGATTTTTCTGGCTCATCAAACAGAATGCTGTGCGCCGGCCCCTCAAGATCATCAAACTGGTTGTTATCCACCGCCCAGAAAAAAATGGCTATGGCGACAGTGACGAATATCACCGCAATGGGAATTAACAGGTAGAGGCTATTCATCGCATCTTCCATTGGCGTTGGCTTGCGAGAGACGAAGGGCGTTGCCAACAACAATCAGTGAACTCGCGGACATACCAATGGCAGCCATCCACGGGGCCAGCCAGCCCATAGCGGCCAGTGGCAACACTAACAGGTTGTAACCGATTGCCCAGGCGATGTTCTGGCGAATAGTGCGGCGGGTTTGGCAGGCCTTGTCGATACTCTCAGGTAACTGTCGTAAATCACCGGAGAGCAGCAGAGCATCAGCGTGAGTGCGGGTCAGATCGGAAGCGGTATTCATGGCAACGGAGATATCTGCGGCAGCCAGGACGGGAATATCATTGACGCCGTCGCCTACCATCATGACATTGGCTCCTTGAATCTGAAGCTGACGAATATGTTTAAGTTTGTCGTCTGGCGTTGCTTGTCCGGTACAGATGTGAATACCGACCTTCTGGCCAATATGTTCGGTCACACTTTGGCTGTCGCCGCTCAGCAGCTCAACCTGTACTCCTCTTCGGTGCAGCTCCTGAACGACTGCCGCCGCTTCCGGGCGCAAAGTGTCGTTGAGAGCGAACCACGCCTGTGGCTGGTGGTCGGCACTGAGCAGCAGCCAGCTATGAACAGCGTCCGGTGCGACCGGCGGCCGGTTTGGAGTGGCAAATTCTGCTCTGCCAATGCGCCAGATTTGGGCTTGATAGCAACCCTCCACTCCTTGACCTGTGATATTGAGTACATCTGAAAACGCCAATGACGACGATGGAAAAGCACCGGCTATTGGGTGTTCGGAGTACCCCTCCAGCCCGGCGGCAATATCAAGCAGTTGCTGTTCAGTGCGAGAGTGGTTAATCACCTGAATCTGTTGCAGGCTGAGCTGACCTTTGGTCAGAGTGCCGGTCTTGTCAAAGACGACATGGGTGATTTGTGACAGGCCTTCCAATACATGACCGCGGCTTACCAGAAAACCTTTGCTTTGAAGATAGGTAGTCACTGTCGTTAGCGCTGTGGGCGTTGCCAGTGACAGGGCACAGGGGCAGGTGGCGACCAGAACCGAGAGCGTGATCCATAACGCCTGTTCTGGTTCGTGCCGCAGCCAGTAATAGTACACCCCTGTGGCAATAAGCAGCACCGCCCCGACAAACCAGCCGGCAACCCGGTCAGCGATTCGGGCAATAGCCGGTTTATCACTTTGAGCCTGCTCCAGCAGGCGGGAAATGGCGGCGAGGCGAGTATTTTGTCCTGTCCGTGTCACTTCAATATCCAGCACATTTTCTGTGTTCAGCGTACCGGCTGCGACGGTATCCCCCACGGTTCGGCTAACAGGCATATGCTCACCGGTGAGTGTGGACTCATTAATCGAGCTGATCCCGGCAATAACAATGCCATCAGCAGGCATACTCTCTCCCGGTAATACACGAATATGGTCGAATGGTTGCAGATCGGCAGGCACGATCCGTTCAGTCGCACCGGTGCTGGTCAGGCGCAGGCAGCTCTCCGGCAACAGGCTCTGCAGGCTACGGGAGCTGTGACTGGTACGGTAACGGGCGCGCATCTCCAGATAGCGCCCCACTAATAGGAAGAATGTGAACATATTGACTGAATCAAAATAGACTTCGCCGGTGCCGTGCCAGGTACCCCAGAGGCTGGCAAGATAGGCACCACCAATGGCAATGGCGACCGGCAGATCCATGCCCGGATGTCTGTTATTCAGATCACGCCATGCCGCCGAAAAAAATGGCCTTGCTGCGTAGAAAACAACAGGAGTCGTCAGTAACGCACTGACCCAGCGCAGCAGATCACGAAACCCTTCGTCAGTACCGGCACCCGCATAAAGCGCGATGGCATACATCATCACCTGCATGGTGCCGATACCAGCGACAGCCAGTCGGCGGATAAACTGCCGATTCTCCTGTTCCAGCAGAGCTTCCTGTTTGTCCTGTCGCCAGGGGTGTGCCTTGTAGCCTACAGCGAGTATTGCCAGCATCAGCGTACTGATTTTTACTTTATCAGCTTGATAAACAATGGTTGCCGTGTGCAGGCTCAGGTTCACGGTGACGTTTTCAACACCGGGAATAGAGGCGAGGTGGTGCTCCAGTAACCAGATGCAGGCGGAGCAGGTTATCCCCTCAATCAGCAGTTTGGTTTCTCGCTGGCCGACCGTATGGCCAGTACCAGACAGATCATGGGTAAAGCTCTGTTGTAGCTCTTCCCGATCGTAGAGTAGATACTCGGCCTTGAGTCGGTCTGCCGTATCAGCCTGTTGAGCCGGTTCGGTACGATAACGATAGTAATTGTCCAGGCCCCCGGCCGTAATCGCGGTTGCCACAGCCAGACAGCCAGGACAACACATAGGCTGTTGTTGTCCGTTAATCTGTGCATGAAAACGAACAGAGCCGTTGATGGGCAGTTGGCAGTGGTAACAGCGGATGTGGCTCATGGATATTACTGCTTATGGTCTTTTATAGGGCATAGCTACTGAATAGCTGTAAGTTGAACCGGGGAGTCTGCTGTAAACGTGATCTGTCGGTTAATACGCCAGCCGGAAAGGTAGCCCTGCTCCGGAGTGAGTTGGTCGAGTGTTTCCAGCTGAACATAGTAACGACCACTCGGAACATTTTGGCTGCGACCGGTATACATGGCTGTTGGTTGGGAGGTGCGAATCAGGATGATATCCTCTTTGGCCACATTCCTGGCAACAGGCATCAGTCGCAGACGCAGTTGTGTTGGCCAGCTCTCTACGACACCGGTCATTTTAACCTTGAGTGCACCGCTGCTGTCGTCGATATGGATAGCGGCTGTCAGCTGCTGCTCTACGGCTCGCCGATCCCGCCTGAGATCGAGATTGATGGCCTTGCCAACCTTGTAGTAATCATCAACGACCACTTCATCGGCATTGTACAGAGAGAGGCCGACCACGAAGGTCCCCCAGGTAACGGTGATGGCAATAATCCCGGCTATAAACCAGGCCCAGGGCTCCTGATACCAATAGGTAATCGCAGGGGTAGAAGAGGTAAACGGTTCACCCTGGGTGTTTGTTTGGTTGCCGGACAGATTATTCATTTTTTCTTTATTTATTCTTGGTGTTGTGCCGGTGACAGAAAACGACCTTCAGTGGTCACGGATGGACCTTCCGGTGTCGTACTGTTCACATGGAAGATAATAGTCGTGTTAGTTGTTCCCTTGACTGATTCCGGTGGAGCCGCCAGACGAATCGGCAGGCTCTCAACGACACCAGGCTCGGCGATAAATTCTGTTTTACCACGGATCGAAATGCCAGACAGACCGGAGACCGATATCTGTAGCGCAAGAGGCTGTTGACTCTTGTTGACCAGCTTCAGGGTGTAGATATTTTCGATGAAACCGGCACTGTTTCGAGTGTAGAGACTCTGACGGTCACGTAGCACCTCCAGTTCCAGCAGGGTGCGATGGCTCAGGGTGTAGAAAAACAGACCGGTCATAATGCAGAGGGCGATAAAGTACCCAATGAGTCGTGGGCGTGTCAGGTTGGTTGTTTTACCTTGCAGAGCATTTTCACTGGTGTAAGCAATAAGACCACGGTCGTATTTCATCTTGTCCATAATGCTGTTGCAGACATCGATACAGGCACCACAGCTGATGCACTCGTACTGAAGACCATCGCGGATATCGATACCGGTCGGGCAGACATGTACGCAGAGGTTGCAGTCGATACAGTCACCAATGGCCAACGCCTTTGGGTCGTCGCTGCGTTTGCGAGAGGCGCGCGGTTCGCCTCTGGTTGCATGATAGTGTACGGTTAGTGTGTCTTTGTCGTACATCACGCTCTGGAAGCGGGCGTAAGGACACATATAGATGCACACCTGTTCCCGCAGCCAGCCGGCATTGCCGTAAGTCGCAAGGGTAAAAAAGCCAATCCAGAACAGAGCCCAGCCGGATACTGCACCGGATACCTCATCGGAGAGTAGCGCAGCAGAAAATAAATTATTGATCAGTTCGCGTATGGGTGTGAAATAACCGACAAAGGTGATACTGACCGCCAGAGCAATCAACAGCCACAGTAGGTGTTTCACAAATTTACGGATAAATTTGTCCAGGCTTATCGAAGCCTTATCAAGACGCATTCGTTTATTGCGGTCACCCTCAGTCACTTTTTCAACCCACATAAAGACCCAGGTAAAGACACTCTGCGGGCAGGTATAACCACACCAGACCCGTCCGGCCAGTACGGTAAAAAAGAACAATCCGAAGGCGCAGATAATCAACATCCACGACAGCAGAATAAAATCCTGAGGCAGGAAGGTTTCGCCAAAAATATGAAACTGTCGTGTACTTATATCCAAAAGTACCGCTTGCCGGTCTCCCCACTGCAGCCAGACAGTGCCAAAGTAAATGAGGAACAGCAGGGCTCCACCGTAGTTACGCAGGTTACGGTAGAAGCCCTTGAAGGCACGGGTGTAGATTTTTTCCCGAGATTGGTAGAGGTTGATGGTCTCGATAATATCCGAATCATTTTGGCTATTGGCTGCTTTATTTTCGGAACTGCTCACATCAACTAATCCTTTTCACAGCAACAGACGGTTTTAATAAACCGTCTGTGTCGTGTTTATTTGTTTGTCTTTTCTTCTACAGAGGATTCTGTAGTAGAGGATTCTATAGAAGGCTCGTTGGAAAGACCGTAGACGTAAGCAGACACCAGATGAACCTTTTCCGGGCCAAGTACTTCATTCCAGGGAGGCATCACTCCGGTGCGACCCTTGCGAACGGTGTACTCAACCAGTGGCTGTGAACTGCCATAGAGCCAGATATCATCGGTTAGATTGGGAGCGCCGAGCAGCTTGTTACCTTTACCTTCAATGTCATGACATACGGCGCATGTCTTTGAATATAAGGCTTTGCCTTGTTCCATCTCTATCGCATTGGCGTTGACAGTCAGACCACTCAGGCTGCGTACCCAGGCCGACACATTGCGGATATCTGCGCCGTCCAGAGCCATGCCCCAGGCCGGCATCTGACCAATACGACCGTGAAGAACGGACTGCTTGATCTCTTCGGGGCTGCCACCCCATAGCCAGTCATGGTCGGTTAAATCAGGAAAGCCAAAGGTGCCACCGGCATCACTGCTATGACAGGGAGCACAGTTGTTGAGGAAGATCCGCTTACCCATCGCCAGTGCCTTGGGGTTCTCTTGCAGATCTTCGATGCTGGTGGCCGTGTACTGTTCAAAAATGGGTTGATACCTGCGGCTGTGTTTCAACTGAGCAGCTTTCAGTTCAGCGGTAGACGACCATCCAAGAATACCGTCAAATTTACCTGGCCAGATACCGGGGTAAAGGATGAGATAGATTGCGCTAAATATCAGGGTGCCGACAAACAGACCGATCCACCACATGGGCATCGGGTTGTCATACTCCTGAATACCGTCGAAGTCATGACCAACGGTCTCTTCAGTGGTGTCCTTGCGCTGAACCTTCCAGGTCGACAGCAGCAAATAAACGATCAAGGCCAGGCAAGAGAGAGTCAGTATCAGAACCCAGCCACTCCAGAAGCTAGACATTCTGTGCCTCCTCTCCGCTTTCTCTGTTTTCTCTGCTTCTACTCTTTTCAGTCTCTTCGTCTGCGAAGGGTAGATTGGCGGCCTCGTTAAAATCCTCACGCTTGCGTTCGCTATAGGCCCATAACGTGATGCCTGTTGCGGCTATCATGCAAAGAATTGTGGCTATTCCGCGCAGAGTGTTCGCATCCAAATCCATATTATTATCCTCAGCGCTTTTGGGTAATCGTTGTGCCGAGCCCCTGTAGGTAAGCAATCAGGGCATCCATGTCTGTTTTGCCCTGCACCTCGGCGGAAGCGCTGGCAATATCTTCATCGGTATAAGGCACGCCAAGTGTGCGCAGGGCTGCCATTTTCTTCAGGGTCAGTGAACCGTTGAGCGGATTTTCACTCAGGTGTGGGTAAGCCGGCATAATGGAGGCAGGTACCACATCACGAGGGTTGAACAGGTGAGCACGGTGCCACTCATTCGAGTAACGCTTGCCAACGCGCGCCAGATCTGGCCCGGTGCGCTTGGAACCCCATAGGAACGGATAGTCGTATACTGACTCACCGGCTACGGAGTAGTGACCGTAACGTTCCACCTCGGCCCGCAGCGGACGGATCATCTGGGAGTGACAGCCAACGCAGCCCTCCCTGATATAGACGTCGCGTCCCTCCAGTTGCAGGGCGGTATAAGGCTTCAGGTCTGCGACCGGCTCGGTGGTCTCTTTCAGTTTGAACAAGGGGACGATCTCTACCAGACCACCAAAGCTGATGGCGAAGACGACCGCCACCACCATCAGGCCGATATTTTTTTCCAGTATTTCGTGGTTGAGCATATTGGTATCCCTCCCTTATGCCGAAGTTGCAGCCGTTTCGACGTCATCTTGTCCGATGCCGCGAACGGTCTGCCAGACGTTGCACAGCATAACGAGCATGCCGGCGAGGAAGAAACCCCCTCCCACCATGCGCACGATATAACCGGCGGAGCTGGCCTGAACTGATTCGATAAAGCTGTACTGCAGCGTGCCATCGACGTTGACTGCCTGCCACATCAAACCCTGGGTAATGCCGTTTACCCACATGGAGACGATGTAGAGAACCGTTCCGATAGTGGCCAGCCAGAAGTGAGTGTTGATCAAACCGGTGCTGTACATACCGTCACGGGCAAAGACTTTTGGAATCAGGTGATACATGGCGCCGATGGAGATCATCGCTACCCAGCCCAGCGCTCCGGAGTGCACATGACCGATAGTCCAGTCGGTGTAGTGAGAGAGTGCATTAACGGTTTTGATCGCCATCATAGGACCTTCAAAAGTGGACATGCCGTAGAAGGAGAGAGAGACCACCAGAAAACGCAGGATCGGGTCGGTACGCAGTTTGTGCCAGGCGCCGGAGAGCGTCATAACTCCGTTGATCATGCCACCCCAGGAGGGCGCCAGCAGAATCAACGACATAATCATACCAAGGCTCTGAGCCCAGTCGGGCAGTGCCGTGTAATGCAGATGGTGAGGGCCGGCCCAAATGTAAATAGCGATAAGCGCCCAGAAGTGCACAATCGAAAGACGGTAGGAGTAAATCGGGCGCTCAGCCTGTTTCGGGACGAAGTAGTACATCATGCCCAGAAAACCGGCGGTCAGGAAGAAGCCGACAGCATTATGGCCGTACCACCACTGAATGGTCGCATCGATGGCACCGGAGTAGACCGAGTAGGATTTGTACAGGGTAACCGGAATCTCCATATTGTTAACAACATGAAGAATGGCGATAGTGATAATGAAGGCGCCGTAGAACCAATTGGCGACATAGATGTGCCTGATCTTGCGCTTCATAATGGTGCCAAAGAACACAATAGCGTACACCACCCAGACGACAGTGATTAAGATGTCGATGGGCCACTCCAGTTCGGCGTACTCCTTGGATGAGGTCATCCCCAGCGGCAGAGTGATGGCAGCCAGCACAATGACCAGGGTCCAGCCCCAGAAGGTAAATGCTGCCAGCCTGTCTGAAATCAGGCGCGCCTGACAGGTACGTTGAACGATGTAGTAGGAGGTCGCAAACAGCGCCGAACCACCAAACCCGAAAATCACCGCATTGGTATGCAGTGGCCGTAGTCGTCCAAAGGTGAGATAGGGTTCAAAATTGAGTTCCGGCCATACCAGCTGTGCAGCGATAAACAGGCCGACAGCCATGCCGACGATTCCCCAAATTACCGTCATTACAGCAAACTGGCGAACCACTTTATAGTTGTAGTGTGTGTTCGTTACAGTGGTCATGTTCAACTTACAGTTATGGTTATACGTATAATCCGAATCAGCATAAGAGATGAACCGATTTTGTATATTGATGCAGGTCAATAGTTGACTGTTTTCAGGTTTTGAACGAAATGTAGATATAGAACAGGCAAGCAGCGGTAATACGATAGGCTACATACTTACAAACAAGATTAAGGGGTACTTGATAAAGAATTCTCTGAGAACTCTTTGGCCGGCAAAGCAGGAAGGGATAGCCCTTCCCACTTTATCGGTTTTAAGCGACAGTGTTATTTTGTAATGGTCGGGATACCGTTACCCCGTATTTCGCATACCAGCAGCAATACCGGTGATAGTCACCATCAGTGCCTGATCCCGTTCCCGCATAACCGCTTCCGGCACATGGCGGGCACGGTAAAGCAGTTCCGCCTGCAGGTAGTGCAGTGGATCGGTGTAAGGGTTACGCAACTCAATCGCCTCCCGTACCCAGGGATGACCACCGGTCAGTTCGCTGCCTTTCAGTGCAGTGGTGACCTGAATGGCATCGCTGAGCAGCGTCCGCAACTTCTCGCCCAGATATTGCAGCTCCTCTGATACCAGACACTGGTCATAGTAACGGGAGATGCCGGCATCGGTTTTCAGATAAACCATTTCCAACAGATCGATACGGGCACTGAAAAACGGCCAGTTGGTCATCATATCCTGCAAAACAGCCTCGTCACCACGGGCAATAGCCTTGCGCAAAGCCACGCCACTGCCCAGCCAGGCCGGCAACATCAGGCGGTTCTGACTCCAGGCAAAGATCCATGGAATTGCCCGCAGACTCTCCACACCGCCGTTGGGGTTGCGCTTGGACGGACGGCTGCCCAGCGGCAACAGACCCAGCTCCTGCTCGGGTGTCGCCGCCCGAAAGTAAGGTACGAAGGCTGGATCGTCCCGTACCATACCCCGGTAGACGGCCAGAGAGTCCTGGGCCAGCCGATCCATCACGGCTCGCCACTCAGGTTTTGGCTCCGGAGGTGGCAGCAATGTCGCTTCCAAAGTGGCACTGGTATAGAGCGCCAGACTTTCCATAGCGATACTGGGGAAACCAAACTTGAAGCGAATCATCTCGCCCTGTTCGGTTACCCGCAAATGGTCGCCTACAGAACCGGGAGGCTGGGACAGGATCGCTTTATGGGCAGGACCACCACCACGACCAACGGTACCCCCACGACCATGGAACAAGGTCAGGTGTATATCCTTTTCCTGGGAAAGTCTGGTCAGCCCTTCCATCGCCCGGTATTGAGCCCAGGCTGCAGCCATCTGACCGGCATCCTTGGCTGAGTCCGAGTAGCCGACCATCACCATCTGTTGACCGGCAGCGTAATCACGATACCAGGGCAGATTGAACAGGCCGGTAACGCTGGCCTCCGCCCCGTCCAGATCAGCAAGGGTTTCAAACAGCGGCGCCACCGGCATATTGCACTGACAACCACACTCCCGCAGCAGCAGAATAACCGCCAATACATCCGACGGGGTGCTGGCCATTGAGATAATATACGGCCCAAGTCGTTCAGGTTCCTGGCTGGCGATAACACGACAAGTGTCCAAAACTTCTTGAGATTCAGGTGTCGGTTTCCAGCGTGGGGAGATTAATGGACGCAGATTGTCCAACTCGGCCAACAGAAATGTTTGCCGCTCCTCCTCGGTCGCCTGGGCATAATCAGGAAGGTCGAGATAGCGGGTCAGTTCAGAGAGGACTTGAGTATGTCTTCCGGACTCCTGTCGAATATCCAGACGCACCAGACCCAGCCCAAAGCAGCGTGCCCGCCAGATCATATCCCGCAGTGCACCCCGGGCAATCAGGCTCATACCACTGGCACAGAGAGAGTCGTAGCAGGCCTGCAGCGGTTCAATCAGTTCGTCATCACGGTGTAGTACCCCGCTGTCGTCCGGATGCTCACCATTGAGTCGGGCTTCACACCAGTTTCGGGTGATATTCATCCGCTGACGCAACTTTCGAATAACCACCCGGTACGGCTCACCCTCCCCTCCACCTGCCAGAGCCGCCAGTTCAGGCGTACATTCCGGCATGGAAAGCTCAGGAGAGAGATCTTTCAGATCCCGAATAAACATATCTGCCGCCATCCAGCGCCCGGTCAACAGCACCCGTTTGGTCACTTTTGCCGTTACGTTAGGATTGCCATCCCGGTCACCCCCCATCCAGGACGAAAAGCGGATTGGCATCGCCGTAGAAGAGAGACCGCGACCGGTCACATCCTGCAGACGTTTATCCAGTTGTCCCAGAAAGAGGGGAACCGCTTCCCAGAGAGAGTTCTCGACCGTGGCAAATCCCCAGCGGGACTCCTCTTCCGGGGTTGGACGATTGTCGCGGATCTCCCGGGTGTGCCAGATCTGACTGATCAGCTGCTGCAGACGATTGGTCGCATCTTCCTGTTCACGGGGCATCAAGTCCGTTCTGTCCAGCTCAGTCAGGCAGCGGATAATACCATTGAATTTCTTAATAACTGTACGGCGGGTGACTTCAGTGGGATGGGCCGTCAGTACCAGCTCAACTTCCATCTGATGCACATGTTT
>SAMEA5043665__coassemble_197_pt1 | contig 15928 bp, 10 predicted proteins | sample SAMEA5043665__metabat2_low_PE_004 | metagenome-assembled genome bin SAMEA5043665 (sample SAMEA5043665) | Gadus morhua | reverse complement strand
GAATTTATATCAGTGCTCAAAACTGCAGTGGCCTGAGTGGACTCCGGGCTTTGCTTGCCAGTATCGGAGATAGAGCCTTTCGCAGGCTGTTCTTGTGCCAGGTATACCTCTGCCTTAGGCGTTGCTGCTTCAGAGCTGAATGACGGGCCTGAATTTATATCAGTGCTCAAAACTGCAGTGGCCTGAGTGGACTCCGGGCTTTGCTGGAAAACATCGAATACAAAAACTGTCGAGGGCTGCTCTGACACCTGGTGCGCCTCGGTAACAATCTCGGGTATTCCCGTATCAGATCCGGATGCCCGGTTTGAACTCACACCACCATCGTTGTTGACCACAGGCATCACTGGAACGGACATCTGGCTTTCCTGGACATCCCCGGATGAGAATATTGTCCAGAGCGACTCGGCCTCTACAGGCTCGCCCATTGCAGTCGCAGTGGCCGTCTGGGTTTCAACCAAATCCTTGGATAACTGTGCCGGAGTAACACTGATGCTTTTCGCTAGAGTCAAACCTTCCCGGAATAATAACACATCATCTACCGACCGTGATGGCACCAGACTGGACGTTACCAGACGCTTTGGTGATGACTGATTTGGCGGCGTCGAGAAGTTTTCAAATATCGCCATGGTATTGAACCATCTCTGCTGCTTTTCTCGATCCTGCTCTTCAGTACGTTTTTGTCGTTCTATTTCGTAACGTCGGTTGCGACGCTTATTAGCGTATTCCTTATGAAATGAACGATTGCGTGAAGTTTTCGACGAAATTTGTTTTATCTTCTCTTCAGCAACAACAGAATCAAAGTCTTTAGATGTTACTATTTTTAGTTCGGCAATGTTCCCAATATCGTCATCGACCTTTTTTTCCAAATCCTGGTAATCCTTATAGACCCTAGCTAAATCATACTTCTTTTTTTCTAACATAGAGTTTAAATTATCAATTTTGATTGATATTAACTTTATGTTTTTTTTCAACAATTCCCTGCTATTATTTATGGCCTCTTCGAGGTCAAGCTTTAAATGTAAAGCTCCATAGGCCACACTGTCTTTCAGCGAAACTATAGTGGGAGAGTCTTTCGGTATCGGTGTATTTTCTATGTTTATATATATATCATACAAAGCATTAATAGCTTCCTCCACATTGGGAAGGCTGTTTAGAGTTATTAGAAGTTTTTCATTTTTAATATTAAGATCCTTATTCTTTTTTTTGAGCATTTCTTTCATATCATTAATCGTATTAATTTTATTGTTAATTTCACTTGCACGAACAATTAACTCTCCTTTTAACTCTACGAATTCAACATCATGATTATCAACCCTACTCTGAAGATGTTCTAGTGCAGAGCTATTTAACCGCTCATTTTTATAGCCTAACAAGCGCCTAAAAGAACCAGACAAACCATCACACTGATGCATCTTATCACTTATTTCTTTATCTTTATCAAAATCATCTTTCAGGTTAGAGAATACATTCTTCAAACGGGATAGTTCGCCATTTTCATATTCAGCAATATTTGATAACAATGTAATCTTGTTTTTATATTCATCGCTATCAGATGAAGAAAGAATTTCTTCATCTATATTTGTTACATTATCATTATAAGAATTAATCTGCCCGTGCTCATTTTTTATATTGTAATTTTTTACAACTTCTTGATAGCGAAGTATTTTATCATTTGCATTTCTGCGATTCTTGGATAGTATTTCCACATCAAGCTGCTTTGATATAGAAGTATAAAGCTGCTCCATCCGTTCGTACGTTTCCTGAATTGCAGAAGCATAATCCTTTGCAGCGGATAACTCCTGATCAGTTTTAAGATCAACCTCAGGAACATCCAACATAAACTGCTTAAGCTGGCTCTGCTTACTCTTAAGCTGTTCTGGCGTACCAACAGGAAGATCCTGTATCTCCTCAAATTGCTTATATTCAATACTATCCCTCTGTTTTAAAGCAATTTCCCACAAAAGTTCAAGGCTATTTTTTTCCTTAACTGCACTATTAATTTGCATTTTAATAGTCCGATATTCAGAAGGCCCACTGTACTTATCAATCGACTTATCCAACTGTTTTTTGTATAAATCAAATCTTTTTTCCAGGCTTGCAACAATCGTAGAACCTTCCATGAAAGCATTTTCTAAAGTGCTATGTTTTTCATACACGTTTGTGATCATACTTTCCGTTTTATTTGTTAGCTCACCGTTTTTCGCGATAAGACTTTTTTTCAAATCATCGGTAGCAACTTTCTCAGCATCTACTATAAGCGCTTGTGCTTTTTCTATGAAATCCAACAACCCTTGATGTTTAGCCTTTAACTCGGATACTCTCTTGATTTCTTTTTGGAAACTTTCTTCCACTTCAGACAACTCTCCTGTTTCCTGATGAGCTACAGCGTAATGTTGCCCAAGTTCACTTTCAATTTCCTTGATTTCACTTTCAACTTTGGATTTTACTTTTATTATGTCCGAGTAATTATCTTTAGCTTTACTTATTAAATCAGTAATCTCTTTATCAGAAACTTCTTTATTGCTTTTAAATAACCCATTAAAGCAAAAACTAAAAAACCCATCACACTGATGCATCTCTTCCTTTATTCTCAGGCCATCTTGAGACAACTGGCTGATTTTTTCATACTCATCATGTAATGATGAATATGCTAAATCTTTATCCTTCTGGAACGAGGCGATCTGGAAGGCAGCATTTTCCAACTTCTGCTGTTTCTCTATAATTTCAGTATTAGTAGTTTCTTCAGCAATTCCCGTTCTTTTCTGGATCCCTTGATCCGCAAGGGCTATAGTGCTGATCTTTTTTTCTGCCTCGAACAGTTTTGAGCTGACTTCTGGTTGCTGATGACTCTCGTCCCCGTCGGGCACAGTCTGTGCCCCCGTGGTTTTTACCAATATCGTATTAAGAGCGGGAATTGCTGTAGCTTCTTCTTTCTTTGAAGTGTAAATAGACACCTCGCTGTGTGAAGATTGCACGCTATCTGTGATAAACCCTGTACGATTTGACTTACAGTATAGTGTGGCACCAGCCATACAAAATGCTTCGTGCATACTGGATCTCACTTTAGATGCCACTGTATATGTAACTTCACCAAACCATTCAAAAATATTAAAAAGGAAGTAACGCTGGGTATTCTCTGAATTATTTTCCATATGCATAAAAACTTGTTGACTACTTCTACTTCCATGATTCTGTACAACAACCTTGACTTCCCTTTTTTTGATAAGACCATAAAAGTCATAGAGTAGATCTTTGGATTGATGGAGATTAAGAAACTGCACATGACATTTAACATCATTTCCTGGACAACGATCAGGGTGGTAATGCTTGGAAAGAATTCGATATCGTTTTCTTATCTCGTTTTTACTGATGGGCAGCGTTTCAAACCCCATAAACTTCATGGCATCTGAAACTTCTTCTATTTTTACCTCTAATTCTGAAACTTCTTCTATTTTTACATCTAATTCATTATCTCGATAACAATAACCTCGTTGTTCACACCAAACGTTGCCAATCCATCCAAACCTTTTTTCAAAATTGGCCTTTGAGTAATTCCATAGAAAACTAAGATCCCATGAATTTCCAGGTATCTCTTCCTTGGCATTGGCATTGGCATTGGCATTGGCATTGGCATTGGCATTGGCACTTACCATCATAAGCAAACACAAAGTGCTACACACAATTTTTAAAAACACCGTACTTTTCATAATAACTCCCTTTTCCATTATGTTTTATTGCTGTCAACACATAAAATAAATTAACTCCTCTTATAACGAATCATTTACCAACATAAAAGTCCAAATTTAATGAATGTAATCGAAGGAACTGCATCATGGATCATAAAAAGTAGACACTTGATACAGCTTCAACTATCGCCAGAAGAATCACACCCCTGTTGATCACAGGGCTTACGCAGCAGCTATTAATTAACTCTACTTCGCTTGTATATGACTACTTTAAGATTTTGATAATCTTTTATTTTTGGATGTTTGTGATCGTGTTACTCTTCGGGATTTTTCTTCCTTTGGGGGTGAATCCCCACTGCTGAGTGAGCATTGCTGTTGATCAGCAGCCGGCCAGCCGGCCAGATAATTATCACGATCAATTTCTTCTTCGGATTCTGAGTCCCTATCATTACGACCCCCATCACTATCTTTTATTTTTTCATTGTTTGAATCAACCAAACCTGTATCTTTAGCAATATGCTTTAAAAACCTTTGAATTTCATTATACATAACTCTTCCCAAACCTGAACAACCTCCAAACACAGCACAACCTACAGCCCACATCCCTGCATTAGAAAGTTTTGCCACAGGAACCAATGTTCCCAGTAAAACCACACATGCACCAGCAGCTACACCACCCGTAACTAGACCCGTAACTAGACCTGGACTATTACCTACAACCTGCTCTTGCTTAACGCTAACAATCCTGCGATATTTACTTGTGACCCCGTCGCCTTTTGCTGTTTTTGTTTCTGTTTCTGTTATTGTTGTCTTTACTCTCCTACCATTCATGCCCATAACATTCATGTCCCTAACATTTCCAGTATTACCAGTTCTAGTAGGATATTTAGCAAAATATTGATCTTGTTTTTTTACGTTCATATTTATTATCTCCTTACAATTAAACGTTACTATCCTATGACAACAAGTAAGGCATTGTAGTTTCTGACCTGTTACCACTTCTAACAGGCTTGTTAGCGTAACTGCTCAAAAAGTGTAGGCAATTTTTAAGAGCAACTGGCTACAGGCCAGTAATATCAAGGGGGTCATGTGAAAAACGACCGATTTTGCCTACGAATTATGAGCAGTTACTTGTTAGCTACACTGTCAAAGGGCTTTTATGGGAGCCCCATGAATAATCCCGGGTCAGACAAGGCCCCCGACTCTCGCATGGCATTGAGCCCTTTTCACAGAAAACCCCAGCATACCCCTTCCGAACGGGATACGACTGAAGGTATGATCTGACCGTTGTTCATCAAGGAAAGGCTGTATGTTAAAAATAAAACCCTGGAACAGTTTGACCCTGACAACCAAAGTGCTGATCGGCATGATCCTTGGCATCGCCTTTGGTCTGTTGTCCCGCAGCCTGTTCCCCACCAGTGTATTTGTTGATACCTACGTCACCGAGGGCCTGCTTCATGTGGTCGGCCGCATCTTTATCACCTGTCTGCAGATGCTGGTTGTACCGCTGATTTTCACCTCCCTGATCTGCGGCACCTGCTCTCTCCGTGATGTCTCCGTCCTTGGTCGCCTTGGTTTCAAGACCGTGGGTATCTACCTGACCACCACCTGTATCGCTATCACCTTCGCCATTATTGGCGGTTTGATTGTGCGCCCCGGTATCGGTGCCAACCTGGAGGGAACATCTACGTTTACTCCCGGTAGTTCGCCAGCCCTCGTTGATGTATTTATTAATATATTCCCCAGCAACCCGGTTGGCGCCCTGGCCTCTGGTAATACCCTGCAGATCATCGTTTTTGCCCTGCTGTTCGGTATCTCCATTGCGGCATCCGGCGAGAAAGGCAAAAAAGTGGCTGACCTGTTCGTCTCCCTGAACGAGGTCATGATGAAGCTGGTCGCCCTGCTGATGAATATTGCACCGTACGGGGTCTTTGCCCTGATGGCGCGCCTGTTCACCCAGATCGAGTTCGGTGCCATCGCCAACCTGATCCAGTACTTTGTGCTGCTATTGGCCCTGCTGGCCATGCACCTGCTGGTGACCTACTGCTCGCTGCTGAAACTGCTGGCCGGTCTCAATCCGCTGACCTTCCTGAAAAAGATGGAAGATGCGATGATGTTCGCCTTCAGTACCTCATCCAGTAACGCCACCATTCCGGTCTCCATGGAGACGGTGACGCGCCGGATGGGGGTATCCAACAGTATTGCCTCCTTCACCATCCCCATGGGTGCCACCATTAATATGGACGGCACCGCCATTATGCAGGGTGTGGCCACGGTATTTATCTCCCAGGCCTTTGGTATTGACCTGGGTCTGGGTGACTACCTGACCGTTATCCTCACCGCCACTATGGCCTCCGTGGGTACTGCGGGTGTTCCTGGTGTGGGTCTGGTGATGCTGGCCATGGTACTGCAACAGGTCGGTTTGCCGCTGGAAGGTGTCGCCTTGATAATGGGCGTTGATCGTCTGTTGGATATGGTGCGGACGGCAGTTAATATTTCCGGCGACTGTGCGATCACCTGTATCATTGCCAAGCATGAAGGGGAGCTAAATATGGATGTCTATAACGATCCTGACGCGGGATTAAGCGATGAGCGGATAGACTTCCGTACCTCCACACATTAACAATTCCTGATCAATAGCCCGAAAAAAACCCGCTACTGCTGCCAATAGCGGGTTTTTCACTTCAGGCCATTAACCTTCCAGAGCCGTCAGCCCACCAGAGCCGTCAGCCCACCAGAGCCGTCAGCCCACCAGAGCCGTCAGCCCATCAGAGCCGTCAGCCCACCAGAGCCGTCAGCCCACCAGAGCCGTCAGCCCACCAGAGCCACTTTCACTCTGCTGCCATAGTCGGTAGTGGATCAAATCCCTTGTCAGATCTGGCCTTCAGAAGTTTTGTCCCGTACATAGCTCAGGGGTATCTGAACAAGCTTGCTCACCATGAACGACAAATTGATTCAACATTAACCAACGCCAAAGAGTTTTATGAACAAGAAAAATATTTTTTGGCCTTATATGAATTCAAACACTCTCTTAGAGTTTCACAGTTTTATGTCATTTGACATTATTTTTTAGTACAAAAGAAAGCAAATTCAAACCCGATTTAATTCATAAATTATCAGAAAAAATAGTTGGCACATGCTCTCGCTATTTACATTCTTCAAAAAATAACAACCCCTGTTCCATTTTTGATAAATATCAAAAACAACTTGAATAATCATCAATAAATAATTTCATTTCAAGCCTACCTAATCATAGTATTGATTTATTCCACTCTATGGCAACATTGGCTTTCTCAGCTGGGCAAAAACTCAGAGAGTCAACAAGAATCAAAACGATACTGCGACCATGCAATCAACTATCTGGAGCCCATCAAGAACACTGAAATGTCCATGCGAACGCGGATATTGATTTATTTATTTATGAATGCCCCACGGGGACACGCATCATCAGTCACCAGGAACCAGCTCAAAATCGTGCGAAGCAGAAAAAAATCTGCTCTACAGCCCTTACGGATCAAGGGATTCAGAAAAGAGCAGGACTTGCTGGAATTTGAGCCGTATCCGTTCATAAAAGAAGGTCTAGAATAAACAAGGTTCCATATCTGGCAGCCAATTTATCCATGTAAAACCAATAGGCGAACTCGAATGGCTTTCACTACCGTCGTGCAGCACGACAGAAAAACACCCCTAAAACAAGGATATTCCACCATCAGCCTTCACGGTTAAAACAGCCCTATCTACAAAGCATTCATCTTTATTCAGAGTTTGAATCATGAAAATTTACCCACACATCCGATTTATTCACTCGATTATAACGATTTCTTTTTTTTGCCCTTTGATAGCCTGTCTCCTACTCCCTCTTTATGGGTATGCAGCAATTCCCACTGTTTATACGACAGCGGTAGAAATTACAACAACACAGACTATTCCCCACGGGGACAATCGTCATCAGCCACCAGAAACCAGTTCAAAATCGTACGAAGCAGGAAAAAAGATCTGCTCTACAGACCTTACTAATCAAGAGATACAGGAAAGAGCGGGAATTGCTGATGGGTATGCCGATATCCGCTCGCCGACAGGACTTGAATATTTTAATGGCATCGACCCATCCTCATCCGGTGTGCCCATTTCACCCCTCTATAAAACGGTGGCCGGTATCTCGGTAGATCCGGACAACTACCCCATTGCCCAACTGCCCCGTGAGTGTACCCGGTTTATTGACAAACCCGGTTCCTGCAAGCGCTCACAGGCGATTGAAGTCAGCCTGGAAATTGAATTCTGGGGGCACGTCCTCAGCAGGGATACCGATGGCGTACGAAAATGGGTTGATAAGGCCATACTCTATGCTTTCCACAGCCGAACCCCTTATGCCTACCGCCTGTTGGGCATGAGTGCCTTCGGGTTAAGCATGGTGGTTTTTGATAACCCCATCGGCAGCAAAACAGAACTACTCGGAATCAGGACCTATGTGGAAGCCATGGCTTATGCCTGGAGCGCCCTGAAACTTGAACCCAATGACCTGTTATCCGGCTACTATGAACATTTTGGCGGGGCATTACTGAGCAGCGCCCTCCGGGCAGGTCCGCTGTTTGTGAAAGAAGTGGAAAAGATCGCAACAGCTTATGACCAGTATGGCCTTGCGGGTTATGAGGGCAAGACCTTTGGAAATACCATCTTTACCTTTGTCAATGATCAGGGAATCGTTGACCGTGGCTTGCAGGAACTGAAAAACTGCGAGGATGATTTCTGCGCCCGGCGGACAACCCTCGCCCCTTATCGGAAAGTGGGCAATATGCTGGCCATTATGGATGCCTTATACGCCTCCTATCGCACCAATGAAGCCAATCTTGTTTATCAGCAGGCTCGGGACTGGGCCATCAGTGTCAATGCCCCTGCCAGGGTCGTTGAGATGCTCGACAAGAAGAAGGGGATTCTGGACCAGGGAGATCTGGTTGAACGCTGGTACAAGGGAGACGATGACATTGGTCTGTTACGCCTGCCCTTTGGCACTTATTCACAATCAGACACCTGTGCAGCCTGCCATTACGGCGTTTTAGTCCTGCCACAGTATTATGAAGGCCGGGAAAGCTCTGCCACGTTTTTGGAGCTAATGGAAAAAACACACCACTCATTAGCAAACCGGCTAAAAAAAGATTACATGGACAGGGAAGTGCAATCCGTCCTTTACCACATAAAGAATATTAAACCTCTGCCTGAAAAGGGGGCTGTGGCGGATTGCCCTTAACATAGAATAAATGTGTACCCGCTGGCAAACGGTAACAGGTATATACGAATATACCCGTTACCGCTTTCAGCTATTTCAAAACATCAAAATACCAACACCAATGAGTGACCGGGGTGAACGGGCACAGTCAACACTCCTGCATCATCAAAGGCAAGGGTATACGGAACTCATCCGGGTTACAAACCCAGTGTCGTCAGGTGACTATGTGTAACAATAGACTAATAGTCACAGCATGGCGCAAACTCAGTTTGGTATAAAAAATTCCTTCTATAGGTGTCTAACTGGTCAGGAGGAGTGAAGCGGATTGTCTCCGAAACAAAGTCCACATTTGAACGACTGGCATCAAGAGAAACATGCTCACAATTATCATCTTTCCCCTTGCGAAGACAGACCGAGTTTAAACTGAATGATAACCCAGGACCGAACTCCTGCCCCCTTTTGACCAGATAATACTCATCACGTTTCGAATCGTAAACAAATTTGCCAACGACGGAATGGTCTTCATCACTCGTCAAGCAAACAGGGGCATAGGCACCCAGACATCTGATCACATCATTGCCGGTATAGTTCCATTTTACTGAATCCGGTCGGCCTAATAATCCATAACTGATTGAGCTCATGCTGACTTTGATTAATGGACAGCGAAGGCTGTAAAATAAACCGCAGCGGATCATTTTAAAACCAACGACGACAGGCAACCCGTTGTTATCAGATTCCATTGCTGAACATTGTGAACTAACGTTTGCCGATACACAGAATACCAATCCAAACAAAGGTGAAAAAACTGAAGGTTTAATCATTAACATCACCTATGGGTTAACAGCACAATAGACTCTTCCCTGCTCCCACGCCCTGCATGGTTCCGCCAGTGATCCCGCTAGAAAACAGGCCGAAAGACACTCCCGCAAAGGCTACCTGAAAAGAGTAAGGACTTTGCCGGGAAGATTTTCGGACGAACAGTGCAAAAGTCCACACCGGCAACATGCAAGTATGGACAAAAATTTGCCGGGCGGAGTAAAAAACACCGACGGCGGTCAGCAGCATGATAGCCAGAATCAGGACGATCACTGACAGCGATCACCTGAACTCTCTATTAAGGTGTAGTGGTTTAGGAGTAGCCCAATAACAAGTTCCCGATTTCGCGCTGTTTGTGGGACAGCGGTGTAATTCCATTTGGGCAGGAGGTCATCGAACTGGATGGTCATGGTTTCCTTGAGATTTGCTGTGTACTTGCGACCTGTTTCGAAAATCTTGTCGATAATTCTGACCTGCACATTGAGCCCTTTGGCGGTCTCGGTTTTCTCCATGCAGTGCTTCGCTGTCTTTTCAGAGAGCAGCTTCTTTCTCCCGCCTTGTTTTCGCTGACGCCCAGTGTCGGGGTGTTAGGAACTTATGGAAAAGGGGAAATATGTTTGTGGGCTATTCCCAAGTACCCGAACGGCTCTTTTGAGAGCGTACCTGAAACCAGCACATGCCCACACCGTCATCATCACCCAGCTCCTTTTTTACTTGTAAAAAATAGACCGTGAAAACAAACAACTTCAGAAGAGATTGACTCTGCTCCGCGATGAGCGACAGAGTGCAGACTATCGCTCATCGCGGAGCAGAACGTTTGTAATAACCAGAACGTTGCATTGCATAACTGGCAGATATTCACATTGACGAACATACTTGTTCGGCTCGCCGTGGCAGTGCTTCATATCCTATTTTCTTTCCAGACAACGCTACGGTTTCCATGCATTCCCTAACCCTGCTGGGGTGTAAGATGAAACATCTGTCTATTCAATGGCTATCGTGCATCAGCGCATTGCCGACTATTCCATATTTGAAAACGAGGCCAAAACATTATCCTTTAGTAGTCGCTGCACTACTCCTCGTACCCTCCGCCTGGGGGAGAGATCCCGAACGGCTGCCTATGCCTAAACCTGTGCCTACGCCAGCACCTGCGTCTGAAAACATACGCCACAATGACCCCACCATCCTGCTATTTAATGGCGGCAATGAAAAAGGCGGAGACGGCAGCAAGTATTACCGCATACCGGCACTGCAGGCGGTGTCCGAAAATACGGCCTTCGCCTATGCAGAAGGGCGTCCAAACTCTTCAGGTCCGGGCAGGCCGGGTAACATCAATATGTCGGCCAAGTATTCTCACGATGGTGGCAAGAGCTGGTCGGAAGTGAAAAAAATCTCTGCCGAGCATCCCGAGGCTGCCTCTTCTGACTATTCTGACCCACGGGCCATCTATGATGCCGTCAACAAAAAACACATGGTCATCTATACCCAATGGCCAGACAACTGCGCGGAAGAGAATGCCTGTATCACTCCGGATATGCAAAACCGCCTGATCAAGCAAGAGTTTAATGTTGACAGCTCTACATGGGATCTCCCCGTCAACATTGATGACGACCTCCGGGAACGGTCCTGGGATGCCAGAGGCTGGGGCGGCCGTGCATCATGGACTTACAAAACATCTGAAGGAGAGAATGTTGATGCCGCGCAATTAGGGTGGACCCTGACCTCTCGAAGAAAGGTTCTACAGGGCGGGTCTGTTACCGAATACTTCTCCAATGTCGACTCCCTTCAACAATTTGTAGCGCTGATCAGTCTCAATAAAAATAATGATCTGGTGGCTGAATTTGAAGGCGACGCTGGCACCGCCGTGTTGGTTAAAGAGACAGGATCTCTCGACTTTCACACAACAGAAATAAAATTTAACCCGAAAAACAGAAGTGTCGACTACTACTTTGACAATAAGTTGATTCGCTCTGATTGGGGAGGCAGCGAGGCAGGGGATCAAAACGGTGTCTATTTTGGCAATACGAGTACGTCTGCGGATGGCCGGGCCGCTTACCAGAGCGTGGTCTTTCAGATAGCAGGAAAAACAGTGGTAAGCTATGACAGCAGCGCAAGGCTCATGAAAGATGCAACACCAGAAGCTCAAGGCTGGATCAGCAGTTTGTCCGGCAAGGGGGATGGCGCCCTGGGCTGGAAAGCTCTTGTTTCAGGCTCCGGGGGTGGTATCCAACTAAAATGGCAGAACGAGATTCAGGGTGGGCATAACGGTCGCCTGATTTTTCCTGGCATTATTATGGATGCCTTTGGTGAGTTTAGTGTGGCGTCTATCTATTCCGATGACCATGGGAAAAGCTGGCACAGCGGTGTTTTGATTCAGATGCCCCATGCTTTCAAAAATAGATCATTAGAAAATGCCAACATGACGGAAAGTCAGATCGTTGAGCTGGATAACGGCAACCTGCTAATGACCTGTCGCAATGATGGCACTCAGGTTTATGGTAATGTCAGCTACGGGCCTCGCGTACAATTTACCAGTTTAAATGCGGGCATCACCTGGACTCTTCTTGATAAAGATGAACTGCGGATGAAGATTAACAGGGTTAATGGCAGCCTGATCCGATACCCCGACGAGCCGACTCAGACATCCGACAGTGTGCTTCTATTCTCTGCCCCCATTGGTTCCAGGCCAGGGGCGGCCGATCGTTACAATCTTGGGGTATGGAGCAGCAAGGATGATGGGGAGAGCTGGGGTGGCCCTGTTAAAGTGGTTAATGGTCGAGCCATCTATTCATCCATGACCAATTTTGCTGATCACAACATAGGCATACTGGTTGAAACGACTGCAGGTGACATCACACTGCTATCAAAGAACATAGATGATTTGCTGCCAACACCACTGAATCATTCTGATTTACAAAGCAAAGGTCAATAAAGGCGTTAGCCGTTTTTTGTTGAAGGCTATTGATATTCAATCAATTAGCCTTCATTGCCCGAGGCGTTAGCCATCCTCTCAGAAGTAGCCCCACCGGGAACCTCATCAACAGCGTCACAAATTGCCCATTCACAGTCGTTTACCAATGATGTTTCGTCTGTTAAGGAATAGCCCATAAAGTGACCTGTCCCATTGGAACAGGTCAGTCATTATTCTCTTATGCCGTCTCTACCAGCCGCCAGGCGACACGGTAACTGTCAACAAAGGAGGGAAGAGGAAGGAACTCGAATGCACTATGGAAATTGTGTGCTCCCGTAAAAAAGTTCGGCGTAAACAGTCCCTGGGCCGATAACGCTGAACCATCGGTGCCACCGCGCATAGGGATAGTTTTCGCAGGAATCTCCAGATCTTCCAGAGCCTTATAAAGCCTGTCCAGCGCTCCTGTATCTTCTCCCATAGCCTGCGCTATGTTGCTGTAAACATCCGTGATATCCAGTTCAACAACCGCTTTCGGATGCTTGGCTTTCAGAAAGGTCGCCAGCAATTCCAGATAGTGTTTGCGGGCCTCATAACTGTCCTGATCAAAATCACGTATGGCAACGGAGACACTGGCACTGTTCTGGTTGCCGTTGAGATCGGTCACCCAGAAATAGCCTTCACGCCCTGCCGTCTGTTCCGGCTTGCCCCTATCGTTCAGCATCCCGATAAAATCGGCAGCGATCAGATTCGGGTTGACCAGCACATTTTTGGCGCTCATAGGGTGTGCGGTAATCCCTTCAATAGTCAGCAGAGCACTGCCCGCATTGAAAGTCTCATAGATCACTTCGCCCCGTTCACAGCAGTCTATGGTATAGCAGTGGTCGACGGGGAACAGCTCCAGAGGTAATGCTTTTGCGCCTCTGAGACCAATCTCTTCGTCGGGAACAAAGGCAAAATAGATATCACCATGGCTGACAGGTGTCGTTTTAAGCGCCTTGGCCAAAGTCATCATAACCGAAATAGCAGCCTTGTTATCAGCGCCCAAAACGCTGGTGCCATCGGAGAATAGAATATCCTGCCCGCGGTACCTGGCCAGCTCCGGGCGAATCTCTTCACTGATAGTTATGTTTAGTGCCTCGTTAAGACACAGGGGAGACCCCTTGTAGTGCAGCATCTGAGGCTTGATGTCCGGGCTAAGGCCTACATCGACAGTATCCAGATGGGCAACGAACCCCAGGGTTTTGACACCGGTTTTATTGCCGGGCAGACGGACAATCAGAATACCACTGTCCCGTAGTTGGGTCTCACCATAGCCAAGATTCTGCAGATCCTGCTCCAGCAAAGCGGCCAGTTCTCGCTGCCCTTCGGTAGACGGCAGTGTTGTTACTTTGGCATCGGACTGACTGCTGACCGCAATGTAACGGAAGAAATTATCGACCAGTATTTGTTCAATATTCATCAGGTGTCCTTGATTAAGTTTAATTCAGACCGTAGGTATAACCGCTGTTAAAGCCAAGCGGAAGTTCCAGCCCCCAGAACAGGAACAACATAGCGGTCAGAGTGATAAGCAAGCCTATGGAATAAGGCACCATCATGGACACCAGTGTCCCAATACCGGATTGGGTACTGTAACGCTGCATGTAGGAAATAATCAGCGGATAGAATGCAAACATCGGCGTACTGACGTTAATCGCACTGTCAGAAATACGGAATGCGGCTTGAGTCAGTTCTGGAGACAGTCCGACAGCCATCAGCATCGGAACCAGCACCGGTGCCAGAATGGCCCACTTTGATGAAGCCGAGGTGATCACCAGGTTAAGAGCAGCGGTAAGAAAGATTACACCAAGAATAGTCATTTGACCGGGCATATTCATCGCTTTCAAGGCTTCTGCGCCCGAGAGCGCGATCAGGCTGCCAATGTTGGACTGGCTAAAACAGTACAGAAATTGTGCACAGAAGAAGGCAAATACAATAAAAGAGACCAATGACTTGGTGATATTCTCCATTGACCGAGTCACATCTTTAGCACTTTGAAACTCTTTGCTGATAAAACCATAGACCAGACCCGGTACCGCGAAGAAGAGCAGCAGCATAGGGACAATGGTTTTCATGGCCGGAGCCAGGGGGCTGGTGAGAGAGCCATCCGGGGCGCGGAACAGCGAACCTTCGGGAACCATCATGGCAGCGCAAAGCACAACAAGACCAAGTAGCGTCATATTGGCAATGCGGAAGGCTTTTGCCTCTTGTGCCGATGGTTGATCCGCTGCCTCGTCGTCCTGCTTGACATCGACGGGAATCGTTGCAATTAACCGAGGCTCAACAATTTTATCGGTGATATACCAGCAGCAGCCAATAACGGCAAATGTTGAGGCAAATGAATAAAAGAAATTACACAGCACGTTCACGATGTAATTCGGATCCAGAACCTGAGCACCCGTTTCGGTAAAGCCTGCCAGAATCGGATCAATAATGGATGGCGTATACGACGCTGTAAAACCACCAGCCAGACCCGCAAAACTGGCAGCAATACCGGCCAGGGGGTGTTTACCGGTTTTGTAGAAAATATAGGAGGAGACCGGCATCAAGATCACGTAGGCAGAGTCAGATGCCACATGAGAGAGAATGCCAATGAAAATAACGGAAGGCGTCACTGCCGAAAGAGGAACGACGGCAAGCATTTTTTTCAAGGCTGTATTGATATAGCCTGAGCCCTCAGCAATACCAATACCCAGAGTCGCAACAATGACGACACCCAGCGGAGGGAAGCTCACAAAGTTGGTGACCATGGAGGAAAAGAGATTCATCAACCCATTTGCAGTCATCAGGTTCTTTACCTGAATAGGCTCTTGTGTCAATGGGTGGACATAATCAAACTGAATGTTTGATAGCACCATGGATAGGGCAATACAGATCAGCGTTGCAATAAAGAACAGCATGGTGATATCTGGAATTTTGTTCCCGACATTCTCAATACTATCCAGCCAACTTTTTTTTGGCTTGCCAGAAGGGGCAGCGTAAGCATCCATAAAAAACCTTTTATTCCTTTTTGTATGATTTTTAAACGTTGTTCTGAAACCATGTGTTGAGCATCAGAAAGACACGGCAGCAACGAGCAAAGCGACAGAGCCGGTGCTTTTTATCAGAGACAGTTAACGCTCGTGATGACTTGTATCAGTGATTTATCAGATATCAGCGGGATTAATACATTTACATTATTGTGCGACAAATATCCTGCCAAAAGGGAATGCCTTATATCATTGGCAGTGTTTTTTGACGAAGATCTTTTTTGAC
>SAMEA5043665__coassemble_195_pt1 | contig 16016 bp, 13 predicted proteins | sample SAMEA5043665__metabat2_low_PE_004 | metagenome-assembled genome bin SAMEA5043665 (sample SAMEA5043665) | Gadus morhua | reverse complement strand
GCCAAAAAGTCCAGACTCTCTTCGGTAATACTGTAATTCCAGTTTACTGTACCGTTGTTGTCATTGGCTGCAAGATTGGTGATGCTGAAGGCGTTTTCGATGGCGCTCTTCTGGTCGTCGGTCAGGGTCAGATCAGTGGTGGGTACAAAGTTGGTAATGGTGGCTTCAGGCCGGTCGGTCAGATCCACATCAGTAAAGGTAATTGAACCATTGTCGCTTAGCACACTGCCTTCGGTGATTGTTCCCGCTACATTGGTCGCTGTGATAGTCGGCGCATCATTGGTACCAGTGATGGTGATGGTAACGGTTTTCGTATCTGTGGCCCCAAGGTCATCGGTCACGGTGATGTCGTAGCTGAAGGTGACCGTTTCACCTTCGCCCAGAAAATCAGCGACGGTGCTTGCCACACTGTAATCCCAGCTGTCGCTGTCGGTAGTAAAGGCGTCATCGGTCAGGGTCGTGATCTGTGCAGGGTTTAAGGTGCCGCCGCTCCAGACCACATCGCCTTTGTAGCTGGTGCTGATAGCAGGACTATCCTTCTGGTCCACATCACTGAACGACAGGGTACCAGTGGCGGTCAAGGGGCCGGTACCGCCTTCGGTGATCGCCCCGGTGGCATCGACGGTCAGTACCGGAGCATCATTACTTCCCGTTATTCTCAGTGTGGCAGTAGCATCAGAAGTGGCACCAAAACGGTCTGACATTGTATAACGTACTAAAACTATCGCATCTTTCCCTTCTGGCAGGGCATTAAAATCCTCACCAGGTATGAACTGCAACTTGTTGCCAACAATCTTGACCTGCCCGCGTCCTGTCTGGACCTCGGAATTTACCTCAACAATCTCCACACGATCCAGACTGAAATTCGTCGGGTTGTCATCGTCATTCGCATCGAAGTCGTTCTTCAGAACATCAATAAGGAAAGGTTTGTTCTCATCACCGGTGTCACGATCATCATGGGCAACAGGCATCAGATTAATTCTTATTGGCGCTGTTGATACTGGCCCAGTGTCGCGATTTGTTGCACCATCTACATCTATTTCATACAAATAATCAGGAAATCGTCTTGATGATTGCCTGACATCAATTTCATCCAGAACGTTGATATTTGTTCGCGGTACGTTCGTTTCTATCCGTGCTACATTAATTTCTGTTCGCAGACTTTCGATATCTGTATGCGACTCACGGAGTTCTCCCAGTTCTTTGCTGCCGGGACTATCACCGGAAGTTGACGGTGGCTGGTTTTGCTGTAACTGCTCATTCTTTATTGAAAAATCTGCGTTTTCGGAATCATCATCCCCGAAAATACTGGGCTGCGTGAAAGCTGGCACCCCATATTCCAGAAAATCTTGAGCCGTTACGTCTTGCTCTTGTGGGAATGTGTCCGAGATTGGTGAACTTTCATCATCTAATAACAGCAGATTACCGAATCTGTCGTAGGCCACACCATCAATAATGACAACGGGATCAGTTAATTCATCCAATTCACCATCTTCGACTGAAGATTCTTGCCCATCAAAATTCTCAATATCCTGTTGTTCGGAAGAGGGATCAGAAGGTGTTTCCTTCTGGTTATCTTCCGTATTTTCAGGCTCAGTATTGGTGACTTTATTCAGTTCTTCAGCAGACTCTGTATTTGTTTGCTTGTTTTCTTGATCAGCCATTAAACTTCCCTATCAGTAACTGTATAGCCAAGGCCATATTTAATTAAGTTTTCGTTATCAATTCGCCAGCAGATATTATGCTGTTTCACGATCACACACTATTCATACAAAGCACTAGGCTACGAGATATTTTCAATTTTATTTATATAGAAAGGTTTCATAATGACTATCCACAAAAAACACTCCATTCAATTAATGATAAACAGTATCAACAAAGAAAAAACATCTAAAGCAAAGTAAATTCAGTTGTTTTTATTTTAAAAAGTTATTAAAAACCATAAGACTCAATCAATGATATTTATTAGTCAATACTTCGGACAGTTTCCTCCCAGTAACTCCTAAGGTATAGCTCTACAAGGTATTTTATTGAAACTCAGGGTTGCCCCAGACTTGCAATAAAAAAAGTCGCCAATGTGTAAATTTTGCCCAACAAGGGCTATACGCTCAAAAAATTGTCCGCAGCATTATTAACACCATGTGAGCGCCTTAAGTGCGAAACAGCGCTTAAGTACTCGGACATCCGTAATCGAATATTTTCCGCCTTAGAACCCAGCAGCAGCGGAATTTAGGAAATAAAAGCGGGTAGGAAGATACTTAAAACATAAATATGGGCAAATATAAATATTGGCAAACATAAATCAGAGCAAACACAAAGCCTGCTCTGATTTCAACTCATGTTGATTAAACTGTCATTTATCACTATCCGGCGTTTCAAGCCAAGAAAGTAAATCACCCGTCGCATTCAATAAATTGACATACGCATGGAAGAGTTGGTAATGAACAAGGGTGTAATTCTGTTGAGCCTGAAACAACTCATTGTCACTATCGAGTAAATCAAGCAAACCTCGCTGCCCAAGTTCAAACTGTTCTTTATAAGCTAACCGAGTCTGTTTACTGGCATTAACATAGGTTTGAAGAACTGGCTTTTGCTTCTGCAGATAATGAAAAGAGAACCAGGCCATATCCAACATCGCATTGAGTTCACGATGCGTCCTCTCTCGTATATTCCCAATCTCAGCCATACGATAACCTGACTCACTCACCGCAGCTTTATCTGCACCACCCCGAAACAGGTTATATCGCATTTTAAATATAGCCTGGAAGTTATCATCACTGCCTTTAACCCCATCAACGTCGTTATTCCAGGAACGATCAACCTCTAGATTAACTGCCGGGTAGTAGGCTGAAACACTGATGTTGTAAGCGTTCTCTGCGGCATCTGACTCAAAATTTGCACTCTGCATGCGGGGATGATTCACAAGCAGTGGTTTTGCTGCCTCCAACGAAGCGTAGGGGACTTTTCCCATCGCTGGTGCTAGTAGTTGCCCTGGTTGCTGGTTGGTTACCATAAAGAATTCACTTTGGACATCATCAAGATTATTTTTTGCCACTATCACATTAACCGCTGCACGAGCCGTCCGACCCTCCATTTGAGATAACTCAGCACCACTTGCCAGCCCCTGTTTAACCCGCTGACTAATTTGATCATAGGTTTTTTTGTGGATAGTATGATTATCTTCGGCTAATTCAAGCTGTCTGCGTTTTTCCATTACCATGAAATAAACATCGGCAATAGCTAAAGCTGTCTTCTGGGCTTCACTCAACCACTCTTGCTTGCGCGCTTCGTAGGCTTTTTTCGACTGTTCAATACGGTTATCTATGGCGAACCCTTCAAACAAGGGCTGTTGCAGGTTGAGCGACAGCTCCTGACGAGTCATGTGCGAATTTTCATTACCACTGCCACGGGTCGTTTGATTGTTACGGCGCTGCTTACCCCAGCCAGTTTGCAAATCAATAGTGGGGAGTCTACCTGCCTGAGCCTGATCGATGCTGGATTTCTGCGCCAGCATTCTATTATGTGCAGCTTTGACATCGGGATGCTCCATCAATATCTGCCCGATAAACTCTTTCAAGGAAACAGCCTCATCGGCCTTACCAGCCTCATCAGCCTTACCAGCCTCATCAGCCATCAATACGTGGCTACTCATGAAAAACAAAAAAAGCCCAGCTTGAAATAGTCTTCGTTTCATTGCAGCGTCCCTGCTAACGTTCAGTAAATGCATGGCTTTTAGCTCTGAGAATCAACTTCATCAGGTAATCCAGCCAACTTTTCTTTCCCACTATGATATCGAATTCAGTCTGAGAGTCGAACATAATCGGTATGATCTTATTAATATCACCCAGATGTTATTCCTGAATTTTTATTTTAACGATTTCATCCTGTATGCAATCGGCACTGATGTGTATCACTTTATCGACCTGCCCACCAACGCCGGTAAAATGTAAAAGGTAAAATCATAAGCCGTTAAACAGATTGGTCATCAGCTCAAAGAACTCCTGGAGCCGTTTGGTATTCAACGTATTGATACAAGCGACGGGGATCAGCTAAACAATAAATCTGGATAAAAAACACCTATCTAACCGACTTCCCTTATATTGTCTATGCTCTCAACTCCTTATGGGGGGCGGATTCAGGGCATCACCGATGACAAAAACACCTACCCGATATATCAGTACCTGTAGGCTGGCACTGACCATTATCCTGATGACAGGCGTTAAACCTGCCACCGGAGACGACCTTGGATTCACGATCATTCCGGTGTTTAAAACCGTCCTTGGCTATGATACAAACATATTCAGAGCACCTCACCACCAGCAGTGCTCAAAATTTTTGTCTATAAATCCATCACTTACCCTGCAAACCACCCTTCCACAGACAGCCTGGCAAGAAAGCAAATACTCACTGTCGCTTAACAGTGACAGCCACCGTTACCTAAACGCACGAGAGGCTGACTACACAGACGTTGCCGCCAGCATAGACATGTGTCATTTTCTTGACGATAAGAGCCGTATTGCCGCTGATTTCACCATCGCAGAGCTGCATAATACCTGTACTCCACGCCGCTCTCATACACCACCGCCTGAGTACCGAAAATACACGACAAATATTTTTTACACCTCCCATCTTGATCGGATAAATACCGAACTGGAAGTCGCAGGCACTCTCGATAAAAGACAGCACAAACTGTACAAAACACGTCAAAGTAACGGCACTTGGGGAGCAACGTTCTACCACCCCATTTTTTCAAAAACGCAGGCAATCGTTGAGCTTAACAAGCGCAGTTTGCTGTCTGACAGTAACTCCAGCGCTAATGTGGGCACTAACAAGGGGTTCTACGTCACTAACTATCTGATCGGGATCAACTGGGAAATTGCTGGTCATGCTCCCGACTATCCCCTGATAAACGGGGATGTCCGATGGGGTCGCCGCTACCGTGATGCAAAATCCCCTGGTCCGAACAACAGCAAGCATTACCCTGGCTGGCAGGTCACTCTCAGCTATCTGCCCTGCTCCTGTTCACAACTGCAACTGATCAGCCATCGGGATTACAACCTGATAGCCGATCCAGAACCCTCTGCCTGCTTTACCAACGGCACCCAGACAACCCTGATATGGCGTCATAACTGGCTCACTTATATAAAAAGTGATCTGAGTTGGAGCGTGACTCATGAGCAGCTGCAAGACCAGTCCGGCAGCGCCATCGAAAAGCGCAAGACCGACACTATCGCCCTGAATATCACCCTGGATCTGGGCTGGCAGACTGACTCTGGTGCAACCATCAGCTTCGGGCATAACCGTCAAAACCGACACAACAGCTTCAGCTACCATACCTATCAGGTGGAAGTCACGCTCCAATTATAATATTTCTGTCGCCGACAATAAGATGCAAACAACATGACTTCCTACCCTGTCGTTTTTATTGTGCCTGAATGCGTCACCCCTTAAAAAGAAGATCCCGGCTGCTTCAAGAACTCGACTTCTTCCGTGGTCGATATTCGTCCAAGTAGATCATTTCGATGGGGATAGCGCCCAAAACGATCAATAATCTCCTTATGCTTTTGTTCCCACCCCAAATCCAGATGGTAGCTTTTACGCAATGTTACAGCCTGCTCATGGACAAGCGCAGATTCACTATGCATATAAGGCATCAGAATCAGGTTCTGCTGGAACTCACCGACCTTATCCAGAACGCCCGCACTGACCGCCTCCTGCGCCATAATCAGCGCCATGCCATCATAGGCAAAAGCTCTGGCTGAATCCCGAAACATATTCCGGCTGAACTGATCCAGAACGATAATCTCAGCCACCCGGCCTTCCGGCGTTGTGCGCCAGCCAAACAGCTCTCCGGCTGCGGTCCGGGCATGGAGATCACCAAACCGTGAGATAATCAGCCGATCAAGCTCAGGATCTTTTTTATACCACTGCTCTGGCTTCAGCTCTTTAAACCAAAAATCCAATACCGCCTGATACTCGTACATAACCTGACTTCCCCCTCGCGCACCTGTAGTTACCGATAGCGTTACCGATAAAATTATCGATAAAGCTATCAGGAATACCATTGGGCGAAAATAGCACCAAAAACAATTAACTTTCTTTATAACTGCCCCCCGCCAAATCAATCGAGAACACTTCAAAGCCCTCTTCTTTTACTTTCCAGCGCACGTTATAGCCCCACAGTAGTACACCGTAGTCTTCTCGTGGGCGTTTTTTCAGGTAGGCCGGGCGAGGATCCTGGCTGAGTACCTCTTCCACCAGTTGCTGGAATGGCTGTCCCAGCTGTTGGCCAGCCTGACGGCATTGCAGAAGAGCAGCTTCTGTCCAGCTAACGGTGATGGTTTCTGGCGGTTCCGGGGCGAAGCCAGCGGTTGCGTCCGGCTGACTGTCGGCCCAGGGCAGGTAAGGCTTGATATCGATGACGGGCGTGCCATCAAGCAGGTCGATGCCAGACAATTCGAGCCAGACCTGACCTTTTTCATGGTGAATACTTTCCAGCTTGACCAGCGACAAGCCCAGCGGATTGGGACGATGGGTTGAACGGGTAGCAAAGACGCCCAGACGTTTTTCACCACCCAATCGCGGAGGACGTACGGTTGGTCGCCAGCCTTCAGCCAGAGTCTGGTGAAAGACAAACTGAATCCAGATATGACTGAATTGTTCCAGACCCACAACGGCCTCCGGGCAATTGCAGGCACCGTGTAATTCCAGCTGCGCTCTGGCACTGATGGTAAGGCCGGGCTGGCGAGGAATGCCGAATTTCTCCTGATAACAGGAGCGGATAACGCCGATGGGTTCGAGAGTCAAAGTATGGGGGAGGCTGATGTCAGGCACGATCTTTAATACAACAAAACATTGGGTGTCCCAGAGTAACATCCAAGAGTAACAATGGCTGTCCGTGATTATCTCTCGCGTTAACTGCCATTGATACTATTCACCTCTCGCTTGCCTGAGGGGTCAACTCACCATTCTCCCGGCATATCACCAAAGGCTTCAGGAAGGCGGGAATGGCGGCAATGCCCATGACACGGAAAGAAAGGATTGAGCGTTAGCAACTCCCTGCTGTTATGCAGCAGGGGTTCCTGTTGTCCGCCCATTCTGTAATAAGGCACGGAAACGTGCTTGTTTCTCTTCCGGAGAGAGTTGTTCAGCCGGAGGCAGATCGGGGATAAGGGGGCCAGTATCCAATACAGGCAGCGACGCGGCTGCAGGCTCAGCTTGCTGAGTGCTACCGTGACGGCTATTAATCCAGTCGTCCATCACATCCAGTGCCTCCAGCAGACCATCCTCATCGGGATGCTCTTCCGCGAGTGCGTCCAGCTTTCCGGCGATAGCATCGCGGATACGCTGCAACGCTTCGAGGGATGCCCCGCTGCCATTTTCAGCGAGCCATTGACGGGCTGATGCCCCATTGGTTGCCATAGGTTTTATCATCCCTGCTTATAATAAAGCTTGTTATTGATGCGCATTCTATCACAAACAATGTTTGGCGAATGAGCATGGAATTTTGTGTTTTGACTTTTTGTGTTTTGACCGGCATTGTGTTCGGTTTATACCAATCTGAGTTGGGGGTCATATCGGTCTAAAATAGCTTACCACTACCGCCATGATGGATTATGAACACAGTCAAACCCCTGAACCTGCCGACATTGTCAGAGGCTTTCAGCCTTTTGGCTGAACAACTCCATTGCGTGACGCCCGCAAGTCACTGGCAGCGTGTTGTTCAACCCGTCCCAACCGACATCTCCCTGCTGGCCTGGCTGGCCGGGAGCAGTGGCATTCGTCTGTACTGGTCCAACCGTGATTATACTCTGGAAGCCGCCGGAGTAGGCGTTGCCCTCAGTTTTAAACTGAACACCTTGCAGGCTTTCGATGAGTGTCACCGGCAACTGGATGAAATTTTCCAGACCAGCCCGAATGCGCGGATCTACGGCGGCCTTGCATTCTCCAGCGAGGAATCTGATTTCTGGCCTGGCTTTTCCGGTGGCGAGCTGATTCTGCCCCGTTTTGAGCTGCTGCGCAGCAACAATCCCCAGAACAATCCCCAGAACAATCCCCAGAACAATCCCCAAAACAATCCCCAGAACAATCCCCAAAACAGCGCACTGATACTCGCCTGCAATCTGTTTTTCGATGGCTCACCAGCCATGGAAGCGGAGCGGCGGCGGGTCATCGACCAGCTGCAGGAACTGAAATCGACATTAGAGACAGCGGCCTTTTTCCCCACGGCCATGCCCAGGGCGGCGATAGTCATGGAACACCCTGATTGGGACAGTTGGCAACGGTGTGCTGGTGAGGCACTTGATGAGCTGAATACCGGCTCTGTTGCCAAGGTGGTGCTCTCCAGGGAGCAAACCCTGAGTCTTGATGGTGATCTCTGCCCCTGGTCCATGCTCCGGCAGTGGCAACAGCTGACCCCGGATACCTACCGTTTCGGCTTTACCAATGAGCACGGAGAGACGTTCTTCGGTGCTTCGCCGGAACGTCTCTACCAGCGACAGGGCAAAAGCCTGCGCAGCGAAGCGCTGGCCGGTACTACCCCGAGAGGATCGGATCCGGTTCAGGATCGGCGGCTGGCGGCCGCCCTGTTGGCCGATGACAAGAACCGGCGCGAGAATGCGCTGGTATTGCACGCCATTACCGAGGCCCTGTCACAGTGTTCAGAGTACGTGGAGCCCGCCCGGGATAGGGAGCTGGTCAAGCTGCGCAACATTCAACATCTGCGTCAGTGTGTGGCGGCCACCCTGAAAGACGAAACCTGTGATGCTACATTGATTCGACTGCTGCATCCGACCCCCGCCGTGGGTGGTCTTCCGAAGGAAAAAGCGATGAAGCTGATCAGTCGTTTGGAAGCCTATCCCAGAGGTTGGTACGCCGGGCCGTTCGGTATGCTGGAACAGAATGGTGCCGAATTTGCTGTGGCTATCCGTAGCGCCCGGCTGAGTGGTCACACCCTGAAACTTTACTCCGGTGTCGGCATGGTCCCGGGGTCCAATATTGATGACGAATGGGACGAGCTGAACAGCAAACTCCGAACCGTGCAATCGATCCTGAAGGTGAATGAATGAATCTGCATCAGGATCTGACCAGCCTGTGGTGTGATCTGGTTTTTGCCGAGTTCTATCGACTGGGCATTCGCCATATCTGTCTGGCACCGGGGTCGCGCAGTGCCCCTCTGGCACTGGCGGCGGAGCGACACCAACAGCTGACGATTCATAGCCATTTTGATGAGCGCGGCCTTGGTTTTTTTGCCCTTGGCCTGGCGCGGGAGAGTGATACCCCCGTGGTGGTGGTGACCACCTCCGGAACGGCGGTTGCCAATCTCTCTCCTGCGGTTCAGGAGGCGCGGGAGAGCGGGGTGCGACTGCTGTTGTTGACGGCTGACCGTCCGCCGGAACTGCTGGGCTGTGGTGCCAATCAGACACTGACGCAGCCCGGTATCTTTGGCGAGGCGGTAGCGCGAACACTCCTCCTGCCAGTGCCTGATCAGGCGCTACCGGTGAAGTGGCTGCTGCAGATCCTTGATGAAGCGGTGGCAATTCTCAAGCGTCCGGATAACTACGTGGTGCATATTAATCAGGCGCTGCGGGATCCTCTGTACGGACAGGGAACGGCGGTTGATGACAGCGAATGGCTCAAACCGATCCGCCATTGGTTCAACAGTGACGCACCGCTCTGCCACTGGCTTGTGCCCGAGAACGCAGTTTTGCCTCTGCCGGTATTGAATCCTGAACAACCGGTGTTGAGCCTTGGAAAAGTGGTGCTGCTGGCGGGTCAGCTACGGGCATCGGAAGCGGCTGCGGTTGCTGAGCTGGTCGAGCGATCCGGCTGGCTGCTGGTCGCTGATATTCAGTCCGGTCTCCACGGTCATCCGCTGGCGCTGGCCTGTGCCGATATGACGGTTGCTGCCCCGGCTGTTCAGACTCTTATGAGTCAGGCGGATCTGGTTATACAGATCGGTCGTCGTGTACTTGGCAAACAAGTCAACAACTGGCTGGCGCAATGTGCCGTAGAGCATTGGTATGTCGATGAGCGCAGTGATCGTCACGATCCCAATTTTTCAGTAACCCGTCGTATTTCCATGGCTGTACAAGATTTTTGTGGTCAGTTGCTGAACCAACCGGTTGCACAAAATCTCGATTGTAGTTGGCGGGATACAATATTAACGATGGGGGAAAAGGTTTCCACTGTCGTTCATAGCGTAATTGATCATCATACTTCCGAGAGCGAATCGCTAACCGAGATTCAAGCGATTCGGGCATTCTATATGTCCATGAGCACGGAGAGGGGCAGACACAATCTGTTTGTCGGCAACAGTATGCCGGTGCGCTATCTGGATAGTTTGACCAATGCAGGCGTTAATACAGATGTGGATAGTCCGTGGCAACCCGTATGGGCCAATCGCGGCATCAGCGGCATTGATGGTCTGATGGCGACCGCCAGCGGTCACAGTGTGACCAGCTCTGGCAGAACGGTCATATTGATCGGAGATCTGTCGTTTTTGCATGATCTCAACTCGCTGGCACTGGTGAGCCGCTATCAGTTGGTTGTGGTGCTGCTCAACAACAGTGGTGGCAGTATTTTTAATCTGTTCCCGGTACCAGAACCGGTCGGGGCGCGCTGTTTCCGTGTGGAACATAACCTGCGGGCGAAGGGTGCGGCCCAGATGTTTGATCTTGACTACCAGCGCCCGACGACACAGTCCGATTTTCTGAAGGTGTTACAGAAAGCACTGGACGACGACCGAGGTACAGTCATTGAAGTTTGTGTGCCACCTTCTGAAGGGACTGATCAATTTATGCAGCTGCGGCACGCTATTAATGAGCTTGCGTTGTGACTCTTAACCTTATTGACCTTAACCTTATTGACCTCAACCTCATTGATCATGGCGGTGAAGGGGAGCCTTTGGTATTTATCCATGGTTTCCTTGGTTCTGGTCAAGACTGGTTCACCACCGAGAGACAAAACTACAAAGCTTCCGTGTTGGCGCGTTATCGCTGTTTGACGGTCGATCTTCCCGGCCATGGTGACAGTCGTCACGAAGTCACTGCTGGTGAAGAATTCGTGATCACTCTGAACGATATCGCCCGACAGCTGCATGAAACGTTGCGCAATCACGGTCTGGAGCGAGTCTCTTTGCTCGGTTATTCCCTCGGCGGCCGGGTCGCCATGGCGTTTACTGATCTGTTTCCTGAACGGGTTGATACGTTATTCCTCGAAGGCGCACATCCGGGGCTGCAGAGTGAACCGGAACGTCAGCAGCGTAAACTCTCTGATGCAGCCTGGAGCGACCGCTTTCTCCATGAACCTCTTGAGTCTGTGTTGATGGACTGGTATCGCCAGCCGGTGTTCTCCAGCCTTGATGATGAGAGCCGCAGGCAGCTGGTGAAAGAGCGTGCAAGAAATAATGATGGCCGAATACTGGCGGCCATACTGACCGGTTGCAGCCTCTCCCAACAATCAGACTATCGTCGTTTATTGAGACAACGTTACGATGAAGAAGGTTGCAATAAAGAAGGTTGCGAAGAAGAAGGTTGCGAAAAAAAGAGTGTTGTCGTCTATTTTGTGGGTGAGTACGATAAAAAATTCAGACTCCTAGCCGACTCATTGGCCAGGAGTGGCATGGTGAGAGCCATAATCGTTGCCGATGCTGGTCATAATGCTCATCGTGATAATCCCGCTGGTTTTATCGAAGCGCTGTTATCCTTGTAACGTTTTTCCCGCTTATCGCTGGCTGTAATACATCTCTGCAACACCGCAGTAAAACCGGTTTTTAAGCTCTCCAACTAATTTTGATGATCATGAACAACCCCTTAAAATCCTCAACTTAATGAGTACATCCGTAATGAACAACTCGCTTATTCGTGAAGCCCTGGTCTGGAACAGCTGTTCCGAGGGTTATGAAGATATCCTCTACCACAAAGCTGAAGGTATTGCCCGTATTACCATTAACCGTCCTCGGGTGCACAACGCTTTCCGTCCTCTGACAGTGATGGAAATGCAACGCGCTATGGACGACGCTCGTCGTGATAGTGATATTGGTGTCATTATTCTCTGTGGTGCAGGTGGTCGTGCATTCTGCTCCGGTGGTGATCAGAAAGTGCGTGGTGATTCCGGCTACAAAGATGATAGCGGCGTACATCATCTGAACGTGCTGGATTTTCAGCGTCAGATCCGTACCTGCCCCAAGCCGATTGTGGCAATGGTTGCGGGCTACGCCATTGGTGGCGGTCATGTACTGCATATGATTTGTGACCTGACCATTGCTGCTGAAAACGCCATATTTGGTCAGACCGGCCCCAAGGTCGGCTCCTTTGATGGTGGCTTTGGTGCCAGCTACATGGCGCGTCTGGTCGGTCAGAAGAAGGCGCGTGAAATCTGGTTTATGTGCCGTCAATACAAGGCTCAGGAAGCACTGGACATGGGTCTGGTCAACACTGTCGTACCTCTGGCAGAGCTGGAAGAGGTGACCGTCGAATGGTGTCGTGAAATACTGCGCAACTCGCCGCTGGCTCTGCGCTGCCTGAAGGCTGCCCTGAACGCTGACTGTGATGGTCAGGCGGGTCTGCAGGAGCTGGCCGGTAATGCGACCATGCTGTTCTATATGACCGAAGAAGGTCAGGAAGGTCGTAACGCCTTTATTGAGAAGCGTGATCCAGACTTCAGCCGCTTTGGTCGAAATCCTTGAAGACAGCTCTTTTATGAAGAAGGAGCAATACACCGACTGGCGGGCAGATATTGCCCGCTGGTCAGTTCCACTGACAGGGCGACTTCCCGGCTGTCCGAACAACCTTCGGGAGGGGCTGCTGGTTCGGTTTACCGATGGTTCACAGACCCTGTTCGGCGACTGCGCCCCGCTGCCTGGCTTTAGTGTCGAGACACTCGAAGATGCAGAGCAGGCTCTGATTGATGCCTGTCAGCGTTTGTATGAGAATTCACATCTGCGTGATCTCTGCCGGAGAGAAGGGGTTACTGCAGCATTAGGCAATTACCCATCCTCCGTCGTTTTTGCTATAGAATGTGCTCTGGGATTGGTGTCTGATATTGATACGACAGAAAATTCTCAGTCTCGGCCAGGCAAGATACAGCTAGAAAAAGTACAGCTAGAAAAAGTACAGCTAGAAAAAATACAGTCTGGGAAATTTCCTATTTGTCGTCTGTTAAGTGGCGGTAATAACACTATTCTCAGTCAGTCAGAATCACTAACTTCAGATGTTTCAGTAGTAAAAATAAAAGTCGGACGACAACCACTGGCTGATGATATCGCACTGGTCTGCCAGATGGATAAGTTACTGCCAGCTTCTACAATGATACGTCTTGATGGTAATCGATGTTGGTCGTATGAACAGGCATGTACTTTTGCCCGGCAGATACCAAAACAGAGGATCGCCTTTATTGAAGAGCCTCTGAAAAACCCCGACGAACTGGCAGCGTTTGCTTTGTCGGAGAGGATGCCGGTGGCGCTGGATGAGAGCCTGCAATGGCGCCACGGTGGTTCATGCGCGTTGTTTAAAAGAAAGCTTGAAAAAAGGCTTGATAAGGGGGTTGAAGGCTTGGCAGCGTTTGTCGTTAAGCCGACGTTGGCAGGTGGCATCTGGCGTTGTCGTGAACTTGCCCGATTGGCGCAAAAACATGAGTTGGCGCTGGTGATCAGTGCTTCTTACGAAAGCAATATCGGCATTGATGCTCTGGCCTCTCTATCGATGAACTTTGCCCCAGATGTGGCTCCCGGTCTGGATACCCTGTCAGTGTTTAACCACTCACTTTTAAACCATTCTTTTTTTGAACATTCTCTTTTTAAAAAAGCTCTGGAGAGCCCATTGTTGTGTAATTCTCCCGATCGTCCTGTTATTCCGTGGTCCTCTCTAAAACCGGTATGGTCTTCCCATGTTTGAGTGCCCTGTTGCGGTGCAGGTTCGGCAGCGGCCTGATGATATCGCCCTGATGACCGGTGAGTTGTTTTGGACTTTTCGTGAGTTGGATGAACGGGTGCAGTCGGTGGTCTGTGCTCTTCGGCAGAGCGGCCTGATCAGTGGCGATGTATTGATGGTCTGCGGGCGCAACAGCCCTCGGCTGGTAGCATTGATTCTGGCCTGTTTGCGTACAGGCGTTATTGTACTGCCAGTCAACCCCTCATTTCCGAAGCAGAAACTGACCGCCATTGCCGAACAGGTTGGCATTCACGCCTTCTGGGGGGATGAGGATATAGCCCCTGATATTTTTGAAAGTATCAGGTTTCTCTGTGCGCCGGGGCGGACTGAGGTAACCGATTGGTCGTTTAGCTGGGATGATAATAGGATCTGTAATCTGGTGCTGACATCCGGCAGCAGTGGTCTGCCCAAGGCGGCGGCGCACAATTTTTCCTGTCATCGTGCCAGCGCTGAAGCCTCTCTCGAAAATATCCCTCTGGCTCCCGGCAATAGCTGGTTGCTCTCCCTACCCCTGTTTCATATTGGTGGATTAGCGACACTGTTCCGCTGTCTACTGGCTGGCGCCACAGTTATTCTGCCTGATCACCGCTCCGATCTGACGGCAACACTTATACGACGTCAGGTTTCTCATCTCTCGCTGGTCAATACCCAGCTCTACCGCCTGATCAAGGATGAGCAGCTGGATTTCAGCCAGACTCAGGCACGGTTGATCTTGATGGGAGGGGGCTATGTGCCGGCCGATCTGGTCGAGCGCTGTCAACAACAGGGCATCACCATGCTGACCTCCTACGGCATGACCGAGATGAGCTCCCAGATCTGTACCGGTAGCCCGGTATTTGGCGATGGCGGTGCAGTCACCTCTGGGGCTCCGCTGTCTGGCAATCAGGTCACAATTGACGACGAGGGAAATGTACTCGTCAAAGGCATCTCCCTCTTTAAGGGCTACTGGCAGAAAGGCCAGCTTAAGCTTCCTCTGACCGACAACGGATGGTTTGTGACCGGAGATAAAGGTCACTGGTTAGAAGATGATGGTCGACGACTAATTCAGATTACCGGTCGTGCTGATTTCCAGTTTGTATCTGGAGGTGAGAATATTCAGCCTGAATCGATAGAGCGAGTCATTCTTGGTCTGCCGGAGATTCAGCAGACGGTGGTTGTCCCCTTATCGAATGAGGAATTTGGTCAGCGCCCGGTGGCCTTTATAGAATGTGGAGGAGATTTTACACCAGAGCTATGGCAACAAGCCCTGCGTAAGCAACTGCCCGGATTTATGGTGCCGGACGATTTTTTGCCTTGGCCGGAGCCATCGAAATCGGGCTTACAAGCGGGATTAAAGATAGACCGCAAAGCCTTCGCACAGCTTGCAAGCCAACTACTGGCTTCCACCTGAGCGATATATGACCAGCACCGGCAATAAAAGACGTTCTGAAAATATCAGAGCTTTTATTGCCTATATGCTGCCCCCTGAACTCTCGGTAGCGATTCACCGGGAGGTCAGCCAAAGTGATCTGCTACGGAAAGACAAGGACATCTCCTGGGTTGCTCCGCAGAACTACCACCTCACCCTGCGTTTTCTTGGACAGTGTACCGAAAATCAACTGTCAGCCATTGGCGACCAGCTCGCCCAAGAGCTGGCAGACTTTCCACGATTTATCTGCAAAAGCGGCGCACTCGACTTCTTCCCCCACCACCGCCCTCGGGTTATGGTTTTAAAAACAGTGGCATATCGCCGCATGGGTAAACTGTACCGGCTATATCGAGAGTGTGAGGAAATTGCGGTGGCAAACGGCTGTATCGCTGACCGGCACAGCTTCCGACCTCACATCACCCTTGCTCGTTGCCGGAATCTAGAGCCAAAGCCTGACATCATGCAGAACCACAAATGGTTATTAGCGCACCAGCTACAGATTAATCATATTGCACTGGTAGCCAGTGACCTACTGCCAGAAGGAGTGCGTTATCGAGTACTGCGTATAATTCAGTTATCAAAGGAGTAGAAAGAAAAGGACATCCACAGTTTCAAAAAAGAAAAAAAAGGACATCCACAAAAAAAGAGGACATCCAAGCAAAAAAAGAGGACATCCA
>SAMEA5043665__coassemble_193_pt1 | contig 16134 bp, 13 predicted proteins | sample SAMEA5043665__metabat2_low_PE_004 | metagenome-assembled genome bin SAMEA5043665 (sample SAMEA5043665) | Gadus morhua | reverse complement strand
TTTGTGGTAAGTGGCTGACATCTCCCGTTTTGTTGAGAGTGGAAGCTGTTAAGCTATCCGATCAGCATTGCTGCCAAGGTGTTTAACCGGTGACAACGAGGAGCGCATTCTACAACAATGTGGCGTCTTGTCAACCAGTGTTTCAAATTTCTTTTCACACTGACGACCGCCGGTCGCTGCTTTCTTCAAGCTCCGTTCCCTGCTCAGCAAGGAGAGCGCCGCATTATACGTTTCATGACGCCATTCACAACCCCCACAAGCTAGGTTTTTATACCTAATAATCACACCCCTTTTAGAAGGTTCTCCCGAGCAGGGAGCACTAACTGTATGAATTCACTACCTTGGTTAGGCTCTTTCAAAGTCGAAGGGGACAACATCCCGAATCGCTCGGGTATTGGCAATCAGCATATGAAGGCGATCAATACCCATGGCAACACCGGCACAATCCGGAAAGCCATGCGCCAAAGCACTCACCAGATTTTGATCGTAGGGATAAAGTGGCTTACCAAGCTGCTCCCGCTCCTGCCGGTCTTTCTCAAAGCGAGTGCGCTGCTCCTCACCATCGGCCAGCTCGTGATAGCCATTGGCCAGCTCATAACCATTTACAAACAACTCAAAACGGGCCGCGACGGTCTGACCCTGCTCATTAACCTGCAAACGGGAAAGCGCCGACATGGAAGCCGGATAATCATAGACATAAACACCTGCGATCTTTTCACCATCCCGACTCCCCAGCCTGGGCTCGATACAGGTACTAAACAGCAAATCCAGATAGTCATTACGGCTCAGCTCGGTCAAGCCACTATCTATATGGAAATGAACGAGCTGAAGAAGGTCATCGTCAGAGGCTTCGTGGGGATCAATACCCAACGCCTGTTCAAACAGCTCCCGATAGCTGAAACGCCCGGCTTCCTCAAAATCGGTAACCGCCTGAAGAACCCTGGTCACATCATCCATTAACCGGTGATGATCAATACCCACCCGGTACCACTCCAGCATGGTGAACTCCGGATTGTGACGACCACCAGCCTCTCCATTACGAAACACCCGCCCGAGAAAGTAGATATCACCACTGCCTGCCGCCAGCAGACGCTTCATGGGAAACTCCGGCGAGGTATGCAGAAACAGCGGCTCCTTTACATGGGTGCCGAGCGGACGGTAGAGCGTCTGAAAGCTATCTATATGTGGATCGACCGTAGCATGGCGAGAGAGCATGGGGGTTTCCACCTCCAGAACGCCTTCCTTATAGAAGTACTCGCGAATACCACGCAGAATCTCTCCCCGCCGACGCAGGTTCCGTTGTGGCGCTGAAGGCTGCCAAAGATCATCGCTCATCATGCACTCCTGTTGCTGCTTCAATGCCAAAACGCACAAAGCCCGGCGAACCGGGCTTTGTCAGCATCTTTATAAATGCTTACTTCTGACGACCAACATACTCACCGGTGCGGGTATCGATCTTCAGAACTTCACCTTCAGTGATGAACAGAGGCACTTTCACCACAGCGCCGGTGGCCAGAGTCGCAGGCTTGGAACCACCGGTAGCGGTGTCGCCCTTCAGGCCTGGATCAGTCTGGGCAACAGCCAGCAGTACGAAGTTAGGCGCAGTTACAGAAAGTGGCGACCCGTTGTACAGAGTAACGGTGTATACTTCCTGCTCCTTGAGCCAGTTGATGGTTTCACCAACCGTATCCTTACTGGCAGCGTGCTGTTCGAAGGAGTCGTCAGTCATCATAAAGTGGTAGAACTCTCCATCGGTGTAGAGATATTCCATGTCATAATCCATGACATCCGCCGCTTCCAGAGAGTCACCAGACTTAAAGGTACGCTCCCACACACGGTTGGTAATCAGGTTGCGCAGACGAACACGGCTGAAAGCCTGACCTTTACCAGGTTTTACAAATTCGTTTTCCAGAATCGCGCAAGGGTCGCCTTCCAGCATGACCTTGAGGCCGGAGCGAAACTCGTTAGTCGCGTAACTTGCCATTTGTATACACCAAAAAGTTTAAAAGCCCTCTATGATAACCCGTTCAGCCAAGTCTTTGCAGACCAATAACATCAACATTTATCAAAAACCTGTGCAATCATGGCAGGAAGTTCTCAGTCAATCCGTTACCAGCCCGCAAGAGCTGCTGGAGATTCTGGATCTTGATCCTGCCCTGCTGCCCGGAGCTATTGCTGGCAGCCAAAGTTTTCAGATACGGGTTCCTCGCACATTTATAGCACGTATGGAGCGGGGCAACCCCAACGATCCGTTGCTCCGACAAGTTCTCCCCATTCAGGCTGAGCTTGATGAAATGCCCGGTTTCACTCTGGACCCATTGGGCGAACAACCCAAAAACAGTCACCGCGGCATTATCCACAAATATCATGGTCGATTATTGCTGATGCCCGGCCAGCTATGCGCCGTAAACTGCCGGTTCTGTTTCCGCCGACACTTTCCTTATGAGGACAACACACTCAATAAAGAAGAGTGGCAATCGGCACTGGAGTACATCCGCCAGGACACCAGCCTGAAAGAGATTATCCTCAGCGGTGGTGATCCGCTGGCGCAAAACGACCAGCGGTTAGCATGGATTATCGAGCAACTGGCCAAAATTCCCCATCTGCAACGACTACGCATCCACACGCGACTGCCAATTATGATTCCACAGCGAGTGACCGACACCCTGCTGAAGTGGTTAACCGGCACACGGCTGCAGCCCATCGTCGTCCTGCACAGCAATCACCCCCATGAAATTGACGACCATGTTACCGACGTCACAAAACGACTACATCAACATGGCGTACAACTGCTCAATCAAAGTACTCTATTGCGGGGTATCAACGACAATGCGGATGCACTGATCGAACTCAGCGAAAAATTGTTCAGCAGTCATGTTATGCCTTACTACCTGCATTTGTTCGACAAGGTTCAGGGCGCCGCGCATTTTGATGTCGATGAAGATCACGCCAGGGCGATTATGGGCGAAATGGCTCGGCGTAGTTCAGGCTATCTTGTTCCGAAGCTGGCTCGGGAAATGGCTGGTATGCCCTGTAAAATCACAGTTCCCCCTATTATCCCTGATGCTCCGGCCTGCTCAGGCTAACAGATAGACAATAGCGTCGAGCCCAAGAGTAGATATCGCATGCTGGGCGCTATGACGAACCAGCGGCTTTGCCCGAAAAGCGATGCCCAAACCGGCCTCCGCCAACATGTTCAAATCATTGGCACCATCCCCGACAGCAATAACCTGCGCTAACGGAATATCTTCCCTGGCGGCGATCTCTTTGAGCAGGTCAGCCTTACGCTGCCCATCAATAATACTGCCCCTGACCTCACCGGTTACCCGACCATCCACAATCTGCAACTCATTGGCATAGATATAATCCATGGCCAGCTGCTGTTGCAGCCTGCTGGCGAACCAGGAGAAGCCTCCGGAAACAATAGCGGTCTTGATACCCCGCATTCGCAGGGTCTGCATAAGGCGTTCTGCGCCTTCGGTAAGAACCAGCCTTTGGCCGACCCTTTCCAGGGCCGACTCTTCCAGCCCTTTCAGCAAAACCAGACGACGGCGAAAACTCTCCTGAAAATCAATTTTGCCCTGCATGGCCTGCTCAGTTATAGCGGCAACCTGATCACCAACACCGGCCTCGACAGCCAGCTCATCAATGACTTCTTCCTCTATTAACGTGGAATCCATATCAAAAACGGCTAACCGATAATTACAGCTAAAGGCTTCCTCCCTTTGCAGTATGATGTCCATATCCTGCTCAGAGGAAAGCCGCAGAAAATCTGCTTTCAGTGCGGCGGGATCAGACAGGGCTCCACAGGCAGAAAAGGCGATGCAGCGGGACGAGGACGCGGGGAGCTGAATCCGCTCTTTAATACGAAGATCATAAGTACCTGCTAATGTGGTCACAGATGAAATCTTTTCAGCAGTTATTTGGCGGGCAAGCAGTGTCATCCTGTAACGGTCCCATCCCGACTTATTCACCATGACCCCCCATCTACTTGTGCAAAATTTTTTATTCTATCGGCTGTCAGACCTGTTTGTCTGCAGGCTCCTGCACACTCATATGTTAAGCAGCATTCGGATACTTTATGGACAACCTTAAACATCCACAACCCGTAAAAAAATCATCCTTAAGCATCAGCCTCCAGATTCCGCTTCTGCTCGGCGGCATTCTGCTCTTTTATCTCTGCCTCACCAGTGCGGTTTCGATTTGGAAAATCACCCAGGTTTCTGAACAGCAGTTCCAGAAACTGGGCAATATTTTGGTCGAACAGACCGCTACAGCCGCCCGTGACTCTCTGGTTGCCGGCGACCACTTGAGTCTGAACGTTATCTTGAGTCAGCTCACCCTGTCCGAGATGGTCACCCGTGCCACTATCTACAACATTGATGACAAACCCATTGCCAGTACCGAATCGAAAGATTATGACGCTAGCAAAAACTACGCGCTCTTCTCTGCTCAAATTGATTACCAGAACGTTATCGTTGGAGAGCTGCAACTCGAACTTAAAAAGGTCCATCTAAAATACCCCGATCAACAATTGTACTGGGTGCTATTGGGCATCGCCGTGCTGGGCTTGATCGGTATTGTGATGGTGTGGATCTACGCGAAAAAACGCCAGCGGATTCTGGCTCGTGCGGTTCGCCAGCTGCAGGGTATGGCTAAGGGGCATATCGCCTATGGCGCAAAGGTCAAAAATGAAATCACACAACTTAGCGCTCAGCTGGACTATCTCATTGCGCAAGAGTTCTCACAGGCATCTTCACAAAAACCTCACCAGGAGCCCGCCTGTGAAGAGGCGATTGTCACTCTCTCTCCAGAACCTCTGCCGGAACTCCATCCGGAACCGGTGGCAATCATAGAGGAGCCTATTGTTGGGCCCGTCGAGGCTGAAGAGCCAGAAAAGAGCATTATCCTGGCAATACGGTTGAGCAATCTCCATGACCTGCACCGCAGCCTGAACCAGGCAGCCCTTATCACTCTGATGGAAAAGCAGCTCCCTTTCATTGCCTATGCCGCAAAGCGGCATAATGGTGAACTTCAGTACTCCGCCGAAGGCAACGCCTATATCGCCATCTCAACGCAGCCCGGCATCAATCAGACCATTTTCCAGGCCATCTGTTGCGCCCAGCTTGTACAAGAGCTGCTTCATCAGGCAAAAGAGAACGATGGTGTCAGCTTCGAAGTTGAGCTCGGGATCTCCACCATTCAACCCCAGACCCCTGGCAGTGAGCACCCCTCTCTTATTGATGCCGCCACCAGTCAGGCCTTGATGCTGGCACGACTGGGGCGTGGCCGCCTGTTACTGGATGGTCACTACAATAATGAGCGCCAGAGAGAGATCAAAGTGACGCTCCATAAAACCACATTTGGTGATGACATCTTTGAAGTAAGCCCTCTGCCGAGCCGGTTGCAGCCCGTGCTGAAGAATAAAACAGAGCATATCCATTCCTGAATATCCTCAAAATAAAGCGCCACCAAGCCTCGTCACTCCTGTCCTCGTGGGGGTGACGATGGTCTATCTCTTTTACCGAAGCTTGTTATTCCCGAATGGCGATTTATTATTCCGCGGGTCAAGCCTTATGGAAGAATTCTCTCTATGCCCGTTATCGTTGAATCCATCAAAACGCCAACCGCCGCCGACCACGCCGATCTGATTAAAATCTACAACGATGCGCCCAAATGGCTAACCACCGAAGCCATCGCAGAAGAGTGGTTATCCCGAACACTTGCCGATGCACAACTGCACCTGTATGCAGCCCGGTTCAATGATCGCCTGCTGGCTGCCGCCATTATTTCCCCCACAGTCTCTGAGACGAAAATAGCGTGGGAACTGGAGTGGCTGAATGTTCGTAAAATCACCAGAAACCGGGGCGTTGGCCAAAGACTCACCGGTGAACTGCAACGTCTGGCCAAAAAGTGTGGCGCTTCACTTGTTGTCCGACGCTCTACAGAGTCTCCTCTGCCATCCTATCTCAACATGCTGCGTGCCTGAGCAATGAAAAATATACGCCCATAGTCCGATAATTTCTGGCTCAAAACAGACAGAAGAGATGCCCCCAAGAAAAATAAAAATATGGGCATATCCATGATAAAGGTTTGGCCGATAACCAAATTTGAGGGTGCTGCTATGGAAACATTCAATGAACGAGCGCAAAGGTTATCGGCCTAATCTTCTTGCACTTGGTATAACCATTGCCTTGGGCACGGGATCGCTTGTGCCTGTCAGGTCAGAAGCTTCAGATCCATGGGCTTACTCCTCCAGTTGGGAGTGTTTCGCCAATCTTCATCAAGATTGGCTCTGCAGCCCCGGACCAGGACAACCCTATGCTGAACAGCTGGAGCAGATTTCAGTCAAACGCGATGCTCTGCAAGGGACCTTTGCCAGCCTGCATGATGACAAGACTCCAGAAAAAACAGAACTATCTGCTCAATCTGCGCCGCACTACGACGACTACGCCAACAACAATGACGACAACGGCTACAACGACGACTATGCCAACAACAATGACGCCAACGGCTACAACGACGACTACGCCAACAACAATGACGACAACGGCTACAACGACGACTACGCCAACAACAATGACGACAACGGCTACAACGACGACTACGCCAACAACAATGACGCCAACGGCTACTACGACGACTACGCCAACAACAATGACGACAACGGCTATAACGACGACTACGCCAACGGCTACAACGACGACTACAACGACGACTACGCCAACAACAATGATGACAACGGCTACTACAACGACGACAACGGCTACTACAACGACAACGACTACAACGACACCAACGCCACTCCGAATGAGCAGGCAGAGACAAGAGCCAGAGAACGTGCTGAAACCACGGATTCCCAAAAACCGCCATTTCGCTCTCTCTCGAAACAGAACTGGGTCGCACGTCTTGGTAGAAAATCCGCATGGCCAGAAGATCTGAGCCAACTGCCAGAACGTGAACCAGCCAGACAGCCCACGCCAGCCATAGCACAGGTGACCGAAGAGGATATCAGTCGCTCTGTCCTGCTGTCTGACTGGTTAGAAAAGGCGAGGCAACGCTCTTCATTGGGAGACGGAAAGGGCACAAACAACAGGATGGTCACCGTACAGTCTGACCGCAAAAAAGAATCCACCGACGAAGGTTCAGATCGAGCCTATACCGATAACTGGCTCGACAAAGCCAACCAAAAAACCGCATGGGTCGATCCCACTCCAGAACCGACTCACGAGGACAATGCAGATAGCCCTGAACTAGAATTGGTCAGCAGCATTACCATGCCAGAAGGTGCTTCCAGAACAAAACGTAACGCGCCCATAACACCAGCAGAACGTGCGCAGGAGATCACACTGCCAGCTCCCGCTCGCCCCAAAGGCTTTCGGGCAAACCTGCTGGCTCATCAAGCCGCCACAGACGCCACCACACCACAAGGCGTAGTAGCACCACAGAGTGTGCAATCCGTTCAGCGAAATATGCCCGCTTTTCAAATGGAATTGGGGCACGCCCAGATGGCTGAAGCGTACGCCTATGCTCCCCCATTGACCGAACAACCGAAACTGGTTCAGCAGCAGAGTCCGTACCTGTTGCCGGATCTCGAAGTGACACCTGACGAGCGTCTGGCAAAAGCTTATCCACCACCCGCTTCCGGCCAGCGCTTCATCCCCCAGCAGCAGCAGATGACAACACCGGAACAATGGCAGAGCGCAGTCGCTGACACACGGATGCCAGACACCCGTTATGCCAACCACCAGACAAATCCAACTTATGTCACTCCGGATCAGATCCTCCTGCCCAGCAGAGTGCCCAACAGAGTGCCCAACAGAGGGCAACCTGAACACTCACCCGATCATGTCCGCGGCTGGTCCCTATCGGGAGAGGTGGTCTCCGGGCCAGTACCATCTGTAAAAAACCCGGTTTCTGATCCTTTACTTACAGCGTCACCAGAGATGCCACACTGGCCTGAGCCACAATACACGGCCAACAATCGAATGGCTCCGGCGCTGCCCTCTGCTACCGGCGAAACGGCACGACTCACCAACAAAAACAACACTGGCAGCTTTCGCATACCGCCCCCCGTATCACTGGAAAATATTTACGAGCTGGCCGCTCAGGAACCAATCCCGGCTAACCCCGAGACTGAACAGCAGAATGCACCTTTCGACAGATCATCCAGAACACAACCCAAAGGAACCAGCTCCGCCGACCGTTTTCTGAAAAGAATCCGGGAGCCTGCCGCCTCTTTTGAAGCACCAAAGGCTCACAGAAAGCAGATACCATCACAGCCAATACGCTTTTCGGCTGAAGGTTTACAGCAGGTTCGCATGAACCCCACCAGCGGCCATCAGCATCAGGCCTCTCTGCAGGAGATGCTTGGTGCCCCCGAAAGGAGTGTCTCTATCCAGTGGGCATCGAGCATGGAGCCAGCGGTTATTTCCCGTCTACAGGAGCGTTATCCTGTACTGCGTAACGCTACGGTTGCTCTTTTCAGCAGCAAGAACAAAAACTGGTACCTGCTTCTGGGCGGCATTTATCCCAATACAGAAGCAGCTCTGAAAACTCTCCGCTCAAACGAGTACCAGACGATCAAGCATCTCAATCCCTGGCCCCGCTCTCTCAGCACTCTCAAGCAGCTGAACCACATAGCAGATGCTACCCAAACTCAAGGCGCAGCCCACACACCAAAACCCGCCGCCCTCCCCCAAGGGCAGTACACCATCCAATGGCTGGAATCGGACAGCCATGAAATTCTTCAGGATCTTAAAAGCCGGTATCCCCAACTCGCTAATGCGGAAGTCGTTATGGTTTCCCGGAACAAGGAGCTTCGCTATCACCTGATTCAAGGACGCTATAAAGAGTACAAAGCCGTGCAGGAGGCCCTGCTCGCTCCCCGCTTCTCGACACTGGCCCAACAACTGGTTCCCAAGCCCCGGCCAATGGCCAGCTTACGGCACAATGTCGATATTGCTCTTCCCGTAGATTCGAGCGATCTGCCCACAGCCAGACCGGTTATCACCAGAAGCTCCGGTCAAAAACCTCCCGACGAGGGAGGAAGTATCTAAAAGCGGCTATTCAGGGGTTCGCAACGAACCTTTCTGCACCTATCATGAGCACAACGGTTGTACACTCTCCTGAAAAAAGAAGGTGTTTCGCTCATGAAAAAATTGTTCAAGTGGCTGCTGGGTGCGTTTGCGACAGTAGTCAGCCTCATCATTATTGCCATAGTGGTGCTGCCCCTCCTCATTAACCCCAACAATTACCGACAGCAAATTTCTGATCTCGTCCACAATGAAACGGGCATGTACCTCAGCATCAATGGCGATATCGGCTGGTCTGTCTTCCCTTGGGTCGGCCTGAGCATCAACGATGTCGCCATCGACGATCCCCGCAAGCAGAAGCTTGGCAGCCTCAAGCATGTGGCGGTTCGGGTTAAAATGATGCCTCTGCTACAAAAGAAGCTCGAGATCTCCACTCTGGAGCTGGATGGCGTCACTCTGGAACTGGTTCTGGATAAAAACGGCCATGCCAACTGGCAGCCCGTTCCTAAACCAGCCCAGCGCGCCCTGCCTGCCGGTACCGATCAGCAGCCTTCTGAGCAGCCTTCTGAGCAGCCTGCCGGGCAGCCAGAAGAGTCCCTGCTGACCGGACTGAGCGTTGCCGGCATCAGCGTGCAGAATATCACTCTGAGTTATCAGGATATTCCCGCTGACCAGTTCTTCGTCGTGAAAAACGCTGAGCTGACCACCGGTGCCATTACCATGGGACAGGCTTTCGAGCTGAAATCATCTCTGGAGCTGGAAAACAAAGCCCCTGGCTCCGAAATGAAAGCCAGAATTGCCATCTCCAGCATGCTGACTCCCGCTCCGAAAGCGTCCACCTACAAACTGGAAAATCTCACGCTGAGTGTGACGCCAATTGATGCTGATAAGCCTGAAACCATTCGTCTGACCGGCGATGTGGTTCTGAATGGCAGCGAGTTGACCGGCCAGATTTCTCTGGCAGAGGTTGATCTGGCCACCGCTATGGCACAACTGAATATGCCACTGCCAAAGATGGAAGGTGGTGACAAGGTGCTGCGTAAAGTGAGCATCGGCACCCAGGTGAAGGCCAACAGCCGCAGCCTGGCCATGATCGAAATGTTCGCTACGGTTGATAGCAATGAACTGAAAGGTCAGTTTGCCATTACCGATTTCAAGACTCAGGCTATCCGTTTTGATCTGACCGGTAACGACATTGTCGTAGACCCTTACCTGCCTTTAGCTGGTGAAGAGCCTTCAGCTAATAAAGAGCCTTTAGCTGGTGAAGAGCCTTCAGCCAACAAAGAGCCTTCAGCCAACAAAGAGCCTTCAGCCAACAAAGAGCCTGTTGCAACCACAGGGAAAAGTGCGCCGCAGACCTCACCCGCGCCAACAGAGCCTGCTACTGCTCCAACAGGCGACGAGGTTATTATTCCTGTCGAGGTGATCAAGGCGCTCAATGTTAACGGCAAGGCGCAACTGGCCTCCCTGACCGCCATGGGCTTCCGGTTTGATAAGCCAACCCTTGAAATTCAGGCTGCCGGTGGCAATGCTCGTATTTCCAATCTGAGTGCTGGTTTCTACGAGGGCACCATTCAAACAGTGGCTGGCGTTGATGTGCGTGATGTCAAAACCACTGGTCCGAAAGTGTCGGTTAATGCTGTTATCAACAAGGTCAGCCTTCCGGCTCTGGCCCAGCAGATTGAAGCACTGAAGAAGGTGACCGGTAACGCCAACTTCACCATGAAACTGCTCACCTTTGGTTCCACCCAGAACCAGCTGATCAAAAAGCTGAACGGTAACCTCAACGCCCACATCGCCAATGGTGCCCTGCAAGGCATCAACGCCAACCAACTGTTGTGCAGTGTGATTTCCCGGGTTCGCAAGAAAGACCAGACCCGCACCGAGTGGCCCAACGAGACCGCCTTTAGCCTATTGGGTGGCGAGTTCCGCATTATTGATGGTGTAGCTCGCAACCATGACCTTGCTGCAACCCTTGATATCCTCAATGTCAAAGGTCATGGTGATATCGATCTGGTCAACCAGTACATTAACTATAAGCTGGGTCTGACCGTCACGGGCGATACCGCTGAAACCGGAGACGACGCCTGTCGCATCAATGAAAATTACACCGATATCGTCTGGCCAATGCAGTGCAAAGGCAAGATAGGCGCTAACGGACTGTGTGGCGTTGATGAACAAGGCCTCGGCAAGATTATTGGCAAAATCGCCGAAGTGGAGCTCAAGCGGGCGCTGAACAAGAAGCTCGAAGGCAAACTGGACGATAAACTGAAAGAAGGGCTGAAAAACCTGTTTAATAAATAACCGCTGACCGTACAGGCAGCGCCTTTGCTGCCTGTACGCCTTTTTTAAATGTCACATATTCCCCTGAGTCTTTATGCCTGAAACCACCTCTGTCCAGAGCGCCATTTTCTCCTGGTTCGATCTACACGGTCGCAAGCACCTGCCCTGGCAGCAGAATATTACACCCTACCGGGTCTGGTTGAGCGAAGTGATGTTGCAACAGACCACAGTCGCTACCGTAATCCCCTACTTCGCACGTTTTACTGAACGCTTCCCTACCGTTGCCGACCTCGCCTCTGGAGATACGGATGCGGTGCTGCAACTCTGGAGCGGGCTCGGCTATTACAGCCGCGCCCGCAATCTTCACAAAGCGGCACAGATGGTGATGAGTGAATTTGGTGGCGAATTTCCCCACTCTCTGGATGATCTGCAAAAACTGCCCGGCGTTGGTCGTTCAACAGCGGGAGCCATTGCCAGCATCAGCATGGGGATTCGGGCGCCGATTCTGGATGGCAATGTGAAACGGGTGCTGGCTCGGTTGCACGCTGTTCATGGCTGGCCGGGAAAGTCCTCAGTCGCTAACGAGCTATGGCAAATATCTGAAAAATACACGCCCAATGAGCGTCTGTCGGACTGGACTCAGGCGATGATGGATATGGGCGCCACGCTCTGCACCCGCACTAAACCCAAGTGTGGTGAATGCCCTGTAGCACAGTGGTGTATTGCTTATGCCGAAGGAAGAGCAACCAGCTACCCGGAACCAAAACCGAAAAAAACTCTACCGGAAAAACATGTACGCATGTTGATGCTGGTTAACCAGCATGGTGAGGTACTTCTGGAAAAACGACCGCCCGTAGGTATCTGGGGCGGGCTGTGGAGTTTTCCTGAATTTGAAGCAGAGGCCATGTTTGCAGAAAGCGTTGAAGACAAGCTAGGCATTCAACTGTCGCAGCCAGAACGCTGGAGCATCTTCCGCCATACCTTTAGCCACTACCACCTTTACATTGAACCGATGAAGGCCTTTGTGGAGAGAGAAACTCTCTCTATCGCCGATGAGCAGACTTGCTGGGTTCCTCTTGCTGAGGTCAAATTGCTCGGGCTGGCCGCTCCGATCAAAAAACTCCTTTCGCACCTGGAGGAGAGTCTGTAGCCGTGAACTTTTATGCTGACGAGCCTTTCTTCTTCTTTTTCGGGGAAGAGAGATAGGCATCAGTAACAGGGTAAAGCTTCTTCGCGAACCCAAGCATGTAATCGGGAATCTTGAAACCGGGCTTCCCCAGATTATTTATCGTGTTTTCGATCTGACCTGAGCACAACAACAGCATCTCCTGATTGTAAGAATCCTCCGATGTCAGACGTCTGTCCACAGGAGGGAGAATCTGCGCTGTGTTCGTGGCAGCGTCCCTATTTTTGGTTAGCTCGCCGCGAACAAACTTCATCCTGAGAGCCATCTCGATATTATAGCGCTCACAGTTACCGGTGCGGTCCTTGGCACTCTTACAGCCGCTGACATTGGCAACATTCAGTAGGCGTCCAAGCTCACTGATGCTGTTGGTGAACAAAAAAGGCTGATTCCCCAGCTCCCTGTGCATTTTGTGGGTGAACACATACGGAGACCATTAAGGATTTCACATGCTTGAAGACCTTGCCAGTAGCAGCTTGAAGGGTTCATCCCGCTTGACCAAACTCGAGTAGTCTTGAAACAATTGCCCGAGCTTGAGCGAGATGAACCCCTCCGATATTAGTCCTATTCAGCACAACTTGCAGATCACCCTGTCAGAGAACCGAATTACCAAGCTGGCAGAAGCCACTGGTTTCCTGACCCGCCACAGGAAAATTTTGCCTTACCCTCTTGTTATCTCCCTGCTGACAGCGCTTGGCAAGAACAGCAACGCTGAGACACTGCAAGACCTTTGTCGTAAATTTAATGAGATGACAGGTCTGAATGTTTCTCGCCACGCCTGGAGGGAACAGGTCATCAAGCCCGAGTTCGTGACTCTACTCATCTGGCTCTTTAAACGGAGCTTGGTCAAGATGACGAAGAAAGCTCTCTCTTTTGCACCCGAAAGCCCTTTTGCACGATTTGAGCACATCTGGCTGCATGATGGTTCCTCGCAGGCGGTTGTGAATCGCCTTGCGGAGATATTGCCAGGGCGCTTCAATACCGTCAGTCCGGCAGCTATTGAAATGCATGCGACCATGGACCTGCTGAACGATAACCTTGTACGTCTTGATCTGACAGAAGACACCCATTCAGAGCGAGATTGTCTGCCTGCCTTGCAGCATGATCTTTCCAACACCCTGATGCTCAAGGATGCAGGGTACTTCGAATTGGAAAATTTTATAGCCGTTGGCGATAGGGGTGGGAGTTTTGTTTGTCGGGCTCCACAGAGCATCAATCCTGTTGTACATAAGGCGATTCGGTCTGATGGCAAGAACTGTCATCGGTTTGAGCAACAGAAGCTGAAGGATATTGTGTCCCACTTTCCCAAAGACGGCTGTATGGATTTAGATGTCGAGTGGCCACAGGCGCGAGGTTGGATTTTCCGGCTTGTCGTCACTTGGCATGGGAAGAAGAAAAAGTGGGTTTTCATAGTGACCAACCTTTGTCGGGGCAGCTTCTCTATGAACGACGTTTTTCAGGTGTATCGCTTACGTTGGCAGATTGAGCTGTTTTTTAAAGAGATCAAATCCTACGCCTGCTGGCACCGTTTTAACACTGGTTGCACGACGCTCGTTGTCAGTCTTATTCTGGCTTCATTCACGGTGGTCGTTCTCAAACGCTCTCTGGCTCACGCGGCAGAACAGGGGATGAATAGAGAAATTTCCACACGAAAAGTGCTTATGTCCGGCACGCATTTGTTCGGTGATCTGATGTTGGCATTAGTGGAGCACAGCAGGCATCGTGCTTTTCGCACTATCAAGAAATTGTTGGAGTTTTGGCAGGAAAACGCACAGCGGGAACATCCCGCCCGGGACAGGCGTAGTGGGCGGTCTGCGCTTGGTTTGACGGCTGTGGGGTGTGCTTAATGGTCTCCGTATGAGAGCTGACTAACATCTCATTACCAAAACAGACTTGTGCTGGATTAGTACAACCTGAATTCGAGTAATAAGTGCAATCGACTCATCTACAAGTGCGTTCGCAGCTCAAAAAGTTCCGGAAAGAAACTGATATCTAATGCTTTTTGCAAAAACCCTACGCCCGATGATCCGCCAGTGCCCGTTTTATTGCCTATGATACGCTGTACCGTGTACATGTGCCTAAAGCGCCACTGCTGGAAGCTATCCTCGATATCTATCAGTTTTTCCGCCAATTCGTAGAGTTGAAAATAATGATCAGCATCTTGATACACCGTTAACCAGGCGTTTAGCACAGATTCATTTCTCTGGTAGGGTTCACTGAAGTCTCTGGCTAACACATCGCCATCTAGTAAAAGACCATTCTCGTACAACAACCTGAGGACAACATCATATAAACCAGGGGAATCGAGAGCCTGCTTTAGCTCTTGATGCGCGAGTGGGTTACTTTCGTAAACCTTCAACAGCGCCGCATTTTTATTGCCCAGTATAAACTCAACTTTTCGATATCCGCAGGACTGAAAGCCAGAGGAGTGCCCCAAGGAGTCCCGAAACTTGCAGTAATCCGCCGGGGTTAATGTCGACAAAATACTCCACGACTGCGTCAGGTGATTAAGAATCTGCTTAATCCGGGAGATAACCTTGAAAGCCTGCCCAAAGCATCCATTTTGGAGATTGTTAATAACACGATCTAATTCGTGTCCTGCCAGCTTAAGCCACAGCTCACTCGACTGGTGAATAACAATAAACAGCATCTCATCGTGCTGGTCAGACAAAGGCTGTTGTGCTGATAGTACTTGCTCTAGTTTAAGATAGTCACCATAGGACATGGCATCCTTAAAATCCGTGTGAATTTCATCTTCCACAGCGCGGGAATTTTCGTGAAAACAGTGCATGCTTGTGACTCCTTATGCTCCGTCCAACTTGAAACCACCGTTCCTCATCCGAACCCAGTATACTGCCTGACTTTAGTAGCATCTGCGATTTCTCTGGTATTGGATTGGCCTGTAGTGTACGAAATATAACGCTGGGAAGAGTATAGAGGGAAACGACCACCAGACGGCCTGCCCCCTCGAAGGGCCTACTATCATTACCTTCTCCCTGATCGATAATTTCGGTTGTACTGATCACACGCTGCTTCCGCTGCTACCCATTGAGCATAGTTTCATTCTCTCCACCAAAATTAAGGGTTAATATTCTGGGAATTCTTATCAAAAACCGGAGCTGTACCCATGTCCCGCAAAGTCCGCTGCATTAAACTCAAAAAAGAGGCCGATGGCCTGATAACTCCCCCCATGCCGGGTCCAAAAGGGGTGTGGCTTTGGGAGAACGTCTCCCAGGAAGCCTGGAAGATGTGGCAGCAGCACCAGACTCGCCTGATCAATGAGAAGCACCTGAACCTCATCGAACCGGCTGCGCGCACCTATCTTCAGGAGCAGATGGACAAATTCCTGAGCGGTGACGATTTTGACCAGGCGGAAGGTTACGTAGCGGAAAGTGACAAATAGGCTGTTTTTTTCACTTTAGTGTTGACTCTTCAAAACGAAAACAGTTTAATACGCCCGCACTTGTCGCAGAGCCTGGGTAGCTCAGTTGGTAGAGCAGCGGATTGAAAATCCGCGTGTCGGCAGTTCGATTCTGTCCCTAGGCACCATCACCACTATCCTGCGATAAGAAAGCCCAAGCCTGGGTAGCTCAGTTGGTAGAGCAGCGGATTGAAAATCCGCGTGTCGGCAGT
>SAMEA5043665__coassemble_192_pt1 | contig 16257 bp, 13 predicted proteins | sample SAMEA5043665__metabat2_low_PE_004 | metagenome-assembled genome bin SAMEA5043665 (sample SAMEA5043665) | Gadus morhua | reverse complement strand
GTAGTTTCTGAGCAGTCACACGAAAACCAGACCAATAATAATGAAATAGTTGTTGACACGGGTTCCAGTAGCAGCAAGGTAAATGAGATAGAAAAAAGCAACCTATCCCCTTATATGGAGATGGAGGACAAAAAATTAATCCATGATATTATGATTCACCAGGTAGGCGAGAGGGGCATGTGGCACGTGGATGAGCTTGCTTATAGTAAAAGATTAACTGAAGCCTTCATCGACAGGTACAATCGTTTACCGAATAAAGATCAGCTAACGCAGCCAACAGTCATTTCTAATGTTTCCATTTCCCCGGCTGATTTTTTTCACGACTACCCTGTTGTTCGTGGAACATCGATTGATGGGAGAGCCATGTTAAGCATGAGTTTTAAAGCTTTTAACATGAAATCAACTATCATCCAACGGATCCTCTGGGGAGATAGCGGAGAGGCATGTTACACTGCGCCATTCCAGCTAACTATTACCCAAGACAGTGATATAGATTCTAGGTGGTTGGTAGGTATCAATACCGCAGGCGAAAACGCTGTCGCGATGATAGAGAGTTGTCTGAATAAAGGAGAGTCTCCCATGTTCAACAACAACACTACACTTAACAGCAAGCTAATTGAATTCATCCTCCTGATGATTTCGGAGGGTGAAGTAAGGCATGATGGCATCAAGCTGAAGCTTGATAATACTGCTGGAGCGAAAAAATTTAAGAATCTGAAAGAGTACATGTTAAATCATAGGGAAAACAATGCCGATGATGACAAAACTATCAGCAATATTAACTTCGACATAACAATGTAGTGTTCATCTGTAACAGAAGAAGCGGCTCGGTGAAAACCGAGCCGCTTTTTTATGAGGGGTTCTTAGAGGCCAGCTTGCAGACGCAAAGCTTCCGCCTTATCGGTACGCTCCCAGGTAAAGTTCGCATCTTCACGACCAAAGTGACCGTAAGCGGCAGTGGCCTGGTAGATAGGACGCTTCAAGTCCAGCATATCGATCAGGCCTTTTGGGCGCAGGTCGAAGTTCTCACGCACCAGATCAACGATTTTTCCGTCACTGATTTTGCCAGTACCGAAGGTGTTGACGCTGATAGAGGTTGGCTCAGCAACACCAATTGCGTAGGAGACCTGAATCTCGCAACGATCAGCCAAACCGGCAGCAACGATGTTCTTGGCAACGTAACGACCCGCGTAAGCTGCGGAACGGTCCACCTTGGAAGGGTCCTTGCCGGAGAACGCGCCGCCACCGTGACGGGCCATACCACCGTAGGTATCAACGATGATCTTGCGACCAGTCAGACCACAGTCGCCTACTGGACCACCGATAACAAAGTTGCCAGTCGGGTTGATGTGGAACTGGGTGCCTTCGTGCAGCCACTCGGCAGGTAGAACCGGCTTGATCACCTCTTCCAGAATATCCTTGCGCAGCTGCTCCAAACTGATAGAAGGGTCGTGCTGAGTAGACAGAACCACCGCATCGATTGCCACAGGCTTGGCGTCTTCATCGTAACGCATGGTGATCTGGCTCTTCGCATCCGGACGCAGCCAGGGCAGAGTCTTGTTCTTGCGCAGCTCGGCCTGGCGCTGAACCAGTTTGTGGGCGTAGAAAATCGGCGCAGGCATCAAGGTAGCGGTTTCATTGGTGGCGTAACCAAACATCAAGCCTTGGTCGCCTGCACCCATCTCATGTTCGTCAGTCTCATCAACGCCCATGGCGATATCAGGAGACTGCTTGCCAATCGCGTTCAGAACGGCAACGCACTCGCCGTCAAAGCCGAGGTCCCCGTGATCGTAACCGATGCTCTTAACAACATTACGGACCAGATCTTCGATATCAACATACGTCTCGGTACGCACTTCACCGGCAACGATAACCATACCAGTCTTAACCATGGTTTCCACGGCAACACGGGCTTCAGGATCATCTTTCAAGATAGCATCCAGAATCGCATCAGAAATCTGATCAGCAATTTTGTCTGGATGACCTTCAGAAACAGATTCAGAGGTGAACAGGGAGTATTCAGCCATGGTTTATTAATCCTTAAGTAGTTCTTGTCTGCGGTGGTGGCGGGAAAATTGCCGTACTTGAATCTGGAAGCCATTGCGAAGCCCGAGATACTGAGCCTCTCCTGCCACAAGGCCGGCTTCCTGGGCCCAGTCACTGAGTTCATCAGAGCTGAACCCCAGCCATAGATCACCACAGGTTTCTTTTACCCATTCCTGATCATGACGGCAGAGATCGCTGATAAACAGACTGGCGCCGGGACGTAAGAGTGTGGCGGCCTCACAAAAAATAGCCGCTGGGGATGGCACGTGGTGCAGCACCATGTTAGCAATGATGCAATCAACAGACAGCCCCTCATCAGCGAGCAGTGACAGCTCGCCAAGGCGATATTCGATATTGCCAGCGCCCGCCGCTTTGGCGGATTTTCTGGCCTGCTCCAGCATATCGCGGGAGTTATCCAGCGCGATGACCCGTCTGAACTGCCGGGACAATGCTGGCAGAAACATGCCTTCCCCGGGCCCCAGTTCAAGAACGGTGTCGTGCGCATGACTATCTGCAAGAGCGATCATCTCCAGCACTGTGCGCGCATACAGCTCGTGATCGGCAATCAGCTCCTGATGTTGGCGAAAAGCCTGCATATTACGGGAAAAGAATGCTCTGGACTGTTCTGAGCGGGACTGGCGAATGGTGTGTAACCGCTCCCGGTAAACCGGAGCCAGTGGCACGTCGTCAATCGCTTCAAACAGGGATTGAATCAGTGGCTCGTGGAGCGAATCAGCAGGAGGAAGCGCCCGACGATAAAAAATCGAGTTACCTTCCCGACGGGTTGAGACTAACCCAGACCTGGCCAGCACCTTCAAGTGATGACTAAGACCGGATTGCCGCGTATCCAGAATATGGGTCAGCTCCAATACACCGAGAGATTCCGTTCTTAACAAACGCAAAACATTCAGGCGTAAAGGATCACCCATGGCTTTGCCAAGGGTTGCGATCGTGCTGAGTTCTGGATGGATTGCATGGGAATCCACGGGGGTTGCCTCTGCGGTTTTGCTTGCAGATCGGGCAATAGCGATTGTCATGGCGGGCGAGTCTAGCAGCAACAAGGCAAAGCATCAAAATATTTTGATATTGAGTTCACCTCCAGCCAAAGATCTTACAGATGTTTACAAGCCGCATGGATAAAAGCAGGAATATGTAAAATTCAGAGAAGAGCTGAAAAAAATCAAATTATGAATTTACACAAGGACAAGTGCATTTAAATGGATACTCGGAACGTAATCAAAGCACTATGACAAATAATCAGCTGGAAACCGCTCAATGACATACTGAATGAGTGTAAGGAGCGAAAAAAATCATCAGTAAATTAGTGGAGCTCGAGGAAAATCCCTACCAATTAAAGAAGGATATGAAGGGAAATTGCCACAGCCAGAAAGCCATCAACCTTTTTCAGGCCCTTATCGACAATCTAAAAACAAAAATGATGGATTTATGCGAAGAATTTCCGCATAAAAAGTTCGAAACACGCGGCCGGCTCGCCCAAAGCTAACAATGGCCAAAAACTTACAATGTAAGGTATAAGGGCTCAGTGTTTGCCCGGCGGGTAATAATAAAAGCAGACATCTGGTTCACGTTTGCCTTCCCAGCATTTAGAATACAGGCCTTTCCTGCGTCACACCTTTCCGATAATCAGGAGCTTGTGGTTCGATGATCACCCGCCGCGACCGCGCCAATGCTATCCGTGCCCTGAGCATGGATGCTGTTCAGAAAGCAAAATCTGGTCACCCCGGTGCCCCGATGGGTATGGCTGATATTGCCGAAGTGCTTTGGAGAGACACTCTCAAGCACAACCCTTCAAATCCAACCTGGGCCGACCGTGACCGTTTCGTACTATCCAACGGCCACGGTTCCATGCTGCTGTACTCCCTGCTGCATTTGACAGGCTATGGTGTCACCATTGACGACATCAAGAACTTCCGCCAGTTGCACTCCAAAACCGCAGGGCATCCTGAGTACGGTTATGCACCCGGTATTGAAACCACTACGGGGCCGCTAGGCCAGGGCCTCGCCAACGGCGTTGGTTTTGCCATTGCAGAAAAGACTCTGGCGGCTCAGTTCAACCGTCCTGATCACGCCATCGTTGACCATAACACCTATGTGTTCCTGGGTGACGGCTGCATGATGGAGGGTATCTCCCATGAGGTCTGTTCCCTGGCTGGTACTCTGGGTCTGGGCAAGCTGATCGCCTTCTATGACGACAACGGCATCTCTATTGATGGCGAAGTTGAAGGCTGGTTCACTGACGATACCGTTAAGCGCTTTGAAGCCTACGGCTGGGAAGTGATCCCTGCTGTTGATGGCCACGATGCTGCCGCTATTGAAGCCGCCATCGCTCAGGCCCGCAAGCCCACCAACAAGCCCACCTTAATCTGCTGCAAAACCGTGATCGGTTTTGGTTCTCCTAATAAGGGCGGAAAGGAAGAGTGTCACGGTGCGCCACTGGGTGATGATGAGATCGCTCTGACCCGTGCGCAGCTAGGCTGGACGCACGGTCCTTTTGAAATTCCTGAAAAGATGTACGAGGAGTGGGACTGCCGTGAGAAAGGTGCTGTTGCTGAAGCCAACTGGAATACTCGATTTGCAGCTTACAAGGCCGAGTATCCTGAGCTGGCGGCCGAGTTCGAACGCCGTATTTCAGGAGAGCTGCCAGCAGACTTTGCTGATTACGCTGCCGAATATATCCGTAGTTGTCAGGCCGAAAGTGCCACGATTGCCAGCCGCAAAGCTTCTCAGAATACACTGAATGCCTTCGGCCCCAAACTGCCTGAACTGCTGGGCGGCTCCGCTGACCTGGCCGGCTCCAACCTGACTATCTGGAGTGGCAGCAAAAGCATCAGCCGTGAAGATGCCAGCGGTAACTACCTGCACTATGGTGTCCGTGAGTTTGGCATGACCGCCATCACGAACGGCATTGCATTGCACGGCGGTTTTGTTCCTTATGGTGCCACCTTCCTGGTATTCATGGAGTACGCCTGCAACGCCGTGCGTATGGCGGCCCTGATGAAGATCCGTCAGATTCAGGTTTATACCCACGACTCCATCGGTCTGGGCGAAGATGGCCCGACTCACCAGCCGATCGAACAGCTGGCCAGCCTGCGGATGACACCGAACGTCAACACCTGGCGCCCCTGTGACACCGTAGAATCTGCGGTAGCCTGGAAGCACGCGCTGGAGCGTAAGGATGGCCCGAGTGCGCTGGTGTTCTCCCGCCAGAATCTGCTCTGCATGGCCCGTAACGATGAACAGCTGGCTAATGTTGAACGGGGTGGTTACGTGCTGCGTGACTGCGCCGGTACGCCGGATCTGATTCTGATCGCCACCGGTTCTGAGATCGAACTGGCAGTGAAAACTTATGACGCTCTGAGCGACAAAGGTCACAAGGTACGCGTGGTTTCCATGCCTGCTACCGAAGTGTTTGATGCCCAGGAGGCCGAGTACCGCCAGCAGGTGTTGCCGGTGGAAGTGGGTGCACGCCTGGCCATTGAAGCGGCTGCGGCTGACTTCTGGTACAAGTATGTGGGCCTGGAAGGTCGCATTATCGGTATGACCACCTTCGGTGAGTCTGCTCCGGCGGAAGACCTGTTCCGTGAGTTTGGTTTTACTCTGGAAAATGTTCTGGCAACCGCTGAAGATATGCTGGAAGAGCTGGACTGATTATTTGCCCATAAAGAAACCTTCCTGCTGAACGGGCAGGAAGGTTTTTGGGTTTCTCTGTCTTTCAAGCAAGGCGTTTCAGCTCCCATTCATAGGCATAGCGTACATCAGAATTGCCCTTGGTAAATAGGGAAGTAACTTTTACAAACCAATCCTGATGGTCGTATTTTACGGAGAAAATAGAGTCATTTTGATTGCCTGTCTCTTCAAGAGATTCAGTAGGATAAATATCTTCAGCCTGATAATCAAAAAGAGCTGAAATAGCCTGAATTCGATTTTTTTTACCGAGGTGTGGTACTTCTGGAAATCCGGGTGGCACTGCCTTGATAAGGCTTGTAAATATGGGTAGAAAAATCGCGAACTTAAAGGCAACAGCTACAAAACTCAACGAAAAAAAAATATTACGGATAGCAAGCATAATTGACCGCCCGCACGACAGTATATTCAAATACAGCATGATGTTTTTGAACTTTTCTATCTGCTGGATATCTTACCCATCCAGCCCTATCTTCCCAGAGGCGCAGTAAGTTCTGATCGGATAAACAAATTAGGGGGGGGGTAAAAAATGGTTAACAATAAGCTTAATCAAAAGACGCTGTTGTTTACACTTTGTCTGGCAACGGTAGAGAGTCTTACTGTAGTGGCCAGTCCACCGGTAATGGCAAATAATACCATACAGCCGGATTTATCAACTTTGGTGAAACAGGTCTCTCCAGCCACTGTCAGTATTTGTACGCTGGAATATGGATCGTGCAATGCTATATCGAACTATATGTTCGGTTGCCCGGCTGTGGCAACTTTTGGTTCCGGTTTCATTATTGACAAAGATGGTTATGTGCTGACCAATCATCATGTGATTAATGGTGCGCATGAGATCACGGTGCGTCTGTATGACAGCAGAGAATACAGTGCCGAACTGATTGGAGCCGATGAGCGAACGGATCTGGCTCTGCTGAAGGTGGAGGCAAACAACCTGCCGGTGGTGAAAATAAGTGAGCCCGCAGACGCACTCAAACCTGGTCAGGATGTGTTTAGCATCGGTTCACCCCATGGTTTTCTTTATGGCTCGATCTCCAAGGGCGTTATCAGCGCACTGAATCGCAATGACATGGAGGAAGGGGGCGTGCCGTTTATCCAAACCGATACAGCAATCAATATTGGTAATTCTGGCGGTCCTCTGTTCAATATGAAAGGAGAGGTTATTGGCATAAACATGAGTTTACTTACCCTTAACGGGGGTTTTGAGGGGATCTCTTTTGCGATTCCGACTAATTATGCCATGCATATTGTTAATCAGCTGAAAAAGGACGGCCGCGCCTCTTATGGCTGGCTGGGGGTAATGGTTGAGCAAGTGGATTTCAATCTGGCTGAGGACTCTGACCTTGATCGCCCTGATAGGGTCTTGCTAAGTCGGGTTGTGCCCGGTAGTCCGGCAGAGGGAAAGCTACAGCCAGGTGATATTATCATCCGTGTTGATGGTCATGAGGTCAATTTTTCCTGTGACCTGAGTACTATTGTCGGGTGCGTGCCGGTCGGTAAGAGTGTCGAGATTGAATTGATACGCCTTGGCAGTCCGGAGGTTGTTACGCTGCCTGTCGGCAAGCTGTCTGAGGAGCTGATCATAGATGACCAGTGTAATTGTTGGTGGTGTTTCTTGTGGTTTTCCAGGTGGTGTTCCAGGGATGTTGAGAAATCAATCTGATTAAAAATACAAGGCTCTTCGTTGGTTCCGGGGAGTTGGTTTCTGGGTGTACACGGGTGTCGAAACAGATTGGGATGGATACGGGGGCACGGGATCATAATGTAGTTAATGCAGTTTTGAAGAAATAGTTCTTTGGTAAAAACTCCTGACTATTAAGTGTATAGCTGTCCTTGAGGTGGATCAGTAACACACGCCATCAGCACCGTTTTTTGCTAAAGTCCACCCATTGTTGTTTTCCCCTTCGAGAAAGATTTTGACTACCGAAAACCTGATTCTGCCAACAGAGCAAGAAACCATCCCGGCTGAAACACCTGTGATGACCAGCTTCACAGAGCTGGAACTGAACGAACGCCTGCTTAAAGCGCTGGATACCCTCGGCTTTACCACGCCAACCGAGGTTCAGGCCAAAACCATTCCTGTGGCCATGACGGAAGCAGATCTGCTGGTCTCTGCCGAAACCGGCAGTGGCAAGACGGCGGCTTTTATGCTGCCGATTTTGAATAAATTCCATACCAATAAAGCGCCCAAATCCGCAACCCGGGCCCTGGTCCTGGTGCCAACCCGTGAACTGGCCCGCCAGGTGCTGCAACAGACTGAGGCGTTGAGTCAGTTCACCTTCGTCAGCGCTGGCATGATCGTCGGCGGTGAAGACTACAAGCTCCAGATCAAACTGCTACGTAGCAATCCGGAAATCCTGATCGCCACTCCCGGTCGGCTGCTGGAACATCTGGGCCAGGGGGCGCTGGATCTGCGTGATCTTGAAGTGCTGGTAATGGACGAAGCCGACCGCATGCTGGATATGGGCTTCAAGGACGATGTACTGACCATCGCTAACGCCTGTAAAAAAGAGCGCCAGACTCTGTTGTTCTCCGCCACCCTTAAGCAGAAGGGTATGCGCCACGTGATCAAGCAGGTGCTGCGGGAGCCTCAGGAGCTGCTGCTCACCACCGCCCAGGATCAGCACGGTAGCATTACCCAGCAGATCATGCTGGCCGATGATCACGAGCACAAGGCGCGTCAGGTGCTATGGCTGCTCAAGAACGAAACCTTTCATAAGGCGATCATCTTCACCAATACCCGTGAGATGACCAACGTCCTGAACACCGTGCTGCGCCGGGAGCAGGATCTGCGGGTCAGCTCCCTCCATGGTGAGATGATCCAGCCGGACCGTAACCGGGTCATGATGCTGCTTCGGGAAGGCAAGGTGAATATTCTGGTTGCCACGGACGTAGCCGCCCGAGGTCTGGATATTCCGGGTGTCGATCTGGTCATCAACCTGGATATGGCGCGCAACGGCGATGATTACATCCACCGGATTGGCCGTACAGGCCGTGCTGGTCAGCAGGGTGTGGCGATCAGCATGATCGGTCCGCACGAGTGGAACTTGATGGCCAGCATTGAGCGCTACCTGCAGGTAAAGTTCGAACGCAAGACTATCAAGGGTCTGGAAGGTCAATGGAGAGGGCCGAAGAAGCTGAAGTCCAACGGCAAGGCTGCCGGCACCAAGAAGAAAAAGAATACAGCGACCAAAGGTTCTGCCAAGGCCGCCGTAAAGAAAACGACCAAACCAAAGAAGCCTGCAGCGGGTAAACCGAAAGCACCGAGCCGCGGTTCCTCTTCCGGGGTTGATACCGGCTTCGAACCGCCCCGCCGCAAAAAAGCATCCGAGGCCTGAGCCTGACGGTTTGCGTACCCAGAACCGGTTCTCCAGAACCGGTTCGCCCTCAGTAAAAGGATATTGTCCTTGTGGTGTTTATTGGCTTTCTGCCGATGACGTTATTAACGAAAAAAATGCCCAACAAGTATGAGGACAGCCAATGTTAGTACACGGACGTACTCAACTATTAACCTTCACATTTTTTAAAAGCCTTGTGATTGCTTCACTACTTTGCCTGACTCTCTCTGGCTGCGGCATCTCCCCGCTGCCCAGCGGGCATAAGCGCAGCCATGCACCCTGGGATACCTTCGACCATGCCAAGAAAGCCTTCGACCAAGTGCGTGTTGGCAAAACAACGTTCCGTGAACTGAAAAAACTGGGGTTCGACCCGTTCACCGTACCGAACGTCAAAAGATTGACCTACCTGGATATTATCAATTTTTTCATGCCCACCCCTTCGATTCGGGTGAACCAACTGGCATCGGGGCTACGGCACTGCATTCATGCCAAGACACGATGCTATGGCATTGAAGCCTGGCCCCAGGTAAGAAATAAAAAACGTTATGGCAACGTTGCCCTTGATCTGATGAATTTCCATAAAAACGAAGAGATATCCGGTTGGGACTTCCGATCCATCATCGTGCTGGTTGGCGATAAAGTGGTATTCAAAATTTGGAGTGGTACGCCGCAGTTTCTGGAATATAACGACGAGAGGAATCCCTTGGGGCCGATTCAGGGTGCTGGCGACTATTTCCTGCCCTGACCTTTTGGCACAGCCCCGCGAATCATACTTTTGACCAGGCTTTTAATCGAAGAATACCCGCACGATGCGGGTATTGCCGTATCTCATATTCCTCAATAAGATATAGGTAGCTTCTGATTTTAATCGTCCTTCTCACCTCTTATTTATATTCATCGTCCCGGACTGTTTCTTTATTATATCTGGCTGTCCCTTATTGCTGTGTATGCCAATCTTTTTGGGCATTGTTTGGATGTTGTTACAGCCCGTTATGGAAACGTAACACCCCACATCATTTTTTTTTGTACCTGTGGAGTCCGGTCAGGATTTAGTCGTTTAGAAAACCTAACTTTGCGCAGTCTCGAATTATTAGAATGTTCTATGGTTGTCTTAGATCCAGTTTTCATGCATTGCTCCTCAATTTCATGGTCAGTCAGGGGGATCCCTGACTCCCTGTGTAGGTCACCAATATTTCTCCACGGTTCAATCTTGAACTTTCCCTGTGTTTTTTTGTTAGTAATGCTACACATGAATCCTTACTACCGGGCACGGGATGGTTCATAAAAAAGGAAAAAGGGAAATGTGCAGCGCTGACTTTCGGTTGTTTTCCCTTCCTGATCAGCGGAAAGTACGGAGCCAAAACGTTGACCTGCCTCAACATGGCACGAATTCTTCGCTAATTGATGATGTTTTCAGGGTGATTTTTACGTTTTTCAGGGTGTCGATAACTTACCGGTCAGTAAAACCTGTGATAAGGTTCGCAGCTGTTTTTCGAAAACATCCATCACATCACTGTTACGCCGACAGGATTGAGTTATGAGTGGTATGCTCAAACACTCCACTTTGAAAAAACCGCACAATAACAATCAGCCCCTCTCAGGCGTTCCAATGGCTTGCCGTCAGGCTTTCGAATTGACTTTTATCTTGCAGAAGGATTTACCATGTCCGTGTTGAATATGACTGACCTGGACCTGTCCGGAAAGCGCGTGCTTATTCGTGAAGATCTTAACGTTCCTGTCAAGAACGGTCAGGTCACCAGCGACGCCCGCATCCTTGCCTCCCTGCCAACCCTGAAGCTGGCCATGGAAGCAGGCGCCAAAGTTATGGCCACCTCCCACCTGGGTCGCCCTGAAGAAGGCATTTACTCAGAAGAATCCTCCCTGAAGCCGGTTGCTGATTACATCAGCAAGCTGCTGGGCAAAGAAATCCGTCTGATCAAAGACTGGCTGGAAGGTGACTTTGACGTTGCCGAAGGCGAGCTGGTCATCCTTGAAAACGTCCGTTTCAACAAGGGTGAAGGCAAGAACGACGAAGAGCTGTCCAAGAAGATGGCTGCCCTGTGCGACATCTACGTGATGGACGCTTTCGGCACCGCTCACCGTGCTCAGGCCTCCACCCACGGTGTTGGCAAGTTCGCACCTATCGCCTGTTCCGGCCCACTGCTCTCTGCCGAGCTGGATGCCCTGAGCAAGTCTATGGATAAACCAGAGTCTCCAATGGTCGCTATCGTTGGTGGTTCCAAGGTGTCTACCAAGCTGACTGTTCTGGAATCCCTGTCCACACTCTGTGATCAACTGATCGTAGGTGGCGGTATCGCCAACACCTTCCTGGCTGCCGCTGGCAAGCCGGTTGGTAAGTCTCTGTACGAAGCCGATCTGATCGATCAGGCTAAAGCCCTGATGGCCAAAGTCAGCATTCCTTTGCCTATCGACGTGGTTGTTGGCAAGAAGTTCGACGAGAACGAGCCTGCCGTTATCAAAATGGCTGACGATGTTGAAGACGACGACATGATCTTCGACGTAGGCCCACAAACCTCAGCGATGTTTGCCAACATCCTGAAGGATGCCCGTACCATCGTTTGGAACGGCCCAGTAGGCGTATTTGAATTCGATCAGTTTGGCGAAGGCACCAAGACCCTGTCTCTGGCTATCGCTGAATCCCCGGCATTCTCTATCGCTGGCGGTGGTGACACCCTGGCGGCTGTAGACAAGTACGGCATCAAGGAACAGGTCTCCTACATTTCCACGGGCGGCGGTGCGTTCCTGGAATACGTAGAAGGCAAGGTACTGCCAGCCGTTGCCATGCTGGAAGAGCGTGCAGGCTAAAAAGATTGAACCACAGAGACACAGAGACACATTTTAGTAAAAGCCCTTTCTTTTCTCTGTGCCTCTGTGCCTCTGTGCCTCTGTGGTAAAAAATGCTTTTGATCTATCCCCATAACTTTTAAGGGTAAGCAAATGTCTAAAATTCTTGATCTGGTAAAACCTGGCGTTGTGACTGGTGACGACGTTCAGAAAATCTTTGAAGCGGCCAAGGCGGGTGAGTTCGCTCTGCCAGCAGTGAACGTTGTGGGTACTGATTCCATCAACGGCGTTCTGGAAGCGGCGGCCAAGGCCAAATCTCCCGTTATTGTTCAGTTCTCCAACGGTGGTGCTTGTTTCTTCGGTGGTAAGGGTCTGAAGGAAGAAGGTCCTGCGGGCGCTATGGGCGCTATCGCTGGTGCCAAGTACGTTCACGCTGTTGCTGCTGCTTACGGCATTCCGGTTATCCTGCACACCGACCACGCTGCGCGCAAGCTGCTGCCTTGGATCGACGCGCTGCTGGACGCTGGTGAAGAGTTCTACGAGCAGACTGGCAAGCCACTGTTCTCCTCCCATATGATCGACCTGTCTGAAGAGCCTCTGGAAGAGAACATCGCCACCTGCGCTCAATACCTGAAGCGCATGTCCAAGATGGATATGACTCTGGAATTCGAACTGGGCTGCACCGGCGGTGAAGAAGACGGCGTAGACAACAGCCACATGGATAGCTCCATGCTGTACACCCAGCCAGAAGACGTAGCCTACGCTTACGAAGTCCTGAACAAGATCAGCCATCGCTTCACCATCGCGGCCTCCTTCGGCAACGTACACGGTGTTTACAAGCCAGGTAACGTGCAGCTGACGCCTAAGATTCTGGATAACTCCCAGAAGTACTGCTCCGAGAAGTTTGGCCTTCCTGCCAAGTCTCTGAACTTTGTATTCCACGGCGGTTCCGGCTCTACTCTGGAAGAGATCCGTGAAGCTGTGTCCTACGGTGTTGTGAAGATGAACATCGACACCGACACCCAGTGGGCTGCCTGGGAAGGCGTTCTGAACTACTACAAGAAGAACGAAGGCTACCTGCAGGCTCAGCTGGGCAACCCTGAAGGTGCCGACAAGCCAAACAAGAAGTTCTACGATCCTCGTGTATGGCTGCGTGCTGGTCAGGTATCCATGGCTGACCGTCTGGGTCAGGCTCACAGCGACCTGAACAGCATCGACGTACTGTAAGACGACAGTCACAGTACGCTAAATCCTTGAGCATCAGCTTCGGCTGGTGCTCTTGGTGTCAGGGGCTGTTGTGTTAAAGTGTGCTGATCCATTTCTACTGATGAAATTATGAAACAGCGCCGAACAGTGCCCGATGGCAGTTTGCTGCAAAAACTGCGCCGCGGGCTCCTTCCTTTCTCTCTGCAGCACAAGCCAGAGACTCCCGACGACGATCTCAATTACTATCTCGATGCCTACGACATCAATTTTCAGGATGAGTTCGCCGCTGTCTTCTATACAGGAGGCTATCTGCAAACGGAGCAGCACAGAATTTTTTGCCAGCTTTGGCAGCAAGAGAGGCACCAGGAAGGGCCGCATAAAAACAACAAAGGCACCGTATTTATCCTGCACGGCTACTACGACCATACCGGTTTATATGGCCATCTGATCCGTTTCTTCCTGCAGCAGGGCTACTCTGTTTTTGCTTTTGATGAGCCCGGACATGGTCTCTCCGATGGTACACCTGCCAGCATTGACAACTTCTCTACCTACACCAGCATTGTGCGAACCTGCATGGATTGGGCGCTGGAAAACGACCTTCCCCAGCCGTTCCATCTGGCGGGTCAAAGTATGGGCGGAGCCATTATTACCGAGCTGCTGGTTGGCGAGAAGTGCTCAAGACAAGAGTATCCCATCGATAAGGTGATCCTGTTTGCGCCACTGATACGCCCTGCGGGCTGGCGATGGGGTAAAATACGCTATCAGCTGGCTGGCCGTTTCCTGAAACAGATCCCCCGTTCCCGTTCCAGAAATTCCAACGACAACGACTTCCTGACATTTCTCCAGACTGAACCTCTGCAAAACAAGACCCTGTCAATGGCCTGGGTTGGCGCACTGAGTCAGTGGATAGATAAAATCGAGGCTGTCACAGAGCCCTGTGAATACGATGTGCTGATCGTTCAGGGAGAGAGGGATGGTACTGTTGATTGGCAACACAATATGTCTGTCTACCCGCGGCTATACAAGTCAGCAGATATCTATCTTATACCAGATGGTCAGCACCATCTGGTTAATGAGCATGAAGATATACGACAGCAGTATTTTGGCTGGCTAACAGAAAAGCTTGGCTGAACCCGCTCTTCAGCCAGCCGTTTAATAGCTGGCTATGCGATGGGGTAACAGGGCTTCAAAGGTACGGTAGATAAAGTCACCGGCGGCTGGGTCAGGATTTTGTAATGTTGCAATGGAACGAGACTGAATTCTCCTCCAGCCCAACCGGGTAGCCAGATCGAGAAGCTTCTCACTATCCGTTGCTTCACTCAGAGCCAGAACATTACGTAGCGTAAGTTTTGCCAGACTGGCGTGCAGCCCCGGAGCGTCGGTGTGAACGGGGCAGGCATCGGCAGGCAGACCAGTGCATTCAGACCAATAGTTTTTGTACCGGGGCAGGGCATGAAATATCAATGCGGTAAAAATATGCAGATAGCAGGCCAGCTCAGTGTTATGGCATTTTTGCGCCAGCCGGAGTGCGGCTGAGACAAGACAGCATTTGTCGCTATCACTATTAGCTTCAGGATGGGGGCTCATGGTCTGGTTCAATCCCAAAAGCAGACTGAAATCCAGTTTATCCCCGTTAAAAAGACCGCATAAAGTGGCAGCTTTTGTTTCCAGATCAGAATGACTCAACAATTTGTCCAATACAGGCTCTATCAGACAACGGTCATTGAGATGGGCGAGCAGCGCACCGCAATTTTTGGCAGTAAAAGCTGTCAGAACAGGGACGGGCTGGCCGAACTGTTGCAAAATCAAGATCTGCTCGTCACGGCGCAGCGGCGTCAGAAGATCTTCAATAATTTGGGGTGATTGGCTCAACAACGAAAAGAAAAATTGACCATGATTGGTGAGAGCATCTATATAGAACAACTGAAGCGCTCTGGCCCCTGAGAGTTTGGCCGTAAAAATCTCACCTGAATCCACTTTTTGTATTTGGGCATCCAGACCGCTGCGCCGAAGCAGCGTCTCAAAAAGTGGCGATCGGGTCACCTTGGCAATAACCCGATCATACAAGGGTACCTTAATTTCAGGAGCATTCGATTTAACGCGAATGGGAAAGCTGCTTGGGACGTTAACAAAGTAGTTCACTATTTTTGCCTGTTTTCTTGACCACTCCTTAAAGTGACGGCCAAACGCGGCAGAAGATTAGTTTACGACCACTAATAACTTGTGAACCCTGCCAGCTGTCGTACAGGCATTATTGACACAATAATAACCGAAACCAGCTCACTTTCTATCACCGATAAATAAGGGGCAGTCTGTGCGTCTAGAGCTGGAATTAATTCAGCCAGTCAATTTGTATCTGCCCACGGCTGACTTCAGACAAAATCTCAGAAAATTTGATGCGGGCGGATGCCGGAGCAGCAATGCTCATCACCACCTGCTCACCATAATGACAGTCGAGCAGCTTTATCTGAAGCTGCTCAAGGTGATGGCGAACCATTTGTTCCTGTGAATATTCGAAAACCAGAGAACCTTCCAATAAAGCAACCCGTTCGGTCAGCGGCAGCTGTTCGCAGGCGGCCTGTACCGCCGAGCTGTACGCTCTCACCAAGCCACCGGCACCCAGCCGGATTCCCCCAAAATACCGGACCACGACCGTTACAATTTCACCAATACCCTTGTGCATCAGAACGTTCAGCATCGGCTTACCCGCCGTTCCACCAGGCTCACCATCGTCGTCAAAGGCGATGGCCGTGGCTCCGGTTGGCGATCCCGCAATAAAGGCACTGCAGTGGTGATTGGCATCTGGATACCTGTGACGAATAGATTGTATAAACGTCAATGCGTCAGCCCTTGAGGGCGCATGCGCCAGATAGGTGATGAAGCGACTCTTTTTGACATCGGTTTCAACGACAACGGTCGTTGCAGGAATAGGATAGGACGCGGTCATAGAAAGCAGATAATCTCGAAAAAAACGGATTTATTCAACACGAATTCATAGCAAAGTGCCAGCATCTGTTATCAAGTGTTTTTCTGTCGCCTGTCGCCTGTCGCCTGTCGCCTGTCGCCTGTTGGTGGAAAGGTGGAAAGGTGGAAAGGTGGAAAGGTGAAAAGGGGCACCCACAGATTGTGAAAAAGAATTATGAATGTTCTTTTT
>SAMEA5043665__coassemble_190_pt1 | contig 16313 bp, 15 predicted proteins | sample SAMEA5043665__metabat2_low_PE_004 | metagenome-assembled genome bin SAMEA5043665 (sample SAMEA5043665) | Gadus morhua | reverse complement strand
AAGATAGTTTAAAACCAAATAATATATCTAAATTGTGCATTACAAAGCTTAAGCAATCTGCTATTAAAAAATATGAAAATAAAATTTTTGAATACATCGAAAGTAACAATAATTGCGAGAGTATTTCTAACCTTAAGATTGATTAGTATTTTAACGCAATATTTGAAGGCATAAAGGTGGATGAAGATATAGTCGATGTTCAAAATTTGATTGATCAGGTATACAGTAATACCAATAAAAGATATTTGCTTCCAAAACTTGCCAGGTACATTTCTGATAAGATTTTCCGTGATTTTTCGGATGGATTAGATCAAGATGTGACAGATTTACACAAAGATTTCCCCCGGTTTTGACCGTGTTAAAGAAATCCTTTGTCGCATGGGTGGGGAGATGCAAAGACGCATAGAGATATCTAATGGAAGTGTTCTTCCTGAAGATGAAGATGATTTATGTTGTTACGTGTTAAGAAATATAGGATGTGGCGAGTATGGAATAGATAGTCTTAATTTTGAAAGTTATTATAGATCTTTTTTTAGCAAGATTATTGTTGACGCTAAAGAAAAAAAAGAACAGATCATTGGGTATGCTGAAAAGGTAGAAAAAAGAATCAAGGAAGTGAAAAAAATTGATGAATTAATAGACTCTATGTATAGTTCAGTGCAAACAAGAGGCATTATACCAAAGCTTGCAAAATTTCTATTCAATAGGCTGCATAATATTGCTGGTTCGGAATTCTGTTTTCATGATAGTCATGTAAAAGAATTGAAGGAATGTCTGTCTAGCGATCAATTTAATATGGTTCAAGATTTTTTTGATGGATAGTTCAAAAGATGATGAAATTTTACATCATATGCTCCTAAGTTCTGGGCGAACAACTACCAATATTGATGAAGTTGCAGGACAACAAAAAAGCAAGCTGGTAAAAGAAGGGATGGATTCAAGCAATAAGGCAAAAAAACTTTCTAGCGCTTATTACTTGAATTCAGCCCCACACAAAGTACAGAATTCCCAAAAAACATAGCCCCGAAGGGGTTTACCTATCTTCTGTTAGCCGGTAATGTGCGTCAGCAATCGAGCTCAGGGTCGTTCATTGATGACCCTGTGGCCGTTAATGTTTTCTTTGTCCGTGGTAAACATGAAAAAAACTCCTTTGGCTCTTGCCGTTTGTATACTGAGCACCCCGGTTATGGGTTTCGCAGCCGAGAAAATCGCTGCTGATATGGTGATTACCAATGGCACCGTGCTGACCATGAACCCGAACCGAGACATCATTGAAAATGGTGTTATCGTCGTTAAAGACAACAAAATTATTAATGTCGGTGATAAGACGACGGCCGACAAATATAAAGCCACCAAGACGATAGACGCCAATGACGGTATTGTGATGCCCGGTATGATCAACACCCACACCCATGCTGCGATGACGGTGTTCCGCAGTCTGGCCGACGATGTACCGGACCGTCTTAACCGTTATATCTTCCCGCTGGAAAAGCGCATGGTGTCCGAAGAGATGTCCTACCTTGGTAGTCTGCATGGCAGTATCGAGATGGCCAAAGGCGGTGTGACAACGATGGTGGATATGTATCTGTTTGAAGAGAGTTCCGCCCAGGCGGTCAAGCAGATCGGTTTGCGGGGCATCATGACCCAGAATATTATCCGCTTCCCGACCGCTGATGGTAAGGATGCCAAAGAGACTATCGCCCGTGCGGTGAGCTTTATTGAAAAGTACAAGGATGATGAGCTGATCACCCCTGGATTTGGTCCCCATGCGCCCCATACGGTCAACAAGGAGGATCTGGAAACCATCAAAACCCTGTCGGACAAGTATGATGTGCCGGTCTCTATGCATGTGGCAGAAACCGAGAAGGAGTTTAACCGCTTTAAAGAGCAGTACGGTATGACACCGATTGAATACCTGGACTCCATCGGTCTGCTCAATAAACGGTTTATTGCTGCCCACGCTATTTTTGTTACCGACAGTGATATCGCGCTGATGAAAAAGCGTGATGTGGGTGTGGCCCACAATATGGTTGCCAATATCAAATCGGCCAAGGGCATCTCTCCCGCCCTGAAGATGCACGACGATGGGTTAAGAATTGGACTGGGCACCGATGGCCCGATGAGTGGCAATACGCTGGATATTATCGGTCAGATGGGATATGTGGCCAAGCTACACAAACTGGCCAACAAAGACCGCTCGGTCATGCCTCCCCTGAAAGTGGTTGAGATGGCGACTATTGGTGGTGCTCGCGCCATTCACCGGGACGATGAGCTGGGTTCACTGGAAACGGGCAAGTTGGCAGATATCGTGATTGTCGAGACTCAGTCCACCAATATGCAGCCGATATTTAACCCTTATTCGGTGCTGGTCTACTCCGCCAACGCGGCCAATGTCGATACGGTCATTGTCAATGGTCAGGTCATTGTGGAAAACAAAATCTTGAAAACCTTTGATGAAAACAAGGCCCGAGAGATGATGCAGACCTTCAGCAAAAAGGTGGCCGAGATAGCGGCAACCCTCTGACGATAATGTGAGCTACTCGTCCCTGAAGGGGCAGAGCTTACGATGCTAGATAACGATCGAAGCCGTTGTTTTTCTCTTCTTTTTTGACGCTTCATTGCCAGCAACGAGAGAGGGCATGCCCTCTCTCGGTTCACGATTGGCTCCACGTCCCGTCGCTGGCAAAAGGTAGGGGGGCTAACCAGCTCCGTTCCGGAGTTTATGCAAAATAGCAGCCAGATAATTTTAAGTAAATTGATGGAAAAAGAATAAATCAGGAACCGCTCCCAGGAATCCATTAAGAGCCATAAGTCGCTCTCCATGGTCAAAGAGTGCTGCTTCCATGACCCCCCTTCTACTCCCAAAAATTCAGTCATTATTAGACACTGTTCTTGTTTACGCAAAAAAATACACTAATGTTGTTAACGGTGAAACCTCAGACACTCCCCCAGTGTCGCATGACCCCTTCATTAAACAGGCGTGTCTCTATGAAGTTCTTACGTTGTTTATCCTTGTTTACCCTTCTTCTCTTCATACCCCCGACACAGACGAACGCTGTTGAGTACTCGGACGATTGTAATCAAACATTTTCTGATCCAAAGTCCTGTGGCTGCGAGCATTTGGGGGTGAAAGCAAATAGCCGGAGACTTATGGATGAACAAATCCTGAACAGCAATGATGATTTAGCCAATGTGTCGGTACGTTTTATTGCCGGTACAGCCTTTTTAGGAAAGATCGCAATCTATGAGGCTGATGGCGCGAATGCCCAGGAAGTAGGCCTCTTCGGAGTCGGTGGTCACTGGCAGCATAGCCTGCCTGTTAACTCACATTTCAGGGTCAGAGTCCCTGGATTCTTTTATGAGCTTTGCTGGTACTTTGATGTAATTCGGCCGACCTCTGCCAAGGTTCATTTCTGGGGCTCATTGTCTGATCCGCGCTATTCAATACAAGGTGATGGCATTCATTTAGGTATAATGACGGCCGGTTTCTGGCGTTGTCCGGTGCCTGATTATCAGCCAAATTGAGAGTCTGTTCCGACCCCTCGGTTCAGAACTCTCCTAAACTTTTATCCGCTTGATACCGATGTGTTGTACATCTGTGCCTTTCACCAGTGGGAGACCGTCTGAGTTTTCAGACGGCCTCCTTACTCTTCAGAAACCTTAACCAAGCGTCATCAGGGTTGCTTTGGTCAGTTTGCTCAGCACCATCTTCAGTGAGCTGGTGGACGGTGTGATCCAGAACTGCAACCAGCAGAGGGCACCGAGCATCAGGGTTGAAAAGGGTGCGGTCATGGAGAAAGGTTTGATGGCGGTACCAAAGGATTTTTTCAGCTTGCGGTGTTTGAGGTCGATGGCGTAGATCTCATCCAACACCAGATGGCTAAGAAAACCACCGAAGAAAAACAGCCCGATCAGGTAGGCACTCTCAATCCCGCGACCCAGAAGATAGGCGGCGATATTGGTGATGGTCAGGGACGCAAGCACAGCCGTCAGTAGGGAGTGACAATTGCCCCGGTGATTCATAAAGGCACACAGGCGGGGCAATATCTGATGATAGAGCAGAGCCATCGAGCCAAGAATGGTGACAATAGCCATAGGCAGGGGCATGACCGCGGGCAGCTGACTGCCCAGACTGAGGCAGAACAGTCCACAGCAGAGAATAAAAACAATGCACTGAGACATGGAATTTTTGGAATCCAGATCAGGACAAAGTCCGCCCACTGTGCCGATACCCCAGAGCGCCATTGCTTCTCCCGGTGTGGCCATGTCGGCATAAAGGACAGTTGTCGCCAGTGCTCCACTTAGGGCACAGGCGACAGTGATATGAGTACGAAAGTTAGCCATTGAAACCGAGGTACCAGCTTGATTTGGATAATCAACCATTATACACGGCGTTGGGTAGGGGTTAGAACAGTCTGACTTAGTCTTATTGTTTTTGAGTATTCAGAATCAAGTCAGAAGCGAGGAATATTTTGGAGCAGTGGAACTACTGCTTTGGCAAATATAAGAAATTGATCTAAACAAACCACGTCCGTAGAGCGTGGTTTGCCTTAATATTCAACCAGTGTCTTATTCGTGTTCGCTGATCTTCTGAGCGCTCAGGAAGTGTTCACCGCTGGTCTGTTCCCGACCGTTGCTGTAGTCACGGGAGAAGTTGTTGTGACGTGCTTCGGTCTCCTTGGGCAGCAGATCCTGCACCAGCTCCCGTTCTTTCAGCAGTTCATCTTCAGTGCGCTTGATCATATCCTGCAGCCAGGGATTCAGTTGCAAGCCCTGAACGATCTGGTAACGACCGTAGTTGCAGTGCACCGGGAAGGAAAAGTGAATGCCTTTGGTGATGCCGTAACTGCCATCACTGATCACGCCCATGCTGGCGTAGTCGTCTGCGCGGGTGCCATTAGCCCAGCTGTTCATATGGTCAACGGCAGAACGGGCGGCAGAGAGAGTGCTGGAATGGCCGCAGGTCTGGATAATTTCGGCTCCCCGCTTTTGAATCTTCTCGACGAAGACATCCTTGAACCACTTGTCGTCTACCAGTTCGGTCAGGGGCTGACCAAAGCAGTTGCCGTGGTCGATATCCGGCACCATGGTGGCGGAGTGGTTGCCCCAGACGATCAGTTTGCGCAGGTTGGCGGGGTTATAACCGATCCGGTTGGCCAAAATACCGGCCATACGGTTATGGTCAAGGCGGCTCATGGCGGTGAACTGGGTCGGGCAGAGATCAGGGGCGTTGCGACTGGCGATCATAGCGTTGGTGTTGCAAGGGTTGCCGACCACCAGTACTCGCACATCTGGATTGGCATGGTCGTTTATCATACGACCCTGGAGACTGAATATTTCAGCGTTAGCCTGCAGTAGGTCGGCACGCTCCATACCTTGCTTGCGGGGCATGGCGCCGATCAGGAACGCATAGTGTGCATCTGCAAATCCGGTGGCGGAGTCCGTGTGCAGGGTGATGGAGTGAACCAGTGGGAAGGCACAATCCTCCAGCTCCATGGCAGCCCCGCGAAGCTGGTCAATGGCCTGGGGCAGTTCAATTAGCTGCAGGATCACCGGTTGATCTGGGCCAAACAGAGATCCGGCACCGATCTGGGACAACAGTGCTTTACCAATATTACCGGCGGCACCGGTCACAGCAATACGTACAGGTCGTTTCATAGGTCTGCTCATTTTTATAGCTCCACTCGTGATGACTGCCACTCTCAACGGGAGAGTACCGAGGGTTTAACTATATGATTATCTCTCCTTTTGGTGAAGTCACAGTTTGAACATGTTGATTTATGGCAAAAATATTTACGCATATTTTATTAATAGGGTTAGCTAAATTGATCTAGCTAACCAATTTGCTGCTTGAAGAGTTCAGAGGTTGCGCATTATGGGAAAAATCTGGGCACTGGGTGATGCGGTTGTCGATCTGATACCAGACGACACGGATCGTTTTATGGATCGTTTTATAAAGTGCGCTGGCGGTGCGCCTGCCAACGTTGCTGTCGCTGCTGCCCGTCTGGGGGGAGATTGCGGATTTATCGGAGCCGTGGGTGGTGATCCCATTGGTCATTTTCTGCGGGACACTTTGAACCGGGAAGGTGTCGATACCGATTTTATGATCACCAAAAATGATCAGCGCAGCAGCGTGGTTATTGTTGATCTGGATGATCAGGGGGATCGCAGTTTTACTTTTATGGTGCGCCCGAGTGCGGACCAGTTCCTGACCATGACTGATTTGCCAACGTTCAATCCGGGTGATTATCTCCATCTCTGCTCTATTGCCCTGGCGAATGAACCGGTGCGCAGTGCCGCTTTTACGGCGATGGCCAGTGCGAAAATTGAGGGTGCGCTGGTGAGTTTTGATCCTAATCTTCGTCCGGATGTCTGGGCTTCGAAAGCGGACATGCGCCTTCAGGTCAATGCTGCACTCGCCCTGACCGATGTGATCAAGGTCTCCACCGAAGAGCTGGCGTGGCTGACCAGCTGTACCGGCGTGCCAGAGGGATTGCAAGCACTCTGGAAGCAGTGTGATGCCAGACTTATTATGGTCACCCTTGGCAGTGACGGGGTGCTCTGTCAGGACAGTGACAGACTCTGGCGTATCCCCTCTGTCCCTGTTGATGTTGTCGATACCACCGGCGCCGGTGATGCCTTTATCGGTGCGCTGTTGTATGGTTTGGCTCGAGAGTCCTGCTGGCCTGATCATCTGATTCTGGACGCCGCTATTCGACAAGCCTGTCTCTGTGGTGCTCTTGCGACCACCGCCAAAGGTGCCATGACGGCACTGCCATCCAGAGCCGCTCTTGAGCGACTGCAGAAGTAAGCGTTGAAGCGTTTAAAAAGGTCAGTTATCCATGAACGTAGAACAGGTCGAACAGATAGTTCAACAGCTGCTGCCGATCCTTGGCGGTCAGGAAAATATTGCCAGTGCCGCCCACTGTGCCACCCGTTTACGACTGGTTCTGGTAGACGACAGTAAGGTTGATACTCAGGCCATCACCAAAGTTGAAGGGGTGAAAGGCTGTTTTAATAATGCCGGTCAGCTGCAAGTTATCTTTGGTACCGGTCTGGTTAACCAGGTGCACGAAGAGCTGACCAGGGTGACCGGTATCAGCGAAGCCTCCAAATCGGAAGTGACCGATCTGGCGGCAAAAAAGCTGAATCCGATTCAACGTCTTGCCCGTACGCTGTCTAATATCTTCGTACCCATTATTCCGGCGATTGTCTCTGCCGGTCTGCTGATGGGGGTACTGGGTCTGATGAAGACCTACAACTGGGTTGATGCCACAAGCAGTCTCTACATTCTGTTTGATATGTTCAGCTCGGCGGCGTTTATTATCCTGCCGGTGCTGATCGGCTTCAGTGCGGCGCGTGAGTTTGGTGGTAATCCATTTTTGGGGGCGGTTATCGGTGGCATCATGACCCACCCGGCCCTGACCAACGCCTGGGGTATCGCCAGTGGTTACCAGCACATGGACTTCCTGGGGCTGGATATCGCCATGGTCGGTTATCAGGGCACGGTGTTCCCGGTTATGATGACCGTGTGGTTTATGTCGAAGCTGGAGAGGAGCCTGCGTAAGGTTGTACCGCACTCCCTCGATCTGATCGTGGTGCCTTTTCTGACCATTATCGTGACCGGCTTTGTGGCTATGCTATTGATCGGTCCTGCCGGTCGTATTCTGGGTGATGGTATCTCATGGGCGCTGAACGCACTTTACAATCAGGCAGGCTGGCTGGCCGGTCTGGTGTTTGGTGGCACTTATTCCATGATCGTTATCACCGGTATCCACCACAGCTTCCACGCTATTGAAGCGGGTCTGCTCACCAACGCCGCAATCGGTGTCAACTTCCTGCTGCCTATCTGGGCGGCGGCCAATGTCGCTCAGGGCGGTGCCTGTCTGGCTGTGGCTATCCGGACTAAAGATGCACCGATCAAGTCTATTGCCACACCGGCCGGTCTCTCCTGCCTGCTGGGTATTACTGAAGCGGCGCTGTTTGGTATCAACCTGCGCTTCGGCAAGCCATTTGTTGCGGCTTTGGTCGGTGGTGCTCTGGGTGGTTTTTATATGGCTGCGGTGAAGGTGGGTATGAGTGCCGTGGGTCTGACCGGTCTGCCTGGTGCGGCTATTGTTGTGCCTGGTGACCTGAGTCTCTATTTGATCGGTATGGTGATCGCCTTCGGTGTGGCCTTCGCAATCTCCTGGGTGCTGATGCCCGAGAGTGCGATTTGGGGTGAATCCGGAGACGAGGCCGTTGGTGACGAGCAAGCAGCGCGGGCCGAAGTGTGATTAACGTAAACAGCAATGGCGTAAATAGCAGTGACGTAAACAAAGATAACCAACTGCGCAAGCAGTTGGTTGAGATCCTCGACAGGGTGTCAGCCGTAGAAGACCCGTGGCGTCCGGTTTTCCATCTGAGCCCACCGGTTGGTCTGCTGAACGATCCTAATGGTCTGGCCTTCTACGGTGGCCGTTACCATATGTTCTACCAGTGGAACCCGCTGGCCTGCGCCCACGGAGCCAAGTACTGGGGCCATGTCAGTTCCTCCAATCTGATCGATTGGCAACACCACCCTGTTGCCCTGACCCCGGCGGAAGACTATGAGAGTCACGGTTGCTATTCCGGTTCTGCTGTTGTTGTTAACGGTGTTGTTAACGGTGTTGTTAACGGTGTTGTTAACGACGATCGTCTTATGTTTTTCTACACTGGTAATGTCAAAAAAAACGACGATAGTCGTGAATCATGGCAATGTCTGGCCGAGCTGGTGGTCGGTGGCGATAAGGTGATCAAGTCCGGCCCTCTGTTCGGTATTCCGGAAGGTTATACCCGTCATGTGCGCGATCCGAAAGTATGGCGGCAGAGTGATGGGCGCTGGGCGATGGTGCTTGGTGCTCAGACCCTCTCTACACAGACTGGGGATGAACAGGGCAAGGTCTTGCTCTATCGCTCCGATGATCTGCACCGTTGGGCGCTGGTGGGTGAGCTGACCGGCAGCCATCATCAGGGGCTGGGTGACTTTGGTTATATGTGGGAGTGCCCGGATCTGTTCACCCTTCAGGGACATGACGTTCTGATGGCCTGTCCGCAAGGGTTGGCGGCCGAAGGGGAGCGTTATCGTAATGTCTACCAGTGCGGTTATTTCACCGGTCATTTTGATGAGCAGGCTGGCACGTTCAGTCACGGTGAATTTACCGAGCTGGATCATGGCTTTGAGTTCTACGCCCCTCAGACCTTTGAAGATGATAAAGGTCGTCGTCTATTGGTCGGCTGGATGGGGGTGCCGGAGCAGGATGAGTTGAGCCAGCCCACCATTCCCTACGGTTGGCTGCATATGATGACACTGCCCCGTGAGTTGGTCATGGTGAATGGTCGTCTGCAACAGAGGGTGCCGGTTGAGCTGATGATGCTGCGCAAGACGATGCTACTGGATGGTCGGTTTAGCGGTGAGCAGCACATTAGCGCTGCTTGTGAGTGTCTATTGAATGTTCGCAATCGGCCATTTACGCTCAACTGGCGCGACAGTGCTGAGCTGAGTTGGGATGGTGAGCGCTTTCTGTTCACGCGTTTGAACTGGAGCTCGGGGTTGTGGGAAGAGCGGGTAGTCAGACCAGAACAGGTCGACACTGTTCGTATATTCCACGATCACTCGTCACTGGAGGTCTTTATCAATGGTGGTGAAACGGTGATGACAGGGCGACTCTTTCCGAAGACCAAATGCCTTAAGGGAGAGAGCCTGATCATTGATCTGCAGATTGCTGAACCCCTATCCATGAAGGTGTGGGAACTGCGCTCCGGTTTTCCTGATCCGATGAGTGCGGCCAGAGACGCTACTTAGCTGCGGTTAGATAGTATTAAACAGTATCAGACAGTTGTTGTTAGATAGTGGAGCTTAACGTATAACGTACGCTTGCCGGGTTCGCCCAGCGACACTTTTTTATCCTCTTTCAGGAAGAGTCTCTGTTTGTCCTCGTTATATTACAAGAAAAAAAAGTCTTCCCGTATGACTATTGCTGAACTGGCTGAGCTGGCCGGCGTATCCAAAACCACGGCCAGCTTTATTATCGGTGGCCGGGCTGAAGAGTTTCGTATTTCTGAAGCGACCCGTGACCGGGTTTTGGCACTGGCCGAGCAGCATCAATTTCGACCCAATCTCAATGCCAGAGCTCTGCGTGGTCGTCGTGTATTGACGTTTGGCCTGGTTGTTCCGGATCTGACCAATTACGGTTTTGCGGTCACCACCCGGGAGCTGGAGAAATTGTGCCGGAACGCCGGTTGCCAGTTATTGATTACCTGCAGTGAAGATGATGTTGAGAAAGAGCAGGAGGTTGTTTCTGCACTGCTGGAGCGTCAGATCGATGGTCTGATCGTGGCCAGTGCCATGACAGACGACAGTTTCTATCAACAGCTGGGCTGCCCTGTGGTACAGCTTGACCGACAGATCGGTGATTCGGATCTGCCTCTGGTTATGACCGATTCCGTGAGTATTACCGCCAATCTGGTTGCCCGTATCGGCCGCGAGTGCAGTGAGCTGGCCTATATAGGCGGGTTAGAGGCGCTGTCGTCGGAACGGCAACGTTATCAGGGCTATTGTCAGGGATTGTTGAGGAACAGCCGCAGCCCGGAGGTCACGCTGGTCAGCCGGGGGGATTTCACCAGAGAGTCCGGCTATCGACAACTGGCTGAACTCCATAAACGACTTGGTCGTCTACCTGGTGGCATATTCTGCGCCTCTTTCACCCTGCTGGAGGGTGTACTCCGCTATTTCAAGGAACACCAACTGCTGACTGCCCATTGCCAACTGTCAACGTTCGACGACCACGAACTGCTCAACTGTATGCCCTTTGCCGTAGACTCCATCGAGCAGGACTGCGGCGCCATGGCCGAGGGCTGTTTTCAGCAGCTGCAGTGTCTGATTGAAGAGGAAAGCTACAGCGCGGTGACTGTGCTGCTGCCGGGGCGGATCCACTGGCGAAGCAGCCAGGTGCTGTAAAAAAAAACGGGCAGAGCTGACCGTAATGGCTCAGTCTGCCCGATTATGACCGGCTCTGAATGCAATTATTTTCAATTCAGTGGCTCTGGGATTCAATTGCCCACACGGACGGCCAGCACATCACACTTGGCACCATGGAGAATGCTGGTGGAGGTTGATCCAAGAATGAGCACCAGTCCATGACGACCATGGCTGCCTACAACAATAAGATCAATATCGGACTTATCCGCAATACGGTGTACTTCCCGCTCTGGACGACCGTAAACGACGTGTTGTTCACCCTTCTCCACATTAATTTTGTTTGCGAGTCTGGCGATACGTTCACGGGCCTGCTGGGTAATCTCATCTTGCAGAGTGGTCAGATCAAGGGGGATATCACTGCCGTAAGCTACGCTCAATGGCTCAACGACATGAACGAGTGTCAGTTTGGCACCGTTTTTTTCCGCGATGTCTCGTGCTCTTTCCAGTACTAAATCAGCTTCATCTGTCAGGTCGATAGCTACCAGAATGTGCTTGTATAGACCCATGCTCAGCTCTCCTCAGGTTCGTTGCTTTTTTGTCTTGCTTCGGCGAACAGTGTTGTCACCATCCAAGTTAAAAACAAAACAGATTGGAACGGATAATTTGTATCACTATTTTACCGGTAATCAGATTTTTTTCCGGAAAAATTTTTCTTTTTAAGAAAGTCAGGACTGACGCATTGATGGCCCCCGCGCATTTTGATAACCAGTGGGTGGTGGGTCAAACCTGCATTTTCGTATGAATATTGACGCCTGATTCAACTTTATTGATGAGCAACTCGATGACGATGTCATACATTTGGAATTGCAGGTTTGACCCACTATCTGGTCGTTATTGTCTTCCCCATTTTCAGATTAAATACTAGGGCCTGTGGGCTTAGGGTATGGCGACGGGGTAAGTATAAACCTTGACATTGCTACGTAATTATCCGAGTGTTTTGCAGTGTAATTCAAACGACTGTATGAACGTTAAGCATCCAAAATACGTGGAGAAAGTTGATGATCTATGACGGTCGCGCCATCTCGGTCAAGTTGCTGGATGATGGTATCGCCCAGCTTGATTTCGATCTGCAGGGGGAGTCAATCAACAAGTTTAACCGTACCACTCTTCAGGAGCTGGATGAGGCTATCGCCGCGCTACGAGAACATAGCAGCGTCAAGGGGGTGGTAGTGACCAGCGCCAAGGATGCTTTTATCGTCGGCGCGGATATTACCGAATTTATCGATATGTTTTCCCAGCCGGAAGAAGAACTGGTTGAGGCCATTCTGTTAACCAACGGTATCTTCAATGCCTTTGAAGATCTGCCGGTTCCTACTGCGGTCGCTGTCAACGGCTTTGCCCTTGGGGGCGGTTTCGAGATGTGTCTGGCGGCGGATTACCGGGTCATGTCTACCAGGGCGAAAGTGGGTCTGCCGGAGGTCAAGCTCGGTATCTTCCCCGGTTTCGGCGGCACTGTACGACTGAGTCGTCTTATCGGTTGTGATAACGCGGTTGAGTGGATCTGTATGGGGTCCGAAAACAGGCCGGACGTTGCCTTGAAGGTGGGCGCTGTTGATGCGGTGGTGGAGCCGGACAAACTGTTTGAAGCCGCCGTCGATGTGGTGAAGCGCGCTATCTCCGGAGAGCTGGACTATAAGGCGAAACGCCAGGAAAAGCTGGAGCCGCTCAAGCTCTCCATGATGGAGCAGATGATGGCGTTTAACTCGGCTATCGGTTTTGTCGGCAGTAAGGCGGGGCCTCACTATCCCGCGCCGGTTGCGGCGATAAAAACCATCCAGAAACACGCCGCCAAATGCCGTGATGATGCGATAGCCATCGAAGCCAAAGGTTTCGCCAAAATGGCGAAAACCAGTGTCGCCCGCAATCTTGTTGGTCTGTTCCTGAATGATCAGGCACTGAAAAAGCGCGCCAAAGAGTATGAAAAAACGGCTGCTGACGTTAAACAAGCCGCGGTATTAGGTGCCGGTATTATGGGGGGTGGTATCGCCTATCAGTCGGCCCTGAAAGGTACGCCGATCCTGATGAAGGACATCAACCAGGCCGGTATCGATCTGGGTTTGGGAGAGGCCAGAAAATTGCTGACCAAACGGGTTGAGCGGAACAGGATTGATGTCGCCAAAATGGGCGATGTGCTCAACGCTATTAAGCCAGCGCTGTCGTATGGTGATTTTGAAACCGTGGATATTGTTGTGGAAGCGGTGGTTGAGAATATCAAGGTCAAACAGGCGGTGCTTGCTGAGGTCGAAAAGCAGGTTCGTCCCGGCACAGTGCTCACTTCCAACACCTCGACAATCTCCATCACCCGGATGGCAGAAGCTCTGGAACATCCTGAAAATTTCTGTGGCATGCACTTCTTCAATCCGGTGCATATGATGCCGTTGGTGGAGGTGATTCGGGGTGAGAAGACCAGCGAAGGGACCATCGCCACCACGGTCAAGTATGCCAAGCAGATGGGCAAGACGCCGGTTGTCGTCAATGACTGCCCTGGCTTTCTGGTTAACCGGGTACTGTTCCCCTATTTTGGCGGCTTTGCTGCTCTGCTCCGGGATGGTGCCGATTTTCGGCAGGTTGATAAGGTGATGGAGACGTTCGGCTGGCCGATGGGCCCCGCCTACCTGATGGATGTTGTTGGCATTGACACTTGCATACATGCGGGAGAGGTGATGGCAGAGGGCTTTCCTGAGCGCATGAAAGGGGAGTTCAAGAGCGCTATGGAGGTGCTGTTCGACAATAACCGTTATGGGCAGAAAAATGGCGTTGGTTTCTACCGATATGAGACGGATAAACGGGGCAAGCCAAAGAAGGTTATTGATAAGGCCGCTGACGATTTGATCGCTTCCGTCTGTGCCGAACGCCGGGAGTTTGATACCGACGATATTGTCGCCCGCATGATGATACCCCTGTGTCTGGAGGTGGTGCGCTGTCTGGAGGAAACTATTGTCGAAACGCCAGCAGATGCCGATATGGCGTTGATCTTTGGTCTCGGCTTTCCTCCGTTCCGGGGCGGTGCCATTCGTTATGTCGAGGAGACAGGCTTGCAGAACTTTGTCGATCTCTGTGACAAATACTCAGACCTCGGTCCGCTGTATACGCCGACAGAAAAGCTGCGTCAGATGGCCGCTGATGGCAAGACTTTCTACTAACAGGAGCGATTGAAGATGAGTCTGAATCCAAGAGATGCGGTGATCGTCGATGCCGTGCGTACTCCGATGGGGCGCTCCAAAAACGGGATGTTCCGCCATGTGCGCGCCGAGAAGCTCTCCGCAGAACTGATCGGTGCCCTGATGGTGCGCAATCCTGGCTGGAATGTGGCCGAGACGGAAGATGTGATCTGGGGCTGCGTCAACCAAACCAAAGAGCAGGGGCTGAATATCGCCCGTAATGCCGCCATGCTGGCCGGATTGCCGTGCACGGTTGCCGCACAGACGATCAACCGTTTGTGTGGCTCGTCCATGCAGGCGCTGCACAATGCGGCCATGGGCATCCAGACCGGTCTGGGTGATGTGTTTGTGATCGGTGGTGTTGAGCATATGGGCCATGTGGCGATGGATCACGGTATCGATCTGAATCCGGAAGGCTCAAAGCACTACGCCAAGGCCTCCAACATGATGGGCTTAACCGCCGAACTGCTTGGGCAGATGAACGGCATTAGTCGTCAGATGCAGGATGAGTTTGGGGTTCGCTCTCACCAGAAAGCCTGGGATGCGGCCCAAAGCGGTCGCTGGGATAACGAAATTGTGGCCATAGAAGGCCACAACAGTGATGGCTTCAAGGTCAAGTGTGCCATTGATGAGGTGATTCGCCCGGATACCAGCCTGGAGGGTCTGCAGGCCCTGCGTCCGGTCTTTGATCCCAGAAACGGTACGATCACTGCCGGTACCTCCTCGGCGCTGTCTGATGGTGCTGCGGCGATGCTGGTGATGTCGGCTGAACGTGCCCAGGCTCTGGGGCTGACAATTCGGGCCAAAGTGCACAGCATGGCGGTTGCCGGCTGTGAGGCCGCCGTGATGGGTCGTGGCCCTGTGCCGGCGACCCGGAAGGCGTTGCAGCGTGCCGGTTTGAGTCTCGATGATATTGATGTGTTCGAACTGAATGAGGCTTTTGCGGCCCAGGCTTTGGCCGTTATGAAAGAGCTGAAAATTCTCGACCGGATGGAAGACAGGGTCAATCTGAACGGTGGGGCTATCGCCCTCGGACATCCGTTGGGCTGTTCCGGTGCCCGTATCACGGGAACGCTGCTCAATGTGATGGAACACAAAGATGCAACTTTTGGCCTGGCGACCATGTGCATCGGTCTGGGGCAGGGGATTGCTACGGTGATTGAGAGAGTTTGATTCTGAAGGTGCAAGAACCTGTAGCTTTTGCAGCAGGTTCTTTGCCTATGAAATGCTTGCGTTGTCTTCCGGTATTTCATCTACCTCATCGTCAGAATCATCCTTGCTATAATTATATGCTGAGCTGTAAGCACTGTCGATCAGACTGTTCTGATGTTGTAACGGATTTTTTTCACTGATGAGTTTCTGCTGTGTTTCGGCAAGTTCCTGTTGTGTTTCTTTAAGTTTTTGCTGTGTTTCTTCAAATTGTTGTTGTAATTCTTCATTATTTTGTTGTGTCTGTTTAAGTTCTTCAAATATTTGCTTTTTATGATTTTCAAGGCGTGTTGTGACCACATTTTTTAAATAGACTTCTTCCTTATAATTATCTTCGGCCTTATCAAGATCAAGACTAAGTTTATCCACCTTTTCCTTATAATTATCTTCGGCCTTATCAAGATCAAGACTAAGTTTATCCACCTTTTCAGCTGTTTCTTTTAGCTCTTTCGAGCGTTTTTTCAGTTTATTTTGAAGATTATCAAGCTTTTCTTCATTTTCTTCATTGGTCTTTGACAGATTTGATTTGAGGGCTGTAATGGTACGTTTTAAATATTGAGCATCTTGGCTTCTATTAATTATTCTGAATGTTTCAGGGGGGCTGACTTTGCTGTGATCATTTTTGAGGGTGTTAATGGATTGGCGAAGTCTCTTGTTTTTTTGTTGGCTATCCTGCAGTTTCTGATTAATATCGCTCATTCTTCTTTCGGTTTGTATGTTCGTATGTTGTAACGCATCTTGCTTCAGCTTCAGCACCTCTAGCATAAATTGAGATTTCATTTTTTTTTCAGCGAGTTTCTCGGACATATCTTGATAGAGTGCTTCCACTTGTATGTTGCTGTGTTCAAGCCTTCCTTCCAATTGCAGAATTGTGTGGTTAAGCCCTGCAATATCTTGATAGAGTGCTTCCACTTGTATGTTGCTGTGTTCAAGCCTTCCTTCCA
>SAMEA5043665__coassemble_181_pt1 | contig 16870 bp, 13 predicted proteins | sample SAMEA5043665__metabat2_low_PE_004 | metagenome-assembled genome bin SAMEA5043665 (sample SAMEA5043665) | Gadus morhua | reverse complement strand
CGTTTACCAGACGTTTACTGGTGCAATCCGTCATAAAATTCGGAAACTACCATCTTTTGATACAAATCAACAATCCTTCAGAAATAAAAGAAATGTTACAAAAGTACTATTTTTGAATTGTTTAGCTTATTTCTGATAGTGGGATTCTCCTTTATATTGCCCAACATTGTTCGATGATGTTCAGCGTTGAAAAAACATCTCGTCCGCCCCTTTTCTATCCAAAAATAAACGAAAGTCAGTCCGCTCGGACCATAGGAAACAACTATGAAAAAAGATCTCGCTGTATTAAAGCGGCACCTGCTAACGGGTACCAGCCACATGCTGCCGTTTATCGTAGCGGGTGGTGTACTACTGGCACTGTCCGTCATGCTGAACGGTAAAGGCGCCCAGCCAGAAGGTATATTCCTGACCGGTATCTGGGATATGGGTATCGCCGGTTTCACTCTGTTTATTCCGGTTCTCGGTGGTTATATCGCTTACTCCATCGGTGATCGTCCGGCACTGGCTCCAGGTATGATTGGTGCCTACCTGGCCAACGCCAACGGTACTGGCTTTCTGGGTGCTATCGTGGTTGGTTTTCTGGCCGGTTACGTTGTTAACCAGCTGAAAAGAATTCCACTGCCTAACAATATGAAGGCTGTCTCTACCTATGGTATTCTGCCAGTAGGCGGCACTTTCATTGTATCTGCAGTTGTTATCTGGGGTATTGGTCAGCCAATCGCCTCCCTGATGGAAGCTCTGAACGGCTGGCTGGCCGGCATGGGTGATACGTCTCAGGTACTGTTGGGTACCATCCTGGGTGGTATGACCGCCTTCGATATGGGTGGCCCGATCAACAAGGTAGCTACTCTGTTTGCCCAGACTCAAGTCTTTGATCATCCTAACCTGATGGGTGGTGTAGGCGTCGCGATCTGTGTACCTCCACTGGGTATGTTCCTGGCCACTCTGCTGTCCAAGAGCCGTTACACCGAAGAAGAGCGTGAAGCAGGTCGTGCTGCTGGCCTGATGGGTATGATCGGTATCACCGAAGGTGCGATTCCTTTCGCAGCCAACGATCCACTGCGCGTTATTCCTTCCATCGTTGTTGGCGGTATTGTCGGTAACGTCATCGCTTTCCAGATGGGCGTTCTCAACCACGCACCCTGGGGTGGCTGGATCGTACTGCCGGTAGTAGACGGTCGTATGGGTTACATCGCCGCCACCATTGCCGGTGCAGGCGTAACCGCACTGATGGTGAACTTCCTGAAGAAGCCGATCGATCAGCGTACCGAGACCACCGTTGAAGCTAAAGACGACGAGCTGGTTCTGGACTTCGAATAAAGATTTAAAACCTTACCCATTTATTACGTATACGAGAGTTTAAATTATGAAAATGCTTGCCGTTACTTCTTGCCCATCCGGTGTTGCCCACACATACATGGCTGCTGAAGCGCTGGAAAAAGCCGCTAAAGATAAAGGCTGGGAGATCAAGGTAGAAACTCAAGGTTCCTACGGTATCGAAAACCGTATCGAAGCAGACGACGTTAGCGGCGCTGATATCATTCTGCTGACCAAAGACATCGCCATCAAGGAAGAAGAACGCTTCCGCGGCAAGCCTATCGTACGCGTGGGCGTGGCTGATGCGGTAAAGAAGGCTCCGCAGATCATTGAACAGATCGCCAAGAAGCTGGAACAGCCAGCTTAATAAAGCGAAGTCAGTTCTGAAAAAAAAAGTCCGGTAACAGTGGTTACCGGACTTTTTTTTGTTTAATCAGTTCTCGTCGTGTACTTCTTCAGATGTGCTATTGGTGTTCGTCTGACGTCGGATAATCAGACGCAGTCGCAGGCTCAACAGGATTGCGCCAAGGGTCAGGGCTGTCACCAGACCGATCCATAGTCCACGGGGACCCATGGGCTCAACGATCCAATCGGTCAGACCAAGGATATAACCCAATGGCAGGGCGACACCCCAGCAGGCAAACAGCACCATGGCCATGGGCACCTGGGTATCCCTGAATCCTCTTAGAGCACCATTGGCTGCAATCTGAATACCATCCGCATACTGGAACACTGCCGCATAGATCAGCAGCTGGGCCGCCAAAACAGCCACCTCCGTATTTTGGGTATAAATGGAGGTCACCAGACCCGGCATGAGTAGCATAACGGCGGCGCTTACTGTGGCACTCAGCAAGGTTGTCATGATGCCCGCATAACTGGAATACGCTGCGGCTTCGGTCTTGCCGGCTCCAAGTGCCTGTCCGACGCGAATGGTCAGACCCATCGCCAGACTCATGGGGATCATAAACGTCAGCGAGGAGAAGTTCAGAGCAATCTGATGGCCTGCTACAACAACAGCACCCAGTTTACCGATCAGTAGCGCTACTACCGAGAATATGCTCGCCTCAAAGAAGATAGCCAGGCCGATAGGCACGCCCAGTTTTAGCTGGCTGGCAATAATATCGAGACGGGGCATTTCCCAGTGACTATATAAACCCATCTTCTTATGCTGCTGCCCCAGTAGCGTATAAGCGGCCATCAGTACGAACATGACCCAAAAACAAACCGCTGTCGCATAACCACAACCCACGCCACCCAGTTCAGGGAAACCAAATTTCCCATAAATCAGTACATAATTAAGAGGGATGTTCAGGGCCAGTGCTATAAAGCTGAACACCATGCCCGGTTTGGTTTTTCCTATGCCCTCGCAGTAGCAGGTCAGTGCCTGAAACCAGCAGATGGCCGGTATCCCCCAGGCCAGCGCTTTCAGATAGCGCAGGGTTTTGGTGGCCATCTCCGGCCCGATCTGCAACCACTGAAGTACCGCATCCGCGTTATGGATAAAGCCCAGTGCCAGCAAACTCATTAACAGAGCAATCCAGAGCCCCTGACGCACCTGAGCACCGATTTCATCGGTCTGGCGTGCCCCATACAGGTGAGCAACAGTCGGCGTAATAGCCATCAATATACCCCGGATCAGCAGATACACCGGCATCCAGATACTTGAGCCCAGGGCAATCGCTGCCAGATCCATAGCCGAATATTGCCCGGCCATACTGGTGTCGACAAAGGTCATGCCGGTGGTCGCCAGCTGGGCTCCCATTATCGGTCCGGCAAGGTACATCAACTCACGAAGTTCCCGTCTATAACGGGCAAAAGCGGAAAGATTGGTGCTCATTTTTGCTCACAAATTTTAGTTATTTTACCATGCACACATGAGGCAAAAAGGCTCGCATTCTAGCAGCGAAATCGTTCACCATCATATGCCGCAGTGGTTCCCAGTCCAGACTAATTCTATTATGGTTCTGCCTTTTTACTTCCCCACGGAGCCCTGAATATGAAAATGCTCAACCGATCCGCCCTGCGTCTGCGTGCCCGTCCGGCCTTTATCGCGTGGTGTGCCTCTGTAGTTGTGGAGGATGCTGGTGAACTGGAGGTGCTAAAGAGTCAGCTGGAGCAGACCGGTTCCATCTACCTTATTCCAGAAGCAAACTGCGAACAGGATTTCATTGATGCTGTGCTGACTCACGCGCCGGATATACTCAAAAATGAGCTGAACGCATGGTGTATTGATCTCTCCTTCTGGCCTGAAAAATTGGATGCGGAACTGCTCGAACAGTGGTTCGCCATCGGTACCGAGCTGATGAGTTTTGATCTTGCCAGCGAACCGCTGCTGGTTGCGGATACCCAACAGCTTGCCGACGAAGGGGAGCTTGTTGAGATTTTCTGAAGCTCCGTTTTAATCTCAGCGCGTTAAACCTCGACCAATGTGCCATCCCGCTGTAGCTGCCAGCTGCAGTTATCGGCGGCCATGGCCACCGTGCCGGAGTAAACGGCCTGAACCTCAGCCCGCAGCTCTTCGATAGACGATTGCCCCGGCTTTGGTCGACGCTGATAACGGTTGCTGAAGTGGGTCAGGATCACATGCTTCACGCCGGCAGCTTCTGCGGCTTTGCCGACTTGTGCCGGAGTGCTGTGCATCCACTGCCCACCGACTTTCTCCCTGACCGGTGTTGAAAAGGTCGCCTCATGGACCAGAAGGTCGGTACGGGTCAGGATCTCGTGCAGTATCTCCGGGCGGTCATTGTCCCCCCCGATCACCACCAGACGCGGTTTTGGACTTGGCTCTTTTACCGCCTCCGGCATAATAATTCGACCATCCGGCAGAATAATCGCCTGCCCCTGCTGCAGCAATCCCCACAGAGGCCCTCTGGGAACCTTTAATTGTTGCAGTTTTTCCCGCTCCAGATTGCCCGATTCCGGGTGTTCCTCAAAGGCATAGGCGAAACAGGGCACCCGATGGGAGAGCGGGTGGGAGGTGATGGTAAAATCAACGGTCAGATAACGAAAATCAGCCCGATCCGAACGGATAAATTTCAGTTCAAAAGACATCTCATGGACAGCGGCACAGGCCAGCGCGTGACGGACAAAGCTCTCGACCCCCTCCGGCGCACAGATGATGAGCGGAGCCTGTCGCCCCTGCATGCTGGCGCTGGTGATCAGGCCGGGCAGACCGAACATATGGTCCCCATGAACATGGGTGACGCAGATCACCTGAAGATGGTTCAAGGTGTAGCGATTGCCCAGTAGCCGATGCTGGGTGCCTTCTCCGCAGTCGATCAGATACCAGTCCCGGCTATCATCTTTTGCCAGAATCAGTGCCGTTACATTTCGCTCTCTTGAAGGCTGACCGGCTGCGGTACCCAGAAAACTTAATCGCATGGTGTTTTCCCTTACTCGCCTTACTCCAATCGTATAAGGATGATTATACTGTGGATTTCTATTCTTACGATCTCTTGTGCTAAATCATAGGCATCGGTAACATCTCGCTGACTGTGCTGATGAATGTGCTGATGAATGTTTTAATGAATGTCTTGATGAATATAACAGAGGGAATACACAGATGATTTCTGGCAGTTTAGTGGCTTTGGTGACCCCGATGCTGCCTGACGGCGGGCTGGATTGGCAGAGCCTGGACAATCTGGTCGAGTTCCATATTGAAAAAGGAACCGACGGGATTGTGGCTGTTGGGACAACCGGAGAGTCGGCAACCATAACCGTTGAGGAGCACTGCCAGATTATCAAGCGCGTAGTGGCTCTGGTGAACGGTCGCATTCCGGTTGTTGCCGGTACCGGTGCCAACTCCACCCGTGAGGCGGTGCATTTAACGGAAGAAGCCAAACGGGCAGGCGCTGATGCCTGTTTGCTGGTGACACCTTATTACAATAAACCGACTCAGGAAGGGCTGTTCCGCCACTACGAAACAGTGGCCCGTACTGTTGCCATTCCTCAGATTCTCTATAATGTGCCCGGTCGTACCGGTGTCGACTTGCGCAATGAGACTGTGGCCCGTCTTGCCGGACTTGGCAATATTATTGCGATCAAAGATGCGACCGGTGATCTTGCCCGCGGCAAGGAACTGATAGACACTTGTGGTGATCGTATAACAATACTGTCCGGTGATGATCCCACGGCGATTGAGCTCATATTACTGGGGGCGAAAGGTAATATTTCTGTTACGGCCAATGTGGCTCCGGCAGAAATGCACAAACTGTGTCAACTGGCGATGGCAGGCAGAGACAAAGAGTCCAGAGATCTGAACAACCGCCTGATGCCATTACACAAAACACTGTTTGTGGAATCCAATCCGATTCCGGTGAAATTTGCTCTGCAGGACATGGGATTCATAGAGGAAGGTATCCGGCTGCCTCTTACTCCTCTGGATGTTGCTTACCATCAGGACATTCGTGAAGCACTGGCAGCCACCGGACTCGCAGAATAGGGAGCGTGCATGAAGCACATATTTAAATTTGTGGCACTGGTTGGCATCGCGCTGACGCTGAATGGCTGCAGCTCAGTTTTTGGGCAAAAAGGCTACCTCCGGGACAAATCAGATGATTATGTCGGTGAGCGGATGACACCGAACCTGGTGCTACCCGAGAATCTGAACCCTGTCGAGCCTATGGACTACATGCCGATTCCTTCGCTTCAGATAGACGAAGTCATCGAGAAAGCCCGCGATGCTCCGCGAGCGGATCGCCGTATTGTTCGTGAAGATGGTGCGACTTATATGGTCGCTACACATGGCGACACTCAGGTACTGCTGACCCAGCATCCTCCGGCTGAACTCTGGGACCACGCTCTGCAGTTCTGGAAAAGTGAAGGTTTCACCATTGCCAAAAGCGACCCTGCTGCCGGTGTGATGGAGACTGACTGGGCACTGTTGGATAAAGCCTCTCGCCCCGGTGCTCTGCGTAGCTTTGTTGGCTGGGTTGTCGGGAACGGCAATACCAGCGGTATGATGGAAAAGTTCCGTCTGAGCATTCGCAGAGGAACACGTTCGGGGGGGGGCAGCCTCGTACTTGAACACGCCCGTCGGTCCAGCAGCGCCAATCTTGAAGAGCCCATTGACTGGAGTGACTCCTCTGAAGACAGCACGCGCCTTGAAAATAAGCTGCTGAACAAAATGCTGATTCATCTGGTGTTGAGCCGTGATGAGCAAAAGGCCTCTTTCCGCCCCCATAAACTGGATGTCGATAGCCAGACCACCCTGGTCAAGGATGGTAATGGTAACCCGGTGCTGCGTATTGAACAGAACTTCAACTATAGCTGGCAGGCCATAGAAGAGGCGCTGGCGAAGGCCGGTATCGAGGTACAGGATCGAAACCGTACCGCAGGTCTGATTTTTGTCCGCATGGCGACGGAAAGTGTGAGTGCCCCGCAGGAAGAGAGCAAAGGCTGGTTCAGTCGTCTGTTTAGCAGCGATTCTGAAGACAAGCCGATGACAGGGCAGAATGAATATCTCATTCGTGTGTTGAGCCCAGGGCCTGTCACCAATGTGACGCTGGAGAAAGATCTGAATACGCTGCCTCCGGCAGAGTTCTCAGAAGCCTTCCTCGAGCGCCTGCGAGACAATCTGGACTGATAACAAACTGTTAATAATGGAAACCAGGCTTTGACCTGGTTTCTTTTTACCCGGCTGTACTGATCTCACCCGCTTTTTTTCAGAAGCATGATCAGCATGCATGGGACCTACCGACTCTTATCAAGAACATATCTTTCAGGAAGTGCTTGCTTATGTCTTTGGCCGATCAGGTTTTGGCAGTGAATGACAACCTTCCGATCCGTACAGACCGCCCGGTTCACAGTGGCAAAGTACGCTCGGTCTACTGGTTGACCACTGAAGACAGTCGTCGTTTGATTCAAGAACAGAACTATAACGTTGCAGAGGACACCCCTCTGGCCATTATGGTGATCAGTGACCGTATTTCAGCATTTGACTGTATCTGGCACGGTGAAGGCGGGCTCAACGGCGTGCCGGGTAAGGGTGCGGCTCTGAATACGATTTCCAGCCACTGGTTTCGCCTGTTTCAGGAACAGGGGCTGGCTGACAGCCATATCCTCGACATTCCCCATCCGCTGGTCTGGATTGTGCAGAAAGCCCGCCCGGTCAAAATAGAAGCCATCTGCCGTCAATACATCACCGGCTCCATGTGGCGAAGTTATACACAGGGTGAGCGCACCTTCTGTGGCATAGCGTTACCGGAAAGACTGGAGAAGGATCAGAAGCTGCCCGAGCTGCTGATGACACCTTCGACCAAAGGCATTCTTGAAGGTATACCGGGCGTTCCGGCACAGGATGATGTCAATGTCTCCCGACAGGATATCGAACGCCATTTCGCGGCCTTCGGCTTTCGAGAGCCCGCCGATATCGATGTCTACGAAAAACTTCTGAAAGAGGGTTTCGGCGTTATCAGCACGGCCCTGGCGGAGCTGGATCAGATATTTGTGGATACCAAGTTCGAGTTTGGCTACGTCACCGATGCCGAAGGGCGGGAAAAACTGATCTACATGGATGAGGTGGGTACGCCAGACTCATCCCGCATCTGGGATGGTGCACAGTGGCGTCAGGGCAACATTGTGGAAAACTCTAAAGAAGGGTTCCGTCAGCTGCTATTGAACAGCTTTCCTGACCCCGACATTCTACTGAATAAGGATCGCATGGAAGAGCGTACCGCACTGGCTCGGGATAACGCATTGCCGGAAAAAGTGATCATGGCGGTATCGAAGACCTATGTGGATATTGCTGAAAAAATAACCGGAAAGAAACTACAGCTATCGAATAATCCAGCGGCTGAAATCATCACTATTTTGAGAGATCAGTACGGGTTGATTGGTTAGATCTCAACAGGAGAAGCCTGCCGCAGGCGGGCTTCCCCGTGCAAAACAGTTGCCCTACATCAAAGTTCTTGACATGCAGAAGAATTAACTTTTACAAGTTTCTGTAATACATTGAAAAACATAGATATTTTTTTTGGTTAAAAAATAGACAATCTGTTGCGAGCCGTTGATTACCGGAGCAAAAAGCGGTTTTTTTTGCGTCTGTCCACAGACTTATCCACAGATATAGTGGATAACATAGGGTAACATTGTCTTATATAAATACTGTTGTTATATAACCTTTATTTATCAACATTTGTCAATACATTTAGTTACGAAAATTGTGGGTAATCACTCTTTGAAGAGAGCGGTTCTCCCCCCACTTTGGCATTGGGCACATGTAATGGTTATACATGGCTATAAACTGATATTCCGGAGCATTGATTTCCAATGAATGATCGTTCAATAAATGAGCAGTCTGTAAACGACAATAGGCTAGTATTTGATGTCAATGCTGACAACCTTCGAAGTGAGGTACTGGAGGCATCACAGGAAGTGCCTGTGCTGCTGGACATCTGGGCAGAGTGGTGCGAACCCTGCAAGGCGCAGCTGCCTGTCCTGATGAAATTGGTTCAGGAATACGCAGGCAAGTTCCGACTGGCCAAATTGAATGCTGAGGATGCTGATCCCAGAGTTCAACAGATGGCTCAGCAGCTAATGATGCAGTTGAGCGTGCGCAGCATTCCGACGCTGGTACTGATTTACCAGGGGCAGCCGGTTCAGGTGCTGACCGGTCTGCAACAGGAAGCCGATTTGCGGGCTTTACTGGATGAGTTGACCATGAGCCCGGCAGACCGCATTCAACAACAGATCGATGCCCTGATCGCAGAGGGAGAGACTGAACAGGCCCTGGTGATGCTCCAGCAGATTCTGGTGGAAGAACCAGGCAACAGTGCACTTCAGGTCTTGCAGGCGAAGCTCCTGCTACAGCTTGGCCGCATGGACGACGCAAGACTTGTCATTAACGCACTGCCTGATGATGCTCCCGGCGCGGCCCAGCCTAAAGCCAAGCTGGCTTTTCTGGATATGGCGCAGAACATTGATCCCAGAGCGACAGTGGCAACCCGTCTTCAGCAGGATGAAAATGATCTGGAAGCTTGCTACCAGATGGCCATCCACCACGTTCTCGCAGATGAAGATGAAGCCGCCTTTGAGGCCCTGCTGATCATCATCCGCCGTGATCGCACCTTCCGTGAAGATGGCGCCCGTCTTCTAATGCTGAAGATCTTCGAACAGAAAGGCGCTACCGATCCGATAGTGCGCCGCTATCGGAATCGTCTGTTCAGTTTGATGCATTGATATTCACGACAGGAAAAAAGAAACACCACTGTCATCCCCGCCTTTACCACCGCATTCCCACGGTCCCCCGTGGGAATGCATACCGAACAGCCTGTATGGTTATCCCTCACTAGTTTTTCTCTGCTTCAGCCTGCTCCTGCTGCTCTGGCATATATTGTTCACGCCACCGCTGCAGACGATCAATCTCCCGCTTCAGGTTGTTGAGTGGCTTTCCCAGAACCTCAAGACCAGCCGATTGATTGAGCAACCCTTCCACCTCTTTGCAGGCTGCCCGCAAATCGGGCACACCGCAGTACCGAGCGGCGCCGTGCAGCTTGTGGATAACTTCCATTAACCCTGTCGTATTTTCCTGTTTCTGCAAATGCTCGATATCGGCAAGGGCTGTTGGCAAAGTGTCCAGCAGCATCTCCAGCAGATCCTCTGATAACGCTTTGCGACCTCCGGCGAGCTGAAGCCCTTCCTCCTTATCAACAGCTTTATCGACAGGCTCTTTTTCACATTTGATTTCGACACTGCGCTTCTCAGCAGCGAGTCGTGACGTGGTTTTATGGGATGGCGCAGGACGGATCCAGTCATTAATAACACGCAACAACTGTTGTTCACTGACCGGTTTGGCTAAATAGTTATCAAAGAAGGAGGCCTGAAAACGGGGCTGCTCCGTCATCAGGGTGTTTGCTGTCAGCGCGATAACCGGCAGGTGCTCACCCTCCTGCTCCAGCGCTCGAATTTTCTCGCACGTCTCCACGCCATCTATACCGGACATTTGAATATCCATAAAGACCAGGCTGTAATCGTGCTCTTTGACTTTGGCGATGGCCTCATAGCCGGAGTTTGCGGTATCAACCCGGATCCCCATATCTTCCAGAATTGTTTTCAGCAATTTTAAATGGGAGTGACTGTCGTCCACAGCCAGAATATGAAGCCCCTTGGTCGCAGGCCTCTGTACCTGCGTGGTGGCTGAAGGCGCCGGCAAGGGTGCGGATTCTGGTGCTGATTCTGATTTTGATAAAGAGCGCTGCTCAAATAACCGTGCCAAAGTCTTTGTCAGCTGTTTTTGCATCAGAGGCAGGGGAAGAAGAGCGATGTTGTCTGTGACCAAATGGCTCAGAGCATTCATATGCTGTTGGTCGCTCAGCAATAATAGACGGGCTCCGTTGTGCATAAATACGTTAAGGCTGTTTAATAACGGCTGGTTTCTCTCCTCGTCCTGATGCACACCAATCACAAACAGACAGGCGGTAGCGAGAGGTTTGCTCTGGGAGCCTTTAGCCCCACGTTGAGAGTGAGAGCCTTTAGCCCTGAGCCGAGAGTCCAATTCATGGACTTCAAAACCAAGGTCTTCCAACTGCCGGGATATCGCCTTGCGGGTCCACTCTTTTGACTCACTGACAACCGCAATACTTTTGCACCTGCCTGGGTGTTCCCTGGAACGAAGGGCGGAGCTTTTGTTCTGCGATCCGAGTTTAGGATGTTCCTGTGCAAGAGCTTCTTGTGCAAGAGCTTCTTGTGCAAGAGCTTTCTGTGTGAAAGCTTCCTGCGTAAAAGCTTCTTGTGTGAAAGCTTCCTGCGTGAAAGCTTCCTGCGTGAAAGCTTCCTGCGTGAGGACGACGGTAAACCAGAAACAGCTGCCTTGCCCAGGCTCACTGATGAAGTCGATTTTTCCGCGCATCTGTTTCACCAGACTTTTACAGATAACCAATCCCAGCCCGGTCCCTTCGCGACGCTGATTGGCCACTGAGTTAACCCGGGAGAAAGCCTGAAACAGTTTCTTGCCATCCTCCTTCGAAATGCCGATACCGGTGTCTTTTATTGCGAAAGTGATCTCAGTAAACGTCTCCGTCCGCTTGGTACAACTGACCTCCACGATCACAGAGCCCTGTTCAGTAAATTTTACGGCATTACTGAGCAGGTTAGTGATGATCTGCTTGAGTCGGTTGCTGTCGCCCAGAAAGTGCAGAGGAGTGTTGGGATGAAAAATCACCGCCAACTCCAGGTCATGGCTTTGGGTAACGGGGCTGTGCATGGCCAGCGCTTCATCGACGATAGTGCGTAGATTGAGAGGTTTATGCTCAAGATGCAGCTTACCGGCCTCTATTGTGGAAATGTCGAGAATATCCGAAATAATCGCTTTCAAACCCTCGGCGGAGCTTTGCATGGTGTGCAAATGCTCTTGTTGCAGACTATCCAGCCTGGTTTTGCTCAGCAGACCGCAATAACCGAGAATGCTGTTCAACGGCGTATTCATCTCATGGCTGACATTGGCCAGGAACATGGATTTGCTGCGGTTGGCATCGACAGCCTGTTTGCGCGAATAGTCCAGTTCGGCATTTTTCAGTTCCAGAATCTCCATATTGTTATGGATCTCATGGCTTGCCCACTCAACGTCGTCTTTCATATCGTGATAGCGCAACTGTATTCGAGTGAGCATCTGGTTCAGGTGCTTTATCAGCGGTGAAAAGTCATCACTACGATCAATCAGCAGCCCGGCTTTTAAATTATCCGGATCAATATGACTAAGCTGTGTCGTCAGTCGCCTTAATGGACAGGTAATGTGGTTAGCCAGTCTCAACATGATCAGCCAGGTCAGGGGCAGAGCCACGATGGCGAGAGCGATAGCCAACAGCAGCCACTGATAGATGCCGATCAGAAGGTTGCGGGTGGTAAACTCGAGTTCCAGCCAGTACGTTTGCCCCAGGGTCGATTGAAGCCTGGTCGTAGTGAGCAGGGATTGCCCCTGCTGCTCCAGTGTCTTACGAAGGGCACGGTCTGGCCACGCCTCTATCTGTAATGATTGTCCCTCCTGATAGTTGATCAGACCATCTGTTGAGGAGAGTCGCAGACTGGACACCCCTTTGAAGTTGAGCGATGTTTCGGTCAGCTGTCGTATGGTTTCCGGATTATTGGTACTGATAGCGGATGTCAGAACGCCCGCTATCTGTTCGGTAGTCACACCTATCTGATACTTAAAATCGGCCCGTAACTGCAAAATAGCGAGTGTCGCCGAAAAAAAACACAGACAGACAATGAGTACAACAACAGGTATCAGTCCTTCCCGTAAGATATGTTTCTTGAGATTTTTATACATGTCCATAGCTTGCTTGAGTTTGTTTTTGTTTTAATTCTTCCTTTATTTTATATGATGAAGTCTTCACACAGTAAACCGCAGTCTTTTCTGACAACGAATTTTAACAAAATTAGAAGTGTGTTCTCATACGAGTTACAGTCAGCCAAGGAAACTATAAAATAGGCAAACAATATTATTTTTTATCGTCTCTTTACGGTTGTACTCCATGCAGATTAAACGCAAGAATCCCCCTCGTCAGGCCCGTTCAGCAGCCATTCCCGCTGAGGTGATGCTCGAGGCCCTGACCCACGATGGTCGGGGGGTAGCCAAGGGAGCCGGCCGCGTCATGCTGGTAGAAGGGGCTATTCCGGGAGATACCGTGCGCGTCCGCATCAACAAGCAGACCGCGAAAAGGGTAGATGCGGTGGTCAGCAAAATCATCGCCCCGTCCCCAGACCGGGTTGAGCCGCCCTGCCCCTGGTATGGTCAATGTGGTGGCTGCACTATGCAGCATATGAACAATGAAAAACTGCTGGCCGCCAAACAGGATGTCGTACTCAGCCAGTTACAGCGTTTCGCCGGTCTGGATCCCGAGCGGGTTGAAGCACCACTCACCAGCCCCCCCTGGGGCTACCGCTCCCGCGCCCGTCTGGCCGTGCGTTGGTGGAATGGTCGGGTCCATTTCGGTTTTCGGGCCGCAGGCAGCAAGAATATTGTTCCGGTCGGTGAGTGTGCGGTACTGGTTCCCGGGCTCTCGGAATTGATCAGCCCCATGCGCAAGATTCTGGAAGGTAACAAAAATCGCAAGGCGGTGTCCCATATCGAGCTGGCAGCAGCCGAAAATGGGTGCGCCGTTCTACTGCGTACTCTTGAGCTGATGCCGGAAGAGGACCAGAAGCGTTGGCTGGCCTTTGCTGCCGAGCGAAACCTGCAGCTCTATGTTCAGCCGGAGTCTTCGCCCCGGTCGAGCGCCTGTGTCTATACTGCGGATGGTTCAGACAGTCTAAACTACACCCTTCCCGAACAGGGCATCTCTCTGACCTTTCAGCCTGTCGACTTTACTCAGGTGAACCCCGGCATTAACCGAAAGATGGTGAGTCAAGCGCTGGCCTGGCTCTCCTTGACGCCCTCCGAAACCGTGCTTGATCTGTTTTGTGGTATGGGCAATTTCACCCTGCCTCTGGCCAAACAGTGTGCTCAGGTAACCGGCGTGGAAGGTGTACAGGATCTGGTGGCCCGTGGACGAAAAAATGCTCAGGACAACGGCATCGAAAATGTCTGTTTCGAGCAGGCTGATCTTGCGGCGGAACCAGGCCGCAGAGAGTGGCAGGCCAAAACCTATGATGCCATGCTGCTCGATCCACCCAGAACCGGTGCTCTGGAAATTCTGCAACAGATGGCGGATAAACTGCCGACCCGCATACTTTACGTCTCCTGCAATCCGGCCACCCTTGCCAGAGATGCAGGGTTTTTGAAAGAGCGGGGTTATCATCTGGCTCGCTTTGGTGTGATGGATATGTTTCCTCAGACGACCCATGTGGAAAGCATGGGACTGTTCATAAAAACAGAAAAGCCTTTCATAAAGACAGAAAAGCCTTTCATAAAAACAGAGAAGCCTTTCATAAAGGCAAAGAAGCTCTGAATTCAAGGAAGCAAGAAGAGTGAACGGAATGAATGATATTATTAGGGGATCCGATCAGTCTTCTCCAGAATAAAATATAGAGGTTAAAGCAATATTCATGGTTAAGGTTCGCGATGATCATCCCATAGCTGAGGATGGGACGATAGATATAGCTTCCTGGCTGGAAAGCCTAAAGTCTGTCGTCGTTCTAAAAGATGAACAGATGCTGCTGGATGCTTGCACCATGGTGCAAAAAGCAGCGGCTGCGCCAGGAAAACCAAGCGTCTGGTCCGAGACCGAGAGTCTGCTGACCATCGGTCTGCAGATGGCCGATATTCTGGCAGGGCTCAAGCTGGATCAGGCATCACTGGTCGTCGCCATACTCTACCGATCCGTGCGCGAATCCCGTATCACCCTGGAGGAGGTAAGGGAGAAATTTGGCTCGGAAGTTGCCCGGCTGGTAAAGGGCGTTCTGGGCATGGCGGTGATCAGTGCCATTCAAAACCCGACCCGCGTCCAGGTACTGGGGCAGCAACAGGATCAGCTGGAAAAGGTTCGCAAGATGCTGGTCTCCATCGTTGATGATGTTCGCGTGGCCTTGATCAAGCTGGCCGAGCGAACCTGTGCGATTCGGGCAGTAAAAGATGCCGACAAGGAGCGTCGTCAGCGTGTGGCGCGGGAAGTGTTCGAGATTTATGCGCCTCTGGCTCACCGTCTTGGCATCGGTTATATCAAGTGGGAGCTGGAAGACCTGGCGTTCCGCTACCTCAAACCCCACGATTACAAAAAAATTGCCCGGTTGCTGGATGAACGTCGTCTGGATCGTGAGCAGTATATTCAGGATGTGATGGCCCGTGTGCGTGAAGCTCTGGCCGCAGCAGGTATACAGGCAGAAGTCAGCGGTCGGGTAAAACACATCTACAGCATCTGGCGGAAGATGAAGCGCAAAGGCGTGGAGTTTAAGGAGCTGTACGATATCAGTGCCATGCGCATCTATGTTAATGAGGTGCAGGAGTGTTATGCCTCTCTGGGGTTGGTGCACGCCTTATGGAACCATATTCCCAAAGAGTTCGATGATTATATCGCCACCCCCAAGGAGAACGGTTACCAATCTCTGCACACTGCCGTGCTCGGACCTGGCGGTAAAAATCTGGAAGTGCAGATCCGTACCCATGCCATGCATGAGGATGCGGAGCTCGGCGTCTGCGCCCACTGGAAATACAAAGGCACCGATACCAAAAACAACAATGATAGCTACGAGGCCAAGCTCAACTGGCTGCGGCAGGTGCTGGAGTGGCAGGAAGAGCTCGGTCAGGACATGGAAGAGCTGGCTGACCAGTGGCATCTCGATGTAGAGCCGGATCGGGTTTATGTTTTCACCAAAGATGGCCATGTCGTCGATCTGCCGATAGGTGCGACGCCCGTAGATTTTGCTTACCGGGTACATACTGAAGTCGGCACCAAATGTCGTGGAGCAAAAGTCGGTGGTCGTATAGTACAGCTGAACAGCAAACTGAAGACGGGCGATCAGATTGAGATTCTGACCGCATCCAACGCGACCCCAAGCCGGGACTGGCTGAACGCCAACCTTGGCTATGTACGCACCAGCCGGGCCCGGGCCAAGATTATCAGCTGGTTCCGGCTGCAGGACAAGGATTCCAATATTGCGGCCGGACGCCGCATGCTGGAAACCGAGTTGAAGAGAATGGCCATTACCGGTGTGCAGCTTGATGAGCTTGCCGGCATCATGAAACTTCAGGATGCTGACGAGATGCTGGCCAAGGTGGGCTCCGGTGATCTGCGCCTGCTGCAGGTGGTTCATGCGGCCCAGCGCATGGTTGAACCGGTGCAGGAGGGGGATCCTGGCCTGAATAACCTTGCCCTTAACAAACTGGCGAAGAGTCGTCCGGCTACTAGCAAAACTAACACCGATAGCGGCATTATCGTAAAAGGCGTAGGTAATCTGATGACCCAGATGGCCAACTGCTGCCAGCCGGTGTCGGGCGATCCGATCATCGGGTATATCACGCTGGGGCGGGGTATCTCCATTCACCGTTCCGACTGCAGTAACGCCCTGCAACTGAAGGACCAGGGGCCGGAGAGGATTATCGAGGTGAGCTGGGGACGACGGCGTGCAGCAACCTATCCGGTGCGGATTTTTATTCTTGCCTATGACCGTTCAGGGCTACTGCGGGATATCACATCCTTCGTTGCTAATGAAAAGCTGAATGTGACCGGCCTCAATACCCGTATCGACCCCAAAGACAACATGGCACACATTTCACTGGAGGTAGAGATTTCCTCTCTGGAAACCCTTGGTCGTGTATTGGCAAAAATTAACCAGCTACCTAATGTACTGGATGTGTACAGAGATCATACCCCTGTCGCCACTCTGGCATAACGGAGTCGAAAGTGAGTAAATCAGACTACAGTCTGAATGATCTCCTCAATGTGATGGCCCGTCTGCGTGATCCGCAGACGGGCTGTCCCTGGGATCATAAACAGACCTTCCAGAGCATCGCACCCTATACCCTTGAAGAAGCCTACGAAGTGGTGGATGCCATTGAGCGGGGCGATATGGCTCATCTTGAGGAGGAGCTGGGTGATCTGTTGTACCAGGTCGTCTATCACGCCCGGATGGCAGAAGAGCAAGGGTTATTTGATTTCTCCTGTGTCGTCAATGGGCTGGT
>SAMEA5043665__coassemble_177_pt1 | contig 17302 bp, 12 predicted proteins | sample SAMEA5043665__metabat2_low_PE_004 | metagenome-assembled genome bin SAMEA5043665 (sample SAMEA5043665) | Gadus morhua | reverse complement strand
ACGATTGAAAAAGGGACACCCACAGATTTATCTCACAAAATGTGGGTGTCCCTTATATTAAAAAAGACAGAAAAAGGGACACCCACAGATTTATCTCACAAAGTATGGGTGTCCTTGATATTTATGGGTGTCCTTGATATTTACAGTATTTACAGAGCCTGAGTCTGACGGTATTCGGGCTAGACCCGTGACCCATCAGAAGCCAGTAATACCCTGTATGCTACTGACCTTGCATTCCTGTGGGGTTTTTCCAAAGTGCGAGTAATAGCCGCAGCGCTTGTTGAAATGATTGATGGTGGTACTGTTCGGGTCGACACCGGCGCCGGCGCCGACTACCTGGGTAGTCCCTAACTGTTCCAGCATAATGCCCGAAGCGTTAGACCTTCCCGCCTTAATCTCCATAATGGCGATACGGCCAGTTCGGGGCTGTGCCGCATAAATAAACTCTTTTGCCAGGAAATCATCGCCGGTGCTTCTGATGACTGCAAAATCAATGACGTGATTGCCATTGACATGATCCTCAAAACGGGCGGCTTCAAAAACTGATCCTTCCTTGATCATTTCGGACCCGTCAACTCCAAATGTTGAAAAAATACCAGGGCCATCAATTTCAAGATTCATATCCAGAGGTTTGAGCTCGCCAAAGCTGCCAACAATGACGCCTCTGAGTGAGGTTTTGATCCAGCAGGGAAACTTCGTACCGGTGCTGACAGCGTTACCGACAGGTTCCAGCCGATTATCGTCTAACAACCGGTACATCCCTACGGAATGATCGTAAACATGGGTGATGCTCAGCAAATCACGGCCAAGAAAGTCCAGGCTGAAGGGACCCCTTCTGCCCACGCCATTCTCGGACGGTATATTAAACTCGGTAGCCTGTCCGCACCCCTTGATCGCTCCCCCTCTTTCGACATCAAAGACGACCACCCGGCCTGAGAACCCGGAAGTAACGCCCCCCTTGATGGTGACCAGCAATTTGTCATTATCAGGATTGATCGCAATCATTGCGGGGGACGTCAATACCTCACCGGGTTTCGGTGACGGGAATGTCTCCGTGAACGTTTTCAGGCAGGTGGTTTCCATGCATTTGTCATACGGATCATCGGGACGGTTAGTGTATAAACCGCAATTTCTGTCCATTATGAGCCGACTGACTGAACCATCTCCCATGGCATTCAAAATATACAGGGAAGATAATCCCATTGCGTCTGGTTTGCTCAGGGTCACGCTATTGGGGAAAATACCACCGGAGTCAATCGTGGATTGAAGACTGAGTTCCTTACCCTTTTCTATTTTGAAAGAGAAGACCGAATCGGAACCGGCGTTGACGCCCACCAGGCAAGTATGATCGGAATTGATGATCAATGATCCCTGTGAACCCAGACCGTCATGGGCAGCCGAGACATGGGGTACCTCCGGGCCGAATACGGTGGCGGTTGGCGCAGGCCCACTCCCCTTGCCACCGGTTGCATAGGAATTCCGGAAGGTCAGCATGCCATCCTGATCCCGGTCATACATCACGACTTTATTATCGTTGCTCCAGCGGGAGGCACTGTTAGTCATTATGAAAACATGGCCATCAACCTCACTGCCCATAGCAGGGCTGCAAGGCGGCGATAAGGGCATATGTTCGAAGACCGATTGCTCTGAACATCCTGTATTTCCGGGGGAATAAGAACCGCTACAAATCATTGGTGTCGACAGCATGTACAAGCTGGCAACAATAGCCTGTAACTTGGGATAGGTGACTTTTTGCATGATAACTGTTCTCTTATGGATGAGCCAGAATCCTGAGCCCGCCCGCGATTCCAAATATGGATTGAGGTCAGGTTAAGCGGGAAAAGCCTAGGTTTTAATCATTTCAGAAGAAAATTTCAGAAGAAGTAAACGACGGGGAAGCAGTATAGATCAAAATAAATCAGGGGTTTAAAAAATAGGTGGCATTAGTCAGATATTTTGAGGGAATGTCATCAATCTGATTCTTCGGAACCTTCTCACCCGAGCAACTGCACGATAATATTAGCGGTGAGTTCATCGGATCTGTTTTAAATTATGGCATCAACCCACGCGCACTCTTTGTGAGATATAGTTACCGTACTCTTGCACAGGAATTATCATGCTATTGTCTTTTTTTTCCGTCGGCCTGGGGGCCGCTCTGGGAGCCAATATGCGCTGGCTGCTGGGTCTGGTACTCAATCCATTTTTCGTCAATCTTCCGGGGGGCACACTGGCTGCCAACTGGCTGGGTTGTTATCTGATCGGTATTGCGCTGCCGGTAATGAATGACTTTATCGTCACCTCACCTGAGGCAAGGTTATTTGTTGTGACCGGTTTTCTCGGCGGTTTGACCACCTTCTCTTCATTTTCCGCTGAAATGGTGAATATCCTGATTAACGGCAGGATCGGTTGGGCCGCCGCGGGGATCCTGCTCCATGTCCTTGGTTCCCTGACCATGACCTTTCTGGGCATGGGGACAGTCCACTTGATTCAACACTGGAGCGGGCAATAAAAAATTTACCACAGAGACACAGAGGCACAGAAGAAAAGAAGAAGCTATTTGATTGGCTTCGTACTTGTGCCGGGAATACCGCCATAAAGGGGAGCCACAAAAAGGGGCGTCACAAAAAGGGCGTCACAAAAAGGGAGTTTCTGTGTCCTTCTGTGGTAAAAATTTTTTAGCGCCGCCTGTTTGAAGCCTCTTGATCGAGACTTGCTAACCAGGCTAGTTTATCGTCGATCTTTCGCTCAAGACCTCGCCCGGAAGGGCTGTAGTATTTTCTCGGCGCCATAGCCTCCGGAAAATAACACTCGCCGGCAGCATAGCCATTTTCTTCATCATGGGCGTAGCGATAACCTTCCTTGTAACCCAACTCTTTCATTAACTTGGTTGGCGCATTACGCAGGTGCATGGGAACGTCGTAACTGGGATTACTGCGAACATCCTCAAACGCAGCCGCCATCGCCAGATAGACGGCATTGCTCTTCGGTGCGCAGGCGCAGTAGATCGTGGCGTGGGCGATAGCGAGATGGCCTTCCGGTGCTCCCAGACGTTCAAACGCCTGCCAGGCATTCAACGCCAGATCCAGCGCTCTTGGGTCGGCATTGCCGATATCCTCGCTGGCAATGGCTACCAGACGACGGACGATGTACAAAGGGTCAGCGCCCCCATCGATAATCCGCGCCATCCAGTACAACGCTCCGTCCGGACTGGAACCCCGTACCGATTTATGAAAGGCGGAGATCTGGTCATACCAGGCTTCACCGCCCTTATCAAAGCGACGCAGGTTGTCCACCAGCACCCCTTCGAGAATCTCCCGGGTCACCTCACCACCAACTCCACCAGCTCCACCACCCGCAAGATCCGACGCGACTTCCAGCAGGTTCAACACCCGACGGGCATCCCCATCAGCCGCCTGAACAATAATATCCCGGACATCATCCGGGATGGTTATCCCTTGTCGTCCAAGACCACGCTCAGAATCTTCAAGAGCATGGTCAAGGACATTACGCAGCGCACTGTTATCCAGAGCCTTCAGCACATAGACTCTGGCTCTGGAAAGCAGGGCATTGTTCAGCTCAAAACTGGGATTTTCCGTGGTCGCACCAATAAAGAGCACTGTTCCGTCTTCGATATGGGGCAGAAAGGCATCCTGCTGCGCTTTGTTGAACCGGTGCACTTCATCAACAAACAGGATGGTGCGACGACCAGACTGCACTCTGGCCATTTTCGCCCGTTCAACAGCGGCACGAATATCTTTAACCCCGGCCAGAACGGCGGAAAGACTTTCAAAATGAGCATCACACACCGTAGCCACTAAACGGGCCAGTGTCGTTTTTCCAACCCCCGGCGGCCCCCAGAGAATCATGGAGTGGGGCATACCCTGCCCAAGAGCGACCCGCAGGGGTTTGCCCTTGCCGAGGATATGCTCCTGCCCCAGATAGTCATCCAGGGTACGCGGGCGCATCCGCGCTGCCAGAGGTTCATAGGCCGCTTGTTCCGACAGTAAACCCTGATCAAAGATCGAACCCGTGGTCATCTATTTCTTGCCAGACTGCTTGTCGGATTTTTTTAGTGCTGTTGTCCGCTGATCAATAACATCAATACCGGGCGGAACATAAAGCTCAAAAGTCTTGTCTTTCACCGGAATGTTATTCACAACCTCCGTGAACCGGATGCTGGTGCGGGAGCCGAGTGAGTCCAACAGCAGCATAGTGGTCAGACGACCTTCGGCAAAGGTCAGCTGCAGCTCCTGAAACGGGCTATCGTCGCTTTTCGGTTGCAGCGTAAAGAAGTCACTGCTCTTTCCTTTGGCCAGCGCTACCGAGAAATTTTTAAGCACCTCAGCGGTATCACCGCTCAACAGCAGTGCCGGTGTGGCGCTGGAAGAAATATCAAGATCCTGCAACGTGACCTGTTCCATGTCCTTGTCATAGTAACTGACCTGCTGTCCATCAGAGAGCACCTCCTGCGGGAAGGGGTCTTCCACCAGCCAGCGGAACATATTCGGACGCTTGAGCACCATCTCACCGCTACTCTCCTGAATACGACGCCCGCCCGCATCAAGGGTACTCTGCTGGAATGAGGCCTTCAGGGTACGAATACCTCTCAGAATTCTGGTCAGTTCATCGGCGGCCTCACGCTGTTTGACAGTGGACGCCTGATGGGGTGCCTGGCCGGTTTTGGCTACCGGACTCTCTGCCACGACCAGACCGGCGGATACTGTCAGACAGCCAGCCAGCACACCATTCAATAGAAAATTTTTCTGCATATTTAGCTTCAATATTTAGCTTAAAAAGTGAACTTCAAAGATAGGCTGATTTTACCACTGCAACAGGGACAAAACAGGGACAAAACAGGCATAAAACCCCTACCTTGTTACTTTACAAGTGGCGGTGCAATAACCTCACGGTTACCACTACTACCCGCCGCACTGACGACACCGGCCTGCTCCATCGCCTCGATAATATTGGCCGATCGGTTATACCCTATTTTCAGACGACGCTGTACTGCTGAAATAGAGGCTTTACGTGATTCAGTGACAAAAGCCACCGCCTCATCGTAAAGTGGGTCCTGCTCTGCATCGATGACAGCGGCAAAATCACTACCGGTCTCTCCTGAGCCGCCGACCAGAATCGCCTCAATATAATCGGGTTCACCACGCTGCCTCCAGTCCGCAACCACACGGTGCACTTCATCATCACTGACGAAGGCGCCATGCACACGGACCGGCAGACTGGTACCCGGTGGCAGATAGAGCATATCACCATGTCCCAACAACTGCTCGGCTCCCCCCTGATCGAGAATAGTACGGGAGTCGATTTTAGACGACACCTGAAAACTAATCCGGGCCGGCACATTGGCCTTGATCAGCCCGGTAATGACATCAACAGACGGACGCTGGGTGGCCAGAATCAGGTGGATACCGGCCGCCCGCGCCTTCTGGGCGATACGGGCAATCAGCTCCTCAACCTTTTTGCCGACGATCATCATCATGTCAGCAAACTCATCGATCACCACCACGATAAACGGCAGCGTACCCAGCTCGGGAGCTTCATCGTCCGCGGAGACCGGCTGATAGAGTGGATCACGCAGGGGCTCACCGTTGCTGAACCCCTCTTCGACCTTGCGATTAAAACCGGTGATATTACGAACCCCCAGCGCCGCCATCAACCTGTAACGGCGCTCCATCTCCGCCACACACCAGCGCAGACCGTTAGCAGCCTCTTTCATATCGGTAATCACCGGGGCCAGCAGATGGGGAATGCCATCGTAAACGGATAGCTCGAGCATTTTGGGGTCGATCATAATCAAGCGCACCTCGGCCGGCGAAGCCTTATAAAGCAGACTGAGGATCATCGCATTCACCCCCACCGATTTACCGGAACCCGTGGTTCCCGCCACCAGCAAGTGCGGCATTTTGGCAAGATTGGCTACGATCGGTTGACCGGCAATATCATGGCCCAGCGCCATAGTCAGCGCAGAGTCGGCACTGGCGAACACCTCGGAGGAGACCAGTTCACTGAAGTAGACAATCTCCCGATCGTCGTTGGGAATCTCGATGCCCACCACCGATTTACCGGGAATCACTTCAACCACCCGCACACTGATCACCGCCAGTGAACGGGCGAGATCCTTGGCCAGGTTGGAGATCTTGCTCACTTTTACCCCGGCGGCAGGCTGGATCTCAAAACGGGTAATCACCGGACCGGGGTGAACAGCGACCACGTGAGCATCCACACCGAAGTCGCCCAGTTTAAGCTCCAACAGCCGGGACAACGCCTCCAGAGACTCTGTCGAAAAACCTCTTATCAGGCTTTTGTCAGGCTGATCCAGCAGCTCTACCGGTGGTTTTTCTGCCAGCGCCGCGTGAGCGATAAATCGGGGCAGCTCATTGACCACCTTCACGCTCTGTACCGGATCGGGAAAGGGGGCAATCACCGGAGGCTCTTCCGCCGGCGGAAATGCCCGTTCATTGGTCCGCTTATTAGCAATCCTCAGCATCCGTCTCTCGACCAACCGTTCCGTGAAACCGACCCGCCACTGCCGAACCGCATCACCCGCTCTTCGACAACGTGCCAGCACCAAACTCCCCAGACGCGCCATAAAGGCAAACCAGGAAAAATCGGTCAGCAGCGTTATACCAAACAGCAGCAGTGCCGCCATGACCAGTGCCGTGCCATACAGACTCAACAGCGGAAGAACCAGCTCAACCATCTGCTGGCCGACAATACCGCCATCGGTGGCGGGTAGCGCGCCGGTGTCGCCCCTGTGCAGCACAACCAGTGTGCTGCCACAGAGCAGGCAGAGCAGAAGACCAATAACACGCAGAGTCAACAGCACACCATTAAACGACGGTGACACATGACGTTCCCGAAAAATAATCCAACAGCGACAGCAAAATAGCAGGGGAAACAAAAATGCCAAGACTCCAAACAGGGAAAAGAGCACATCCGCCAGCCAGGCACCGACCCGCCCTCCGAAGTTATTGAGCTGATCGACCGGTCCGATATGGGTCCATCCAGGATCATCAGGGCTGTAACTGAGCAGTGCCATGGCAAGATAGACGCCGGCAATCATCAGCATCATGATCAGACCATCCTGAACCAACGCTGATAACCGGCGATCATCGCTTTCGGAATACGCGGAAATCTGCTGTTCGGCCTCAAAAGATTTTTGTTTTTTCACGCTGTTCGCCACATCCCTGTTGTTCTATTTATCTTTGTATTGTATGGCTTTTTTGGTGGGGCATCACAAAAAAAGAGGATGCCATGCATCCCCCTTCCTTATTAATTAACGACGATTGTCGTATTTAGCCAATACCACCATAGATAATGCCCAATACGTAAACAATCAGGGTTATGCCACAGAACACATAACGGGTCATCGGTGTAAACAGTCTGCCCAACTTACCTTTATGCCCCAGCTGAACCTGCTCCCGGGCAAAGTCGGCGCCACAGACCCAGAAGAACATAATCGCCGCCAACAGGGCACCCAGTGGAATCAGGTAGATCGATACGATATCCATCCAGCTGCCCAGAGTATTGCCATCCTGAAGGATCAGACCGGCTGCGACACTCACCACGGCAACAACACCGATAGCCGCGCCACGGGAGAAACCAAAGCGCTGCTGGATCGCTTCTACCGGAGACTCCATCAAATTCATCAGCGAGGTGATACCGGCAAACAGTACCGCCAGGAAGAAGATCACCGCAAACAGATCACCCATTGGCATCATCTTGAACACGTTGGGCATCGTGATAAACATCAGCGGCGGTCCGGTGGACACATCCAGCCCAAAGGCGAATACGGCGGGAATAATCACTATGGCGGCGAGCAGCGCGGCCAGGGTATCAAAGATGGCCACCGTACGGGCACTGCCCACCACATCTTCTGATTTTTTCAGATAACTGCCGTACACCAAAGTACCGGAGCCCGCCAGAGAGAGTGAGAAGAATGCCTGTCCCAGCGCATAGACCCAGGTTTTCGGATCAGCCAGAAACTCCCACTTGGGGACAAACAGATACTTGTAGCCTTCCATCGCACCGGGCAGGGTAAACACCCGCACCGCCAGAATCAGGAACATCAGAAAAAAGGCCGGCATCATCACCTTATTCACCCGCTCGATCCCCTTGGCGATACCGAAAAACATCACCAGAAAGGTGATGCCCAGTGCCATCAAGTGCCAGCTGATGCTGCCATAAGGTCCGGCGATCTCACCAAAGTAGGCACCGCTGTTCTCTGCAGCGGTCATATCACCGGTGGCCGCACCAACAGCAAACCGAAGAATCCAGCCCACCACCACCGCATAACCCACGGCAATGCCCAAAGCACCAATAACAGGAATCACCCCAAAAAACTCACCGCCCAGCAGTCCCCGACGTTTGAAAGCTTGTCGAAAGGCACCCAGCGGCCCGGTTCTCATCGCACGACCAAAGGCCATCTCCCCCATCACGCCCCAGATCCCTATGATCAGAAACAGAACATAAGGGATCAGAAACGCAGCCCCACCAAACTGGCCAAGACGGTAAGGAAACAGCCAGATATTGGCCATACCCACGGCAGAACCGATACAGGCCAGAATAAAACCGAGTCGGGAGTGGAAGCTATCTCGCCCCGGCCCCTTACCTTGTAAACTATCCATACTACTGATTGTCCTTCCGGTGAATTGGCGTTGTAAAAGGCAACAAATCCTTTAGAAAAACTCTGTTCTGTTCAGAGAGCCGCTTTATATTATTGGAGCCTCTGGTCACTGTAGCAATGCTGATCCCCAGTCGGGCGGCTAATTCACGCTGAGACTCTTCCCCCGCCATCAGCGATGACAGAATCTCAATCCTGTGACCAATGGCAGTACGTTCTTCACCGGTCAAAAGAGCCTGAAAGAGGTGGTTCAGTTCATCCTCCCCTTGTACCTGCCTGCAAAGCTCAAGAAAACGCTGCCATCCTCGAGACACGGGCCACCCTCCTTCAATCAACAACCACGCTTGTAATGGTGTAACAGTACAGCAGTACAACGGCAAACGGCATAGGTATAGATACCTATAGTTGATACTTGCCACACTTAACTTACACAATCACGCCATACTGTTATCGAAACAGCGGCTGCGTTTCTCTATACTTCCCCCGTTTACCATTCACAAAGGCAAAGGAAGACCCATGTCTTTTCTCAAGGGAAAGCGCGTACTTATCGTTGGTGTTGCCAGCAAGCTCTCCATCGCTTACGGCATCGCTGAAGCCATGCACCGGGAAGGTGCCGAACTGGCCTTCACCTATCAAAATGAAAAACTCAAAGGGCGTGTGGAAACATTTTCTGAAGCCTGGGGCTCATCCGCACAACTGTGCTTCCCCTGCGATGTCGCTGATGATGCACAAATTGAGCAGGTCTTTGCCGAGCTGGGCAAGCAGTGGGATGGTCTGGATGTGATTGTCCATGCGGTCGGCTTTGCCCCTGGCGATCAGCTCGCCGGCGACTTTACCAGCGCCACCACCCGTGAAGGCTTTAAAATCGCCCACGATATCAGCGCCTACAGCTTTATCGCTCTGGCTAAAGCGGGTCGCGAAATGATGCAGGGGCGCAACGGCGCTCTGCTGACCCTCTCTTATCTGGGTGCCGAACGCACTATGCCGAACTACAACGTGATGGGTCTGGCCAAGGCCAGTCTGGAGGCCAGTGTCCGTTATCTCGCGACCAGTCTGGGTGCGGAGGGTATTCGCGTTAACGGTATCTCCGCCGGCCCGATTCGTACGCTGGCCTCCAGCGGCATCAGCAACTTCCGCAAGATGCTGAATTACAACGCCAATCGTGCGCCGCTCAAGCGCAATGTTACCCAACTGGAAGTGGGTAATGTAGCGGCCTTCCTGTGCTCGGATCTGGCCAGCGGTATGACCGGTGAGATCACCTACGTCGATGGCGGTTTCAACGTCACGGCGATGGGATCACTGGAAGAGGCCTGATCCGCCTTTCCCCTGACAGCGGTTCCGTTAACGAATGGGCAGCGAGTGGGTCTTATAGGCTCACCCCTCCAGGGCTTTGACAAAAGCTGAATTCACACGAGTACAAAACAAAGAAGGGCTTGAAACGCGATGCCGTTTCAAGCCCTTCTTTGTGTGGCGGGTAGCTGTAGAGTCCAACCCCCTATAAAAAAAACCGCCCCTGTTTTTACAGCAAGGGCGGTTTCTTTGGTTTCGACAAAAGTGTTTGAAAAAAAGAGTGGGTTTATTAACCCTCATCCCCCTGACGAACCACTTCAATCTTGGCCGTTTCACGCAGATTGCGGACGTACTCATCAAAAATCTGGCTGCCGTTACGCAGAGCCAAGTTTGCGCCGAGTATACGCATCTGTGCTTCATCGAGGAGGGCGCTGCTGCCAGGAACAACATTGGTCACCTGAATCACCGCAACATCCCCATTCTCCAAAACCGCCGTACCGAAGCTGGACTTGCCTTCCGCCGGGTGCGGAAGACGGAAAGCTTTAGCCCGCAGGAGGGCAGAAATTTCAACACCAAAGCGCTGTGCCTTCTCCTTTTGGTCCCAGGCCAGGCCGTTGTCATCAGCAACTTTCTGTTTTTCTGCACCCTTAACCAGCTCGGAAACCAGCGCTTCAGCCTGGGACAACAGCTGCTTGTCACCACGCTCGGTACGCAGGATTTGAGCGATCTCATCCTTCACGCTCTCCAGAGCTTTCTGCTCAGGCTTCTTGTGTTCACGCCTATGAAGAACCACGAACTGATTAGCATCAAAATCAATCAGATCACTATTGGTACGCATATCCAGCACTTCTTCACTGAACGCGGCCGCCACCACACGGGGATTGGCAGCAATGCCTTTACCACCGTCACGGCTGAACAGATCTGTCTGCTGAATCTCCAGACCCAGTGTTTCTGCCGGTTGAGTCAGATCAGACGCTTCAAAGCTGATATCAGCCAATTGCCGGGACTTTTCGAAGAACAGTGGCTCGACGGCCTGCTCACGCAGCTCACGCTTCAGAGAGGCAGACATCTGTTCCCGTGTTGGAATACGAGCCTCACCAGCAGCATCGCGACGAATCACCACCACACCGAAGTCAGCTTCGACAGGAGCAGAGATTTCACCCGGCTGCAAAGCCGCAAGTGCACTATCAAACGCATCACCAAAGAAGCCAGTCTCAACGATGCCCAGGCTACCACCTTTGGCTGAAGAGTCAGTATCATCAGAGTGTTTGCCAGCCAGTGCCGCAAAATCAGCCCCCGCTTTCAGCTCATCACTCAGCTGTTTTGCCAGCGCCATGGTGGCGGCTTGATCACGCTGATCATCAGGCTCAAGCAGGATCATGGAGGCACGCAGCTCGGCTTTAGCCTTGCTCTTGAGCTCAACAACACGGGCATCGTAAAGGGTACTCACATCGCTGTCAGTCACCTCAATAGTCGCTGCCAGCTTGCTCTTGTCCAGTACGATATAATCAACGCTGACCTGCTCAGGCTGCATGAAGCTGGCACTCTGCTCATTGTAATAAGCCGCCACATCTTCATCGCTCACGGTCACTGCGTCACGGACCTTTTTGCCGTCCAGTATCAGCCAGGAGAGATCACGGGTCTGCCCCTGCAGGCTGTTTAGATGCCGCAGTTCATGGCTGGTCACAAATTCAGTCGCAGCCACACCGGCACGCAGCTGAGTCGCAACCATATCCTCACGCAACATGTTGCGGAACTGGGCAATGTTCATACCCGCGCTGCGCACATACTGCCGCACCCGTTCAGGATCGTACTGGCCATCAACCTGGAACTCGGGCACCGACAGGATGAGTTCATCCACCATGTCATCAGAAACAACCATGTTGTTCTTTTTCAGGCGGATACGTAACAGCGTACGCTGAACCAGACTCTCCATTGCTGCTGTTTTCAGCATCGGATCGTTCAGTGCAGCGGCATCAAAATTACTACCCATCTGTTGAACCAGCATGCGGCGCTGCTGATCCATTGCTTCCAGCAGTTGCTGTTGGGTGATGGCCTCGCCATCCACAAAAGCAACATCCTGTTTGGTGGTACTCGGCCTTAAGGACTCAAGACCAAAAATAGCGAAGGTAAAGGCGATAGCGGCAACGATAACCTTTGCCACCCACCCCTGCGCTTTGTCTCTCATGTTTTGAAGCAGCATCGTATCCCCTGCAACATTCTTAACAACTACATGGTCAAATACGACCAACATAGCCTGCAACCCCGCCAGCAAGCTGGGCAGAGCGTTCAGCCATCACCGAAAAACACGCAAAAGAATAACAGACCCTGCGTCAGGAATCTGCCTTTCTCTCAAAAAGCCTTTTTCTCAAAAAGCTTTTTTCTCCAAAAAGAAAGGTGCATCGTATGATACACCTTTCTGCCGGGCAGGGCCGGAAGATAGCCGGTTGAATCCTGCCCTGTTTATCTTAGTTGTTAACCGCGTCCTTCAGAGCCTTGCCCGCTTTGAAGCCTGGCACCTTGGAAGCAGCGATCTGGATCGGCTGACCCGTCTGCGGATTGCGGCCAGTGCGGGCAGCGCGATTTTTCACATCAAAGGTACCGAAGCCAACCAGAGCAACGGAACCGCCTTCTTTCAGTGCGCCGGTAATGGATTCAATAACAGCATCCAGGGCACGACCAGCGGAAGCCTTGGGAAGCTCGGCAGAAACGGCAATTGCTTCGATAAGTTCTGATTTATTCACTCTTTTCCCCTTACGATTAGAGATCATTTGATGGTGTTACGTTAGGACGAGCATGCATTTTTAATGCATGCTCTCAGTCGTCCTCCTGATCACCGTAAGCCCAGATTTGCTCTTGCAGAACAGCTTACGTACCGACCGTTCAGGAATAACTGCCAAATGGCATCAAATACAATTTTTATACCAACTGATTTCTGTAACTGTCAAGAAACCCCTGAAAATAAAGAGTCTTTAGGCATTAACAGCCACCCGTCAAGCACCTTTAATGGGTATTTATACCCGTTTCCGGTACTTTTTTGCTCTTGGTTTTTTTCTTGACGATGGTCTCAGTGACCTCAAGCGGCTTTGTTATATACTGCAGAGCCACCTCAAGCACCTGATCAATAGACTTCACTGGTCTTATATCAAGATCACTCTTGATATTATCCGGAATCTCTTTGAGATCCCTGGCATTCTCTTCAGGAATCAGCACGGTACGAATACCTCCCCGGTGAGCGGCCAGCAATTTCTCCTTCAGGCCACCGATAGCCAACACCTGACCACGCAGAGTGATCTCGCCGGTCATGGCGACAGAGGCGCGCACCGGAATACCGGTCAGTACAGAGACCAGTGCAGTACACATGGCGACACCCGCGCTGGGGCCATCTTTGGGCGTTGCTCCCTCGGGCACATGAATATGGATATCACTGTTCTCGTGGAAATCTTCTGCCACCCCAAGAATTCCGGCTCGGCTGCGTACCACGGTCACGGCGGCCTGGATAGACTCCTGCATAACGTCACCGAGAGAGCCGGTCTTGATAATCCGTCCCTTGCCAGGAACAGAAACCGCCTCAATAGTGAGCAGCTCGCCCCCCACAGAGGTCCAGGCCAGCCCGGTCACCTGACCGATTTGATCCTGTTCTTCCGCAATGCCGTAGTTGAATTTGCGGACGCCGGAGTAATGTTCAAGGTCATCCGGACCTACGCAGTCCAGCACATCTTCACGGCCAAGCGCCTTCTCTTTCACCACTCGGCGGCAGATCTTGGCGATCTCCCGTTCCAGACCACGTACGCCAGACTCACGGGTGTAGTAACGCACCAGATCGCGTATGGCATCGTCAGTCACTTCCAGCTCATTGGCTTTCAGACCGGTGCGCTTCTGCTGCTTGGGTGACAGGTAGCGGTGGGCGATGTTGATCTTCTCATCCTCGGTGTAACCGGGAATACGGATCACTTCCATACGATCCAGCAGCGGCGCCGGAATGTTCATGGAGTTCGATGTACAGACAAACATCACATCGGAGAGATCATAGTCAACTTCCAGATAGTGGTCATTGAACGAACTGTTCTGTTCAGGATCCAGCACCTCCAGCAGGGCTGAGGCAGGATCACCGCGCATATCGACACCCATTTTGTCGATTTCATCGAGCAGGAATAACGGGTTCTTGACCCCGCTCTTGGACATTTTCTGGATCAGTTTGCCAGGCATGGAACCGATGTATGTACGACGGTGGCCACGAATTTCGGCCTCATCGCGCACACCACCCAGGGCCATACGGACAAATTTGCGATTGGTGGCACGGGCAAGGGATTCACCCAGGGAGGTTTTGCCAACCCCTGGCGGGCCCACAAGACAGAGTACAGGGCCTTTCAGTTTGCGTACACGCTGCTGAACGGCAAGATATTCCAGGATACGCTCTTTGACCTCTTCCAGGCCAAAGTGGTCTTCATCCAGAATTTCTTCGGCTTTTTTCAGATCATGGCGCACTTTGCTGCGCTTCTTCCAGGGTACATGGATCATCCAGTCAATATACCCGCGAACAACGGTCGCTTCTGCCGACATAGGCGACATCTGTTTGAGTTTTTTAAGCTCAGCCAGAACTTTGTCCTGCGCCTCTTTAGGCATCTTGGCTTTTTCGATCTGCCCTTTCAGTGCTTCCAGTTCGTCTTGTTCTTCTTCCAGCGTACCCAGCTCTTTCTGGATCGCCTTCATCTGTTCGTTGAGATAGTACTCTCTCTGGCTGCGCTCCATCTGCTTCTTGATGCGACCACGCACCCGCTTCTCGACCTGTAGCAGATCGATCTCAGTCTCCATCAGGTTGACCAGATACTCCAGCTGCTCGACCAGATCAACAATCTCAAGGATTTTCTGTTTCTCTTCAACATTGAGCACCATGTGCGAAGCAATGCTGTCGGCCAATCGTGCGGGGTCGGTCACATCCGCTAAGGAGCTAAGGACCTCTGCCGGCACCTTTTTGCTGAGCTGAACATACTGCTCAAACTGGCTATAGATCGATTGCGCCAGTACCTCTCCCCGACGTTCCTCGATCACCTCTTCTTCGAGAGCATCGATAACGGCACGGGAGTAACCGTCATGTTCCTGGAGGCTATCCAGATAGGCACGACGATTGCCTTCGACAAGAACTTTGACAGTCCCGTCAGGGAGTTTCAGAAGCTGGAGAATGGTGGCGACTGTACCGAGTTGATACAGCTGCTCCTGGGTCGGATCATCATTCTGAGCGTCACGCTGGGTAACCAGATAGATCCTGCGGTCGGCGTCCATTGCTGCTTCCAACGCCCTAATAGACCGATCACGACCGACGAACAGAGGGATAACCATGTACGGATAAACGACCACATCCCTCAATGGCAACATTGGCAGCTCAATGCGTTCCCGCTGGCGCGTCTTTTGTTGTTCCATATACAGCCCTCTTGTTGTACTTCCGGCTAGTAACAATCACCAATAAAATCGAATCATCACCAGACCGACGGCTTACTGCTGACCCCGTTGTCATCAGATGCCAGCTTCTAAGATGATGGTTCATGCAGCAAAATACAAGAACAAAAATCAGTCACTCTATTAGACTTAAACAGACCCCATAGGTTCCTGAGACACTGTCAGCCTGCATAATAAGACGCACCAGAGGAAACAGCTCCTAAAAAAAAGGCCGAACACAACTGTTCGGCCTGCTTTCCCGGAAAAAGTAGAGAATTAATCTTCCGGCAGAACCCTCTGCGGCTGTTCAGGGTTTTCGTACATCAGCAGTGGTTCAGATTCGCCACGAATAACATTGCCGTCAATAACCACCTTGGTTATGGTTTTGTCAGACGGAATGTCGTACATAGTATTAAGCAGTACATTCTCCAGAATAGAGCGCAGACCACGGGCACCCGTTTTCCGCTCCATCGCCTGTTTAGCGACCTCTTCCAGAGCCTCTTTGCGGAAGTCGACTTCCACGTTTTCCATCTCCAGAAGACGGGCATACTGTTTGGTCAGGGCGTTCTTCGGCTCGGTAAGGATCTTAAGCAACGCTTCTGAATCCAGCTCCTCCAGTGTTGCAATCACCGGGAGACGACCGATAAATTCCGGAATCAGACCGAACTTGACCAGATCTTCCGGCTCAACACCCTTGAACGCTTCACCAATGTTCTTGCCGTCGTCCTTGCTCTTCACATCGGCCGTGAAGCCAATGCCCCCTTTTTCGGTACGATCCCGAATCACTTTGTCGAGACCGGAAAACGCACCACCACAGATAAACAGAATATTCGAGGTATCAACCTGCAAAAATTCCTGCTGTGGATGCTTGCGGCCACCCTGCGGCGGTACCGAGGCCACCGTCCCTTCAATCAGTTTCAGTAGCGCCTGCTGCACCCCTTCACCGGAGACATCCCGAGTGATGGACGGGTTTTCAGCCTTGCGGGAGATCTTGTCGATCTCATCGATGTAGACAATGCCCATCTGAGCCTTTTCTACATCGTAATCGCACTTCTGTAGCAGCTTCTGGATAATATTTTCCACGTCTTCACCGACGTACCCTGCTTCAGTCAGCGTCGTGGCATCGGCAATGGTAAACGGTACATTCAAAAGACGAGCCAGTGTTTCAGCCAGTAGGGTTTTACCGGAACCGGTCGGACCGATCAGGAGAATGTTGCTCTTGCCGAGTTCAACGTCTTCCTTATTGCGGCTTTCGCCGGCCTGCAGACGTTTGTAATGGTTGTAGACAGCTACAGCCAGAATCTTTTTCGCCCGCTTTTGGCCAATTACATACTCATCAAGAATGTTCTTAATCTCTCTGGGCACCGGCAGCTTCTCACTGGTACCCTCCGGCACATTCTCCTGTACTTCTTCACGAATGATATCGTTGCACAGATCGACACACTCGTCACAGATGAAGACCGAAGGACCGGCAATGAGCTTGCGCACTTCATGCTGACTCTTGCCGCAGAAGGAGCAGTAAAGCAGCTTACCGCTGTCTTCGCCCTTTCCATTTGTTTGATCGGTCATTCGCAATATCCTGCAATCACGGGACTGTAAAGGAACAGTCTAAAAACAGTCTTTACCAGATACCAGTCCTCTCACATCAGGTCTGGCCTGCTTGATCTTTCTAAGCCAGTGGGTATCCGGATACGCCACTCACTGAGGAGATGTTCCCATCAGAAATATCCTCCACAGCTCTTTATAGAAACAAGATGCGGTTTTTGCAGCAACTTTTCAAGACCAAATCCAGAACGGACACAAAAAATCGCGCGCAAATACCTGTTGTAGCGTCGAGATACCTGCCGTCACAGAGCAGTCACAAAGGTTTTACAAAAACTTTATAATGAGCGCTCTGCGCGGCAGGATAAGGGACAGTTACTTACCGTCCTCACTCTC
>SAMEA5043665__coassemble_175_pt1 | contig 17617 bp, 17 predicted proteins | sample SAMEA5043665__metabat2_low_PE_004 | metagenome-assembled genome bin SAMEA5043665 (sample SAMEA5043665) | Gadus morhua | reverse complement strand
GCAACCCATTTCGCTGAGCAACCCATTTCGCTGAGCAACCCATTTCGCTGAGCAAAGAGTGTAACTGCTCAAAATCCGTAGGCAAAACCGGTCGTTTTTCACACGCCCCCCTTGATATTACTGGCCTGTAGCCAGTCGGCCTTCAAATTTGCCTACACTTTTTGAGCAGTTACCAAAGAGCTTGAGCTCAGTGCCAGCAGAGGCAATTTTTATCAAAAAGGGTGTCTCTTCCACCAACGCTCCATAGTGAAAAGCGGAGTAATCAGTAATACTAACCAGATTGTTACCACATGTAGCAATACAATAAATCATGGCACTATTACCACTATGGGATGATCCAACAAATGACAAATACCAATAAAGGGGAGTAATTATGCACGTCAACCACCGAAACCAAAACCTATATGCTTCACTGAGAATGGTCTCTGCTGTAAAGACTCCATTCAGCAGGAAGCCATGGCACGGGACCCGAAAACCATTCGCATGGTTTTTAACGGGGCAGTGACAATGGTCACTTTGATGCGCTGGGAAACCTGTAGGTGAGTAGGAATAAGCGCCCTTTCTGACAACCTGCTTCCGAGGTTACGTTACATCCCCCGGATCATCCTGTGAAGCGGGAACGGCGGGAAGGGGAGATCAGCTTCTTGCGGGAGGATCGATACGGATCACTTTGTCGCCTGTCACAGGGTAGCAACGAGCCACTGAGCCTCTATATCTGTAGCCTGCGAAAACCTGTAAGGAATCCCGGCCAAAGTAACCGGGATTCCTTATATTGACTGGTTTCCAACCCTCCACCCGACGAAAGTCCCATAGCCAGAAACCAAACCATCAGCAATATTGATAACCAGACAGTCACTTACTGTAGCAAAAGAATAAATAAGGGAACGGATTCAATTATGACGGTTGTCATACAAATATCAGTATCATGCGTCAGGGGGAGGAATAATTATGGCAAATACTATAGGTACCAACCCGCAGCCTTTTAATATCCCAAAGAGTAACCCTGGGAGAAACGGCACTCATATCAAGAGCGGGCGATTAAATGGGCGTTCTGTAACGAATTCTCCGGGAATAAATATTGTCGGTGATCAGGGTACCCCTCCCCCCGGGGTTGCTAAGAACACAAAACTGGATACCTTTACATACTTCAGTACGTTATGGGAAAAGGAGCCAATCAGCGATATAGAAATCGCCCTGGCCGTTAGGTTCGATATACTGTCTCAAGGCTCATGTGAGGATTTTAATGATGCTAAAAACATATTCAGTGAAAATCTGCCGAATGCAGAACTGAATATTGTGTCGCAAGTAAAGGAGCAGTTATATTACAAAATGCTCAACAAAGAACTTTCAGACGATCAGCGTAAGTGTTTTCAGCACATTAGAAATACTTGCCCACCAAGTGAAATATCCGATGCCTGTTTATTCACTTTTGTGAAGCAGAAGTCTGGAAAGCTCGCTGAGTACAAAGTACCTGAGAAAAGACCGCAGGCATTTATTAATAGAGTTAACCAAAAGGCACTAGTCTATGCAATGAAATCCTTAAAAAACAGTGGAGACCAGCATTTGCGGTCAAGAAATGCTACGACTACAGACTCCACTTCAAGTATTAAGCAACCGGCTAAGCAACTGACAACCACAAATAGCTCTTCGCCTTCGGTTGAAAATAGTCAGAGCCATAAACGTCCACATCGTAAACCACAAACAAAATCAGGGATTCAAGCCCAGTCATCCACACAAGCGAAACCCGTTTCGGAAAAATCACATCTGCCGGAAACGCCCCAAACAACCACTCCTACTCCCAAAGCCGCTGTTACACCGAATAACCATGGCAACACAGACCCCAGTCACCGGAAAGAAATAACACATACTCAGTTAATCAACCAATTTACAGAGGATTTCATCCCGAAACTGGAAAAGAAATTTGGTCTCAAGCAAAAGGTAGTCCCTGATGATGGTAATTGTTTTTACACCAGTGCGGCCACCCAAATAAAAATTGATTCCGACGAACTGCGTCAGCAAATGCATGAAAAGGCAACGGAGCTTTTGTCTTGCAATGACCAGAAAACTAAGAACTTTTTTAAGGCCTCGGAGGATAGCCAGATGGGATTCAACAGAGACGAGTTAAGTGAGCAGGTTGATAAGAAGCATATTAAGACCCCATCACCCTCTGACAAAACGAAGTCCCATGAACAGCTTTGGGGAGATGTAAGGCACCTTCCACTGCTGGCGCTGACGACTGGGAGGCCGATCATGTTTTTTTCCCTCTCGGATCAACCTGAACCTATATATTTTGATAAACACGGTCATATTTGTATAGATAACGATAGATCCAAAGAAGCCATTATGAATGACCCTGATACGGTTCGCTTGGTTCATGATGGCAGGGCTCACTTTAATGCGCTGATGCCTACAAATAAGAGGCATTATCAAGCTGGCTTATGAAAAACAAGGGGTTGCAACAGAAACGGAAAAATCGAGGACATCCCTATTTTTTTGTAGCATCAGTTTATGGATTTCCCGAAATTTCTGTGGATGTCCTGAATTTCTGGCCCCGCATTTCTGACCCTAAAATTAAAACCCATTAACGCAAAAAGCCCCGACTGCAAAACAGTCGGGGCTTTTATTCGGGATAGGCCGCATTTCCCTCTCATGGCCGCTTGGTACAGCTATTTTCTCCAAAATACCATGAGAGCCGACGCGCTATGGCATGACGGTTTCTGGCAAAGGATCGGTAGGCCAGATCGGCAAAATAGCCAACGACAGGCCAGCGCAAGGGGGCGATCCAGTGCCCCTTATCAACAGCGCACCAGACCGCCAGTGTTGCGTCCACGCCGGTGACAATACGCCCGTCTCCCAGTCTGGCATGGATCAGACGATCCAGCTCTTCCAGATCGAGTGCCGGGAACCGCTCACCAAAGCCATCGGCACGTATGCTTTCCAGTCGCAGTCGGCTGTGTTTGTCATGCTTTTGCAGCCAGCGAATCTCTTTCATGCAGACCGGACAGCCGCCATCATAAAACAATGTGATCGGAAAGCTAATATCACTACGGGTTAGTCTCACAGGCACGATACTCCAGTATTATTCCCCCAACGACAGCATGGCCAAATAACAGCAAACTCTCCAGATCACTCTCCAGATCAATCAGCGTTTTAACACAGCCTGTTCAACGCTAACCGGCTGATCTCTATTCAGTATGTTGAGTAGAATCACGCAGCGTTCATCACCTTTACTGCAGAGGTAAATGCCTTCAAGATCGGCAAACGGACCGTCCTGGAATATCACACGCTGACCGGCCTGAAAGACCGGTTTCTCCCCCACACATTTCTCCCGGTCCCTCAAGCCTTCAACCAACTCATCGGAAACGCGTACCGGAGGTCCGCCACCAAACTTCACATATCCCATCACTCCCCGTGTCGATCTCACTCTATCCCAGGGAAGAGTTTCAAACCCTCTCACTTCAGCGAGAAGAAAGATATAACCGGGGAAAAGAGGCTCGGTCTGATTCTTGCTCTTTTTTTTCATCATGGGGCAGTAAGGCTCAAACCCTTGATTTTTGAGATGCTTAACAGCCCGTTCTTCCTGTCTGGGCTTTGACCTCATGAGATACCACTCATCCATAAGAACCTCGCTCTAACTATTCCTGAAGATTTGCCAGAATGGTGTCCAGAACCGCAATCGGATCAGCCGACTGAGTGACCGGACGCCCAATCACCAGGTAGTCACTGCCGTTCCGCAACGCCTGTGCCGGAGTGACAATGCGCTTCTGATCACCCTGCTCAAAACCTTCCGGACGAATGCCGGGCGTTATCAGCTGAAACGCTTTCCCGAGCTGGCTTTTCAGGGTCGCAGCCTCCCTGGCGGAACAGACCACACCATCCATTCCACTCTGCTGAGCCAGATTGGCCAGTCTCAGAACATGCTGCTCAGCGGAGTCGATCCCAAGATCGGCCAGATCTTCGGCAGACAGACTGGTTAACACCGTGACGGCAATTAGTAATGGTTTTTTTTCAAGAATAGATGCGTCCAGCACTTCACGACAGGCTTCCATCATACGACGACCGCCAGAGGCATGAACATTCACCATCCAGACACCCAGCTCAGCAGCCGCTTTCACCGCTTTGGAGGTGGTATTGGGGATATCGTGAAACTTCAAATCGAGGAAAACATCAAAGCCCTTATTCTGCAGTTTTTCAACAACAGCAGGGCCAGCAGAGGTGAACAACTCTTTACCCACCTTGACCCGACATCTGGCAGGATCCAGACGGTCAGCAATAGCGAGCGCAGGCTCCCTATCGGAATAATCTAAGGCGATAATCACCGGGCTTCGACATGCCATAGCAAACATCCTGTCTTTTTCAGGTGAGTTTTTAGGAATAGGCTGAGATTTTAGAGTGATAGTATAAATACCGACTTATTCACCCTCAAGCCCCATGATGGGATTCATACTTCCCCATTCGTGACAGCGCGGACACTGCCAATGCAGATCCTTGCCATCAAATCCGCACAGACGACAGCGATAGACAGGTTTGGAATCTTCCAGTCGCCCGGTAAGACCCCTCAGCATCACCAGATTCTGGCGTGCCCGGCCATCGGTCATCTGCAGATGAATATCAATCAGGGCATTCAGCCCTTTCAGGGAGGGGCGACGAATGATCTGCTCGGCCACAAAACGTCCCGCCTCCTTTTCACCCTGCTGCTGGGCGATCAGGGAGGAAGAGGCCATAATGACCGCCGCGGAAGGAGCCTCTCTCAGACAGCGCCCGAGGTAGGTGGTCAGCCCCCGCTGTGAACTCAACTGAGAGTAGCCTTCCTCCAGCAAAGAGACGCTTTCTGGAATAAAGGCGAGGTCCTGACTAATGATTTTTTCCAAAGCCCGAACCGCATCGCCGGGGTTACCCGCACGCAGCTCCAGCTGACCTAAAAGAAGGGAGACCCGAACATTTTTTTGGCTGGCCCGTACGGCCTGGCGAAGATATTTTCTTGCCGACAGAATGTCCGAATGCATGATGGCTTTTTCAGCCACTTCGCAGAGATAGTGAGAGCGGCGGTTGGCATACTCCTGAGACATGCCACCTTTTAATGTTGCCAGCAGGGCAATAGCCTGTTCCCACTCTTTTTCTTTTTCGTAAATTGAAAGCAGCGCATTGACACTCTCCCGCCAACCCCGCCAACGTCGCCCGTTAAGCCGAACAATGTCTTTAAGTAGCGCTTCAGCACGGTCAAACAGGCCGGCTTTCATGTAATCCCGAGCCAGTGCCAGCTGAACATCAAGCATCTGCTCACGGGTCAGACTGGGGCGCGCCAGCAGATCCTGATGGGTCTGGATAGCTCTGTCCAGCTCTCCCCGCTGGCGAAACAGGCGCCCAAGAATCATAAACGTATCAACCGTATCGCTATTGAGTTCAAGGGCGCGAATAAAGCTCTCTATGGCCTCATCCGTCTGCTCGTTCAGCAAATAATTCAGTCCCACAAAATATTCACTGTCCAGGCCGGTGGAAGAGTCAATGGTGTACTGGTGTCGACGCTCCTGGCGACCTATCAGGAAGCCAATACCGAGCGACACCAGAATCAATCCAAAGAGAGCCGCGTCCAACATTCAGGAAGAGAGCCCCCGCAATGCACTGACCCGCAGGGTCTGAAGTTCCCGCTCACGGCGTACAACTTTGCGTTCGAGACTTTTGCTGTGGAAGGAAAGGCGCAGAGCCATTATCAGGGCAGCGACAACCGTCAGGCAGCAGCCAAGCCAGAACGAGGCAAACAGCGCCATGGAGAGACTTATTGAGGGGGAAGACCACCCCCAGAACGAGACAACCACGGTTTGTGGATTAGAAATAATTATGCCGGAAAAAACCACTACCAAAAAAGCAACCAGTAGTAGGAACACCAGAAACATTGCTATTTTTTTCAACTGGGAAAACATCATTCTATCTGCCAGATATACAACATCAGCTAACAACTGTACCCAAAAAAGCGACAGCCGAAAACCGTATACTATAAATTACTGATCAACGGAGAATCGATAATTACAAGACCACCAATGATCAACATCATTGGCCTCCGGGAATTATCGTTCTCTGTGAGGAGTACCATTGACCCGCTCTCGCAACTCTTTTCCGGGTTTAAAGTAGGGGACATATTTACCCGACAAATCCACAGCATCTCCGGTCTTTGGATTGCGACCAACCCTTGGAGCCCGATAATGAAGTGAAAAGCTGCCAAATCCCCGTATTTCCACACGGTGTCCGTTAGACAGAGCCTCGGAAAGTTCGTCGATAATGACCTTTACAGCCAATTCAACATCCCTGGAAACCAGTTGAGTCCGTCGCTCAACCATGCGCTTAACCATCCGTGCAATTAACTCAGACCGAGTCATCACCCCCCCTATGGCGCAAAGCTCGTTATTTATTATTTAATTGACCCTGAAAACAGCTCCCAGACTGTGCAAAAAACAATCAAGGGAACATACCCTCATGACTCAGCCACTATTGGGAACCACACCAAATTAGCCAATATCCGTCTGGGAATCAAGATACTAACACACCACAACGACCAGCATCATAATCACAGGCAATAAAAAAACCGCAAACAGAATAAATTCCATTTGCGGTTCGATGGCATGGTCATCAGAAATCTAATGACCATGGGTCGGCAATATTACTTGCTTTCCATCTGCGCCTTGATCAGGTCGCCGATGGTGGTAGGACCACCCACTTCAACTTCCTGCTTGCTGCGCAGTTCCTTCATAGCGCTCTTCTCGTCAGCTTCGTCCTTCGCTTTGATGGACAGGCTGATCAGACGAGTCTTGCGATCAACGCTTACGATCTTGGCTTCAACTTCTTCACCAACTTTCAGCAGAGTGGTCGCATCTTCAACGCGGTCACGGCTGATTTCAGAAGCTTTCAGAGTACCTTCGATCTCTTCACCCAAGGTCACGATAGCAGCCTTGGCAGTCACTTCCTTGATGATACCCTTAACGATGGTACCCTTCTGGTTAGTGTCTACGAAGTTGGCGAATGGATCGTTCTGCAGCTGCTTGATGCCCAGAGAGATACGCTCACGCTCTGCATCGATAGACAGAATGATGGCTTCAACCTCATCACCCTTCTTGTAGTTGCGAACGGCTTCTTCGCCAGTCTCGTTCCAGCTGATGTCGGACAGGTGAACCAGACCGTCGATGCCGCCTGGCAGACCGATGAAGATACCGAAGTCAGTGATAGACTTGATGGTACCCTTAACAACATCGCTCTTGTTGCTGCCGGTTGCAAACTCTTCCCATGGGTTTTGCTTGCACTGCTTAACACCCAGAGAAATACGACGACGCTCTTCGTCGATGTCCAGAACCATAACTTCAACTTCGTCACCCTGAGAAACAACTTTGCTCGGGTGGATGTTTTTGTTGGTCCAGTCCATTTCGGAAACGTGTACCAGACCTTCAACGCCTTCTTCCAGCTCAACGAAGCAGCCGTAGTCAGTCAGGTTGGTCACGTGGCCGCTTACGCGGGCACCTTCAGGGAAGCGCTGCTTGATGTTGACCCATGGATCTTCACCCAGCTGCTTCAGGCCCAGAGATACGCGGTTGCGATCGCGGTCGAACTTCAGAACCTTAACCAGAATCTCGTCGCCAACATTCACGATTTCGCCAGGATGCTTGATGCGCTTCCAGGCCATATCAGTGATGTGCAGCAGGCCGTCAACACCGCCCAGATCAACGAAGGCGCCGTAGTCAGTCAGGTTCTTAACGATACCCTTGACTTCCAGACCTTCCTGCAGGGATTCCAGCAGCTGCTCACGCTCAGCGGAGTTTTCAGCTTCCAGAACAGCACGACGGGAAACAACAACGTTGTTACGCTTCTGATCCAGCTTGATAACCTTGAAGTCCAGCTCTTTGCCTTCCAGGTGCGCAGTATCGCGAACCGGACGCACGTCAACCAGAGAACCAGGCAGGAAAGCACGGATAGTGTTAACGTCAACAGTAAAGCCGCCTTTGACCTTACCAGAGATAACACCTTTAACGATTTCTTCGGATGCGAAGGCAGCTTCCAGACCTTTCCAGGACTCAGCGCGTTTGGCCTTCTCACGGGACAGGCGGGTTTCGCCGAAACCGTCTTCAACTGCATCCAGTGCAACCTGTACAGTGTCGCCAATCTGAATGGAGATTTCGCCGTTTTCGTCGCGGAACTGTTCTGCAGGGATAACACCCTCAGATTTCAGGCCAGCGTGAACGATAACCCAGTCACCGTCGATATCAACCACGATACCATCGATGATGGAACCCGGCTGCATTTCAATTTCTTTCAGACTCTCTTCAAAGAGTTCGGCAAAGCTGTCAGTCATTACAAATCCTGTAAGATACAACGCCAGAGCACTCATGCCGTTTGTGGTAACCACTGAATACGGCAATAGCGAGTGATAGCTGCTGTACATTTTGCTCCACGCCACCAGCTAGCGTGGTCAAACAATAATAGGAGGCAGCCGTCTGCGCTGGCCCTCGTCATCGGTCTTCAACTCAGAGAGTGAAAACCGGGACAAAACACCTGCCTCAACCTGCAGATACCCGCCCGAAAGCGCATATCAACAAACTCTGGGGGGGATTACATCACGCCCTTGGCGTGCATCTCATCCACCACCCGCGCCAGCACTTCCTGAATGGTCAGTTGAGTGCTGTCCAGCACGATAGCATCATCGGCCGGTATCATCGGCGCCACGGCACGATTAGCATCCTGCTCGTCACGACGAACTATATCTTCTAAAAGGCGTTCAAGACTAACATTTACCCCCTGACCCTGCAACTGTAGGAAACGACGTTTAGCGCGTTCTTCTGCACTGGCGATCAGAAATATCTTTACCGGCGCGTCAGGAAATACCACTGTGCCCATATCCCGGCCATCGGCAACCAGACCCGGCAGCACCGCAAAGGCCTGCTGACGGGCGAGCAGAGCAGCACGCACCGCAGGAAACGCCGCGATGCGGGAAGCACCAAGACCGATCGCTTCCTGACGAATAGCCAGCTCAACATGTTCGCCATCCAGAAGAATGCCCGTACCCGCAATAAACTGAACATCAAGATTGGCCGCCAGTTTGGCAACGGCCGCTTCGTCGTCCAATGCTATACCACGATTGAGGGCGGCCAGCGCTGTCAGTCGGTAGAGCGCGCCGCTATCGAGCAGATGCCAACCCAGTTCAGAGGCCAGCAGGCTGGTCACGGTGCCTTTTCCGGAACCACCCGGGCCGTCAATGGTGACGACCGGTACACTATCTTTCATCACAATCGTTTTAACTTTCGGTTTCGCGTACATTTAACCCAACAGATCGGGCCAAACCTACAAAGTTCGGGAAGGATGTCGCAACATTGGCACAGTCCAGAATCCGGATGTCACCCTGCGACCGCAGGGATGCTACCGCAAAAGCCATCGCGATACGATGATCTCCGTGACTGTGCACCACGCCCGACTGAAAGAGCTGCCCGGCTGTCGAGCCAGAAATCCTCATACCGTCCGGCAGTGCCACCGCTTTTACACCCAGCGCGTTCAACCCGTCGGCCATGACCTGAATACGGTCACTCTCCTTGACCCGCAGCTCTTCCGCGCCCTGCAAAAGGGTTTCACCTTCGGCACAGGCGGCGGCGACAAACAGCACGGGAAACTCATCAATGGCCAGCGGCACCAGATGTTTCGGTATAGTTACACCCTTTAGAGGAGCATGGCGCACCCGAATATCGGCCACCGGCTCACCACCGGCCTCCTGTTCATTTTCAAACGTGATGTCCGCGCCCATCAAGCGCAATATATCAATGACACCGGTGCGGGTTGGATTCACCCCCACATGGGTCAGCAGCAGCTCAGAACCCGGCGCAATAGAGGCTGCCACCAAAAAGAACGCGGCCGAGGAGATATCTGCCGGCACATCAATCTGTCCGGCACTGGTCAATCGACCACCACCGGTAATAGCCACCTGCCGACCATCAATAGCGACCGGATACCCCAAACCACGCAACATACGCTCGGTGTGGTCGCGGGCCACCCCTGGCTCAGTGACCGAGGTTTCACCATCGGCATACAGGCCCGCCAGCAGCAGACAGGATTTTACCTGAGCCGAGGCTACCGGCATATCATAATGAATACCTTTCAGTTTCTGCCGGCCACGAATCATCAGCGGCGGATGTCCATCCTCGCCAGAATCGATCACCGCCCCCATAGCGGTCAGCGGCTTTACGACCCGGTTCATCGGTCTGCGGGAGAGGGATTTATCGCCGGTCAAAGTCACATCAAACGTCTGGGCAGCCATTAATCCGGCCATCAGGCGCATGGCGGTACCGGCATTACCCAGATAGAGTGGTTTGGCAGGGGGTTTCAGACCGTGCAGGCCCACCCCGTGAACAATCACCCGGCCTGCGAGGGGGCCTTCAATACTTACTTCCATATCCCGAAAGGCCTGTAGTGTGGCGAGGGCATCTTCCCCTTCGAGAAAACCGGTGATTTCCGTTGTCCCTTCGGCCAGTGCCGCTAACATAATGGCGCGATGGGAGATGGATTTGTCCCCTGGCACACGCAGCGTACCGTGTATAACACTCTGGGGACTGGCGATATAGGTTTTGTGACGACTGCTCATAACCCTTCTTGCATCAGTGGCTTGATTCTGGCGTCACAGTCTATCAAAAAACCAGATAAGACACGCCTCTCATTCATTGTTACCGATACTGTCCATCGGGTTTGAACAAAAATGGCATCCCGTGACTCTAACAAAGACCTCTCACAAAGACTAAGCAAGTAAAATAATCAGGAATTCGTACGAAATATGATAAAATCACCTAGCTTGATGATCAGGACGGCGGGCAATAATAATGGTCCATCGGGCTCTGTTCACGAAAAAAGTGGAAAACCGTCCGGGAGCCTTGAAACTGAGATTCCACTAATCAGCACCGATAGCTGCCTTGTCTGCAAAAATGAGGAAATCGACGGCAAGATCAAATCGATAGAAGGATCTCTCTCCTGCGGCTCCAGCCCTATTCACAAAGATTGCTGCGATATCACCATCCCACCTGGTATGCTTTTACCTTGCCCACATCATACCGAGAATAAGCACCAGATCGAGAACTTTCGGAATTCGCGTGATACTAACGAAAGTCGGGGCGGTATTTCCAAAGTAAAAAAAAGTTCCACTATTACCGAAAACAGCGCCGGTCCATCGTCTGTCAAACAGCGTGCTGTCAATCCAGTAATGAAAAAGAAAAAGAAAAAGAAAAAGAAAAAGAGACTTGTTACACAGGGAATACGGAAATTTCTGTCCAAAAATCGCGTTACACGGTCAAAAGGCTCAATAATACGTTTCGCATACCCTAACAATTCATGCCAGATAAGCGAATATAGCAAAAAACTCCCTCCACTGGACAAGTTTCTGGTTATCGGAGATGGTCTGACAGTAGGCCCTAGTGGCGTCGAAGGCGCAAAAAATGGACTATTTGCGACTAAAATAATCAATAAACGTCAAATATTCACCTGGTATCAGGGAAAGATCGTTAGCTCCAGCATTGGATTAGATCGCGGGGATTTGAGGGCACAAGAATCTAAAAAAGCATCGCAATACCTGTGCACTATCGACAATAAATCTTCTATCGATGGCATAAGTATACCTGTGCGTGGAGCAGGTGGGGCCAGCTTTGTTAACCATTCTGCGCAGCCCAACGTAATACTGGTGCCTAGGTCCGATTGTGACGGCGTGTTCCTGGAAGCGATAAAAACTATCCCGCCCGGTCAGGAAATTCTGGCCACCTATAAACCAGCCACCCTGACTCGCATGGGTATTCCCGCGAAAAACTCATACAATCTAAAAATAGCAAAGCCCGAAAATAAAATAGGCGGCAGCTTTGAATGTCCTGTCTGTGAAAAAAAAACTGGCGAAGAACTAAGAACTTTTCGCATACACCTGTCCTGGCACAAAATAGAACAGCTCCCTAGTTGTGACGTATGTGGTAAAGAATTCGTGGCCTCCTATATGCCACGGCACAAACTGACACACTTAAATAGTAAGCTATTTGAATGTGTCATATGCAATAAATCTTTCAATCAACAAAGCAATTTTATAAACCATAAAGCTATACATGTAGCAGATAGAAAAACATTTAACTGTCTCCACTGTTCAAAATCATTTTCTACAAAAAACAATTGCAAGCGTCACACCCAAACGATACATTTAGAAAATAAATCTTTTTCGTGCCGGCAATGCAAAGAATCATTTACCACAATATTTAATCTGAAGAAGCATCAAAGTATCCACACCAAAGAAAAACCTTATTCAGGTTCAATATGCCTGAAAAATTCTGCTACAGTAGGTGGAAAAAATTCTCATCACCGTGTACATACTAAAGAAAAGCCCTATCCATGTTCGCACTGCCAGAAATCCTATAGTTCATCATCCAATAAAAAAAGGCATGAGCGTATACATACAGGTGAAAAACCTTACACGTGCTCACTCTGTTCAGAAGTTTTTTACAATTTTGCAGAAAAGAAAGTACACGGTCATACACATAAAAAACCTTATCCGTGTAAAGTGTGCCCTCAATCTTTTGCTTATCACAGCTCCCGTGCAAAGCATATACGCTGCATGCATACAGGTGAAAATCTGGAAAAACCTCCCAGCGTCAAACAGCCTTACCCAGCGCTTTCGGAAGTGCCGACAGAAAAGCCTTGTTCTCATCTTCCGTACCGACAGAAACCCGCAGATGCCGGGGCAAGCCATAACCAGTAACCGGACGCACAATCACACCCTGCCGCAACAGTGCCTGATAGACCTGCTCTCCATCCCGCCCCGTATCAAAAGTAATAAAGTTGCCCAGGGAAGGAATAAAATCGAGTCCCCGTTTTTGGAAACCTTCGGTCAACTGGATCAATCCGTCCCGATTCACCATACGGCTCCGTTCAACATAGTCATCGTCGTCCAGTGCCGCTTCGGCAGCCGCCAAAGCAAAACTATTCACATTGAAGGGCTGACGCACCCGGTTGAGCACCTCGGCAATTTGTGATGAAGAGACACTGTAACCCACTCGCAGTGAAGCAAGGCCGTAAATTTTGGAGAAGGTGCGGGTCACAATCAGATTGGGATAACTCTCCAGCCAAAGCAGTCCGTTGGGATAAGCCGGTTCTTTGATATACTCGTAATAGGCTTCATCCAGAACCACAAGAACATTGTCTGGTACTTTGTCCAGAAAAACCCGCAATTCATCCCTGTTCAACCAGGTACCGGTCGGATTGTTGGGATTGGCAATGAAAACGACACGTGTCTTTTCTGTGATAGCTGACGCCATGGCTGTCAGATCGTGACCATAATCCTTCGCCGGCACCTGAACCGGTGTGCCACTGGCGGCGAGCGTTGCGATGGGATAGACGGCAAAGGCATGTTCAGAGAAAACTACCTCATCACCGGGTGAAACCCAAGCGCGAACAATAAGATCCAGCACATCATTGGAACCATTACCCAGAGTGATAGCCGCCGTATCGATACCCAGCTTTTGCGCCAGGGCCTGTTTGAGTTGATAGCCGCTGCCATCAGGATAGCGGGTCAGATCCTGAAATGCCTGCTCCAGTGCCACCAGCACTTTTTTGGACGGGCCTAAAGGATTTTCGTTGCTGGCCAGCTTGACAATATTTCGTTCATCCAGTCCCAACTCCCTTGCCAGTTCCGCAATGGGTTTTCCCGGTTGGTAAGGTTTCAGACGACTGACACCCGGTGTCGTTTGTTCAGTAAAAGCACAGCCCATCACCGATCTCTCCCTGCTAATTGCCCACCTGAACGATGGTAATAGCCACACCCGGAAAAATCGAGACTAACTTTGCTGACAACACTCAGAGAGAAACAGTCACCGGACCAGGTATTTATTGTCCCTGCTTCTTTTTGTATCTCTTAACCACGCCACTCACACTGCATTTTTTAACACTATGATTACCATTCTTGTTCTTAGCAGAAGGAATACGAATGACTTCATAGGGGAGCCCATCACCGTCTGTTACAAAACACCTTTAGGGTAGGAGCCCAGTATTTTCAGCTCGCCAACCAGCCCTTCCACTTCCCCTAGCACATGTTTCACCTTCGGGTCATCCCGGTGGCCTTTGAAGTCAACAAAAAACACATAGCTCCAGGCCCCGGCACGGGCAGGGCGGGTTTCGATCCGGGTCAGATCAATATCGTAACAGTAAAAGGGGGTCAGCAACCGGTGCAGGCTGCCGGGTTTATTGCGCATAGAGACGACAAGTGACGTTTTATCTTCACCACTGAGAGTCACCCGATCTTTTCCGATAATCAGGAAACGGGTGGAGTTATCCGGCTCATCCTCGATCTTCTCCGCCAGCCTGCACAAAGCGTACCGGTCTGCTGCCATATCGCCGGCAATGGCGGCAGAACCCGATTCGTTTTGAGCCCTGCGAGCGGCTTCCGCATTACTGTTGACCGCCACCCGTTCCGCCAGAGGCCAGTGACCATCGAGCCACTTACGACACTGACCCAGGGATTGGGAGTGGGAGTAAATGCGGGTGATGGTCTCTTTCTCTGTCTGTTCACTACAGAGCAGATGGTGATGGATACGGAGCACCACCTCGCCGCAAATTTGCAGAGGCGAGTTGATAAAGGAGTCCAGAGTGTGCGTCACCACCCCTTCTGAGGAATTCTCAACGGGTACGACCCCGTAATTCACCGCGCCCGCTTCCACTTCACGGAACACTTCATCAATGGCAGCCAGAGGCACACAGACCGCTGAGTGACCAAAGTGTTTGAGTGAGGCCTGCTGGGTAAAAGTGCCCTCGGGGCCAAGGTAGGCGACACGAACAGGCTGTTCCAAAGCGAGACAGGCGGACATAATCTCCCGGAACAGCCGTGCCATTTCCTCATCATCCAGAGGCCCTGGATTTTTCTCCATAATGGAACGGAGTACCTGGGCTTCCCGTTCCGGGCGATAAAATACGGCTTTATCGTCGGCGGCCTGTTTCACCCTGGCGACTTCCTGAGCAACCCGGGCCCGTTCGCTAATCAGGTTGAGAATGGCGACATCCAGTTCATCAATCTTGTTCCGCAACTCGCCCAGAGAGGATTTCTGGTGTTTATCCGCTTTGCTCATGCTCTACTCATGCTCTTACTGTCGTTCCATCCAGCCCAAGGGACTTACCATACGGGTTGTTCAGCCATATTGACGCTCAAAATCACCCATAAATTCAATCAGGTAATCCACGGATCTCTCCTGCACCGCATTGTAGAGACTGGCCCGCATCCCGCCCACGGCTTTATGGCCACGTAAAAAGAGCAGATTGTGAGCGGTCGCCTGCTCAAGGAATCGGGCATTCAAATCTTCATTGTGAAGACGGAACGGGACATTCATCCACGAACGGTAGCGTGGATCAATAACATTACAGTAAAAGTCGCTGTTATCAATCGTACGATAGAGTTTGACCGCCTTGCGCTCATTCTCTTTGGCAATGGCTGCCAGCCCCCCTTGCTGTTTTAACCACTTAAACACCAATCCGGCCAGATACCAGGAATAGGTGGGCGGGGTATTGAGCATGGAGTCGTTGTCTGCCACATGGTGGTAGTTCATCAGCGTAGGACAGTGCTCTGCCGCGTGCCCCAGCAGGTCATCACGGACAATAACCAGCGTCAGCCCAGCCGGACCAATATTCTTCTGGGCTCCGGCATAGATCACTCCAAAACGGCTGACATCAATGGGCCGGGAAAGAATAGTGGAAGACATATCCGCCACCAAAGGCACATCTCCGACATCGGGAATATCGTGAAACTCCAGCCCGCCAATGGTCTCGTTGGGGGTGTAGTGCACGTAGGCGGCCTCTGGATCCAGCTGCCAGCTATCCCGTTCGAGAATAGAGGTGAAGTTCGAGGCTTCACTGCTGGCGGCCACATTGACCGTGGCAAACCGGCGTCCTTCCGTAATCGCTTTATTCGACCAGTACCCTGTATGGAGATAATCCGCCTTGCCGGTTTTACCCAATAAATTCAGAGGCACCGTAGCAAACTGGGCTGTCGCTCCGCCCTGCATAAACAGCACCCGATAGTTATCGGGAATCGCCAGCAAATCCCGCAGATCCTGCTCGGCTTCCGCGGCTATGTCCATAAACTCGGGACTGCGGTGGCTGATCTCCATCACCGAGACCCCCCGCCCCTGCCAGTCCAGCATCTCGATTTGTGCCTGCTCCAGAACGTCCTGGGGCAACGCCGCCGGTCCGGCGCTGAAATTGTGTGCTCTTGCCATGTATTTTCACCCTGAGACTTCTGATCAGATGGTAATGGTCAAAGTAAAAAAAATCGACCGTGGCTTCCATAACCAATGCAATAATCCTACTAACAAAATAAGTCAGGTTTATGATTATTCAGGACTATGATGCGCCAGCCTCGACCGGTCTGGATCTTGACCGCATGCATCTGCAAAGGGACAACTATCCGGGCGGTAACTGGGATCTTAGCTGAAAAGGGACACCCATCTGAAAAGGGACACCCATCTGAAAAGGGACACCCATAGATTGGGGGGGAATTATGGATGTCCTTTACCCGCTTACCTTTTCTCCATCGTTTGATCGTGTATTTTGACTTAATGAGTCCGGGTTATTACTGGTGCGTAAGCCCTGGCCTAACCGGGTTTTTGTTCGGCCAGAACATTTGCCTTTCTCCAGAACTGGCGAGGTTTGTGTTTTCTTTTCTGAACAAGTGGTAAGTACGTGGTAACTCGTTTTTATCTCCGGATGCCCGCTGACACTGGGTCTTGATCAAAAAATATTCGATTACGATCAGTCCGGGTACTCATCTTCAATCACATCATCACTATCACCGGATAGGCTGTATATAGATGGTGTTGGTGATGGTGATGGTGTTCGTTTTGGTGTTCGTTTTGGTGTTCGTTTTGGTGTTAGTTTTGGTGTTCGTTTTGGTGTTAGTTTTGGTGTTAGTTTTGGTGTTAGTTTTGGTGTTAGTTTTGGTGATGGTTTTGGTGATGGTGATGGTGATTCAGCGATAGTCTGTACTATGAAATCTCCACCAATCGACCGAAGAGTGCCATCGCAGTAGCCGGTAGTATTGACTTTTACTCCGCATAATGGACATGAGATGTTAATCTTATCATTGAAATTATGTATGCTTTCCAAGCATCTTAAACAAAACTTATGCCCGCATGGGAGGGTATGAGTACATTTTGTTGCATAGTCCCCTAAACAAACCGAACAACGTTTTTCTGAGGATTGATCGATGACCGCAGCCCTATCACTCCATCTTGTTTTAAGTCTCTCAAACCCAGAGTTGACAGCTGCTCTCTCTTGAACTTGTCGCGTATTGTTAATATGAATGCAATCGCTACTTTCTGCCGACGGTTTACCACCGCAGGCTCTGGCGATGCTGGAAAAACTCAATAGTATCAATACCATTAGCACTACTAACGCAGATAAACGGGCAGGAAGACTCTCTGAACTCATATGACCCCCATCATTGTGGTTGACCGAATGCATAATAGAGCAGTAATTCCGTAAGCGGTAATTTCCCCCCAGCTTCAATTTTGAAACCATCCCAAGAATACTTCCGCCTGTCATCAAAGGCAGGAGTATTCCATGAAAGCAGAACAAAGAGCCTCGTTAC
>SAMEA5043665__coassemble_173_pt1 | contig 17801 bp, 19 predicted proteins | sample SAMEA5043665__metabat2_low_PE_004 | metagenome-assembled genome bin SAMEA5043665 (sample SAMEA5043665) | Gadus morhua | reverse complement strand
ATGGCTCTTTACAGGCTGATGGCTCTTTACAGGCTGATGGCTCTTTACAGGCTGATGGCTCTTTACAGGCTGAGGCTGATGGCTCTACTGACTAATACGCTCTTTACTCAGCCGGCAAAAGCGAGATAATCTCTGGAGTCACCCTGACTTTGACCAGCAATTCGGACGCGCTGGATTTTTTTATGCCTAAACAGCTTAACTGCGGACGAGCTTTTACTCTGGCATCAGTGGCAGTCTCTGCATTACTGATGGCTATAGCAGGCTGCTACTTTCTGGTTGCCAAAACAGCCAGCCCCTTTCTCTATCATGATATTGCACAGATTCCGAAGCATGATGTTGCTGTTGTGCTCGGTACCAGTCGCTATACCACTGAAGGCAACCTCAACGGCTTCTACCGCCGACGGATGGAAGCGGTTGCAGAACTGTTACGCGCCGGCAAGATTCGTTACATTCTGGTCAGCGGCGATAATAGCTCACGCTGGTATGATGAACCTTCAAGAATGAAACAGGATCTCATAAAGCTCGGCGTTCCGGAGTCTCTCATTTACCGGGATTACGCCGGTTTTCGAACGCTTGATTCTGTGATCCGGGCCCGAAAGGTATTTGGGTTGCAGTCTTTTATTATTGTCTCTCAGAAGTTTCAGAACGAGCGCGCACTCTACATCGCCAGAAATAACGATATTGATGCGATTGCTTTTAATGCCCATGGCTCTCTTGTTTCCCATGACTACAGCAATCGTGTCCGGGAAGCTCTGGCTCGGGTTCTGGCGGTGGCAGAGACTCTGCTGCTGGGAACCGGCCCTAAAGTTCTCGGCCCGAATGTTGTTATTGGAAAAACTCCCCCCACCTGATTCCCATACTGACCTATGCTAGCGGGTATGCTGAAAAGATCCCCGCTAACAGGTGCCACCCTTTTGGTGGCAGGCACCACCATCGGAGCCGGCATGCTGGCTCTGCCCTTGATCTCCCAAGGTCTGGGGTTTCCCATGCTCGCCGGTCTGTTGCTGCTCTGTTGGGTCTTTATGGCTCTGGCTGCGCTGATAACACTGGAGACCAATCTCGCCATTAGTCCCGGAGCCACCCTTTTCGTTATGGCTCGCGAGACGCTGGGTAAAGCCGGCTTCAGGGTCTGCACACTGGCAATGACATTCCTCTTCTATTCGCTACTGGCGGCCTATATAGCCGGTGGTGGTGAGCAACTGATCAGCACTCTTTCTGCCATCTTCCCGCTGTCCCTGCAAAAACCCGTTTATGGCATGGTGCTGTTTGTACTGATATTTGGTGCTATTTCGGCGGTCGGCGCCCGTTATGTTGATAGCTGCAACAGAGTGCTGTTCCTGTTGATGATGGCCGTTTTTCTTGTGGCTCTGACGATGTTGCTACCCGGCGTTGAAGTGCGCACCTTACAGCAAGCACCCACGACACCCTGGCATGGTCTGGCTGTTATACCGGTTATATTCACCTCATTTGGCTACCACGGCAGTATTCCCAGCCTGATTGCCTATGTTGGCGGCGAGCAAAAACAACAGCTGCGTACCGTGTTTCTGCTGGGTAGTTTTATTCCGCTGGTGCTCTATCTACTTTGGCTGGCTGCCACTCTGGGACAATCGAATGGAACGACATTGCTTGATAACGGTTCCGTGACCGGCATGATTGAGGCTCTCGCTGCTGGTACAACCGATAACCGCTATCAGCCGTGGTTTGTCCCCATCCTCTCCTCGTTCACCAATTTGGCACTGGTGACCTCTTTTCTCGGTGTCGGGCTGGGTTTTTTTGATTTTATGCATTCGGCAACAGCATCGAAATCCCGGCTGCAGACCGCCGTTATTGTCTTTCTTCCGCCTCTGCTGGTTGCCTGGCTGATTCCGGATGCCTTTGTCGCAGCACTCGGTTTCGCAGCCTTTGCCCTTGCGATACTGGCCATTCTCCTGCCGGCCGCCATGGCCTGGCGGCTGAAACAGCAGGGAAAACTGACCCGATGGCCCGGAGGCGTCGGATTTTGGCCAACCGTGGCATTCGGAGTGGTTATCGCCCTGTTGAGTCTCACCCACGCGTGAAGCGGTGATTAATCAGCCCCGACGCTTCTTCCTGCGCTTTTTGTTCTTCTTGCCACCACGCTTCTGAGGAATCTGCAGAGCCTGTTCAGTCAGCCGTACCCAGCCCTTGTCTGTCACCGTGATAAAGCGTTGCAGCTCGGTCTCAATATGATCAGGGGTCACGGAAAAGTCCTTATCCCGACCGGGATGATAATCCCAGAACAGCTCTTTATCAGCCTCTATCTCCCGCACTGAGATCGCCATAACCCGTTTATCCTCGGTGACAAACATCTCAAGATTGGGCTCATCATCACTGTTGGCGTAACGCATGACATTGCCGGACACCCCCCCATCAATACCGGTTTCAACCTCCGGATAGTCCCCCATCCAGGGGCGGTCATCCTCATCCTCATCGACCAGCCAGAGAATATAGGTATCCTCGGTGAGAAAACGGGGCTTGCCCTGTGCATCCTTTTGCCACATCACATAACGACCGGTCGCCGGCACCAGCAGACGATAAGAGCGTGTACCGCTGTACTCACCAACAACACAACCAGAAGGGATAAAGCTATTGGTAAACAGCCCGGTACCGGCACCTTCTATCGCACTTGTCCCCTCTTCGAGTTCAAACTCGTAATGGGCGAGGCGGGCTTTGAGTTCGGCAATCTGGTCTTGCAGAAGAGAGAGATGATCTTCAACAGACAGCTCGGTAAGCTGTGGACTGAGTTTTGTTTCACTCATGGCAGGCTATTCCGTTTCTGTTTTTTAGTTTTTCACCATGGCAATGCGGCCCTGTTTTTATCTTTCAAAATGGGCAGTATTTTCCGCTCACGGCTGTTCTGTGGCTATCAATCCAGCGTACCAGTTTACCGTGGCAATAAAAATGCAACCGGACAAACTGTCCACTCATCGTAACCAAAGAAGACTGCTTTTCAACTCGCCTGTGATAAAATGCAAAATCAATCCTTTCCTTTATTCCGGGGGCCGCCTTTCGCATGATCACCGCTTACCAGATCCAGAACAACCGTATCATTATCACACCACTGAGCCTTCAGGACTCATTACCCGGTGACACAATATGGCTGGATGTGGTGGAACCTTCCGAGGCGGAACGAGCGTGGCTCGATGATTACTATGTGGAAGAGGTTCCCGACAGCGAAGACCTGAACGAGATCGAGGCCTCATCCCGTTTTTATCAGGACAAAGACGGCCTGCACATTACCAGCTTCTTTCCGCACCGTTCCGGGAAAGAGGTGCGTAATACCGGTGTCTCGTTCAACCTGCGCCCCCATTTGTTAATTACCCTTCGGGATGACGAAGTGGGTCTGTTCCGACTGGTACGTAACTACCTGAAGCGTCAGCAGATCGAAATCAACTCGCCAATGGCGATTCTCACCGCCCTGTTTACCGCCAAGGTAGATTACCTCGCCGACCTTCTTGAAGAGGTTTACGAGAGCCTTGAGATGGTCAGTGAGATGACCCTGCGCGAAGATACCAACGATGAAACCCGGGACACCGCACTCAAGGATATCGCTCTGCAAGAAGATGTGAATGGCAAGATTCGCCTCTGTCTTCTCGATAGCCAGCGTTCGCTACGCTACCTGATCCGTAACCGCCGTATTCGGATGGCCGATCAGCATCAGCTGGAGCTCAAGGAGATGCTGCGGGATATTGATTCCCTGCTGCCCCACACGGCATTTCTGTTTGATAAAATCAACTTCCTGCAGGAAGCGGTGATGGGTTTTATTAATCTTGAACAGAACAAGATCATTAAAATCTTCTCGGTGATGGCCACCGTGTTCATGCCTCCCACCCTGATTGCCAGCAGTTACGGTATGAACTTCGCTCATATGCCGGAGCTAACCTGGGATTTTGGCTATCCGATCGCCATTGGTCTGATGATTATGAGCGCCTTGAGTACCTTCTGTATTTTTAAACTCAAGGGATGGCTCTAAGGGACAGTTTTGAGCTGTGGACATCTGCAAAATTATTCCGTCTCCGCACTTTTCTGTTATCTTTGATGAAGCCTGCAAGGGTGTATTCCCTTATGGATACACTCACAATCAATCAGGATAGACACCGTCAAGGGATATAAGAAGTCAATGTCAACTGCAGTCAAAAAAACCAGAGTTCCCCTCTCGCAACTGACCGCCCGGCAGCCAGCTACCGAGTTGGGGTTCAAGCATACTGACGAGTTGGAACCGTTTGCCGGTATTCTCGGTCAGGAACGTGCCGAAACCGCCATCCGCTTTGGTGTCAACATGCACCGACCCGGATATAACATCTACGTTATGGGAGAGCCGGGGACCGGTCGCACCTCCTATATTCGCCACTACCTTGAAGGCCGGGCCCAAGAGATGAGTGCTCCGGAGGATTGGGCCTACGTCAACCACTTCGACAATATTCGGGAACCCTCAGTCCTGCGTCTGCCCGCCGGCACGGGGTCGCGTCTGCTGGAAGATTTCAGCACCTTCGCCAACGAGCTGATGGACACCTTCCCGGCAGCCTTTGAAAGCCCGTCCTACCAACAAAAGAAAGGGTTGATTGAACGCAAATTCAACCACCACTATGACAAAGCCATCGAGAACGTTGAGCAGGAAGGTCTGCGTCGCCAGATCTGTCTGTTCCGGGAACAGGGCTCCCTGACCTTTGCGCCTATGCACGAAGGCAAGCCCATGGACGAAACTGAATTCGCCCAGCTGCCGGATCGCAAGCGCAACAAATTCAACAAAGATATCGCCCACCTGGAAACCCTGCTCAACGAGGAGCTCTCCGAGCTGCCCCAATGGAAGCGGGAATCCAGCGAAGATCTGCGTATTCTCAACCAGCAGGCCATCGACAAAGCGCTGGAACCACTACTGAAACCGCTGCTGAAAGCTTACGGCCACTTCGACGGCGTAAGTACCTATCTTGAGGCGATGAAGAAAGATCTTCACAAGACAGTCGTCGAGCACCTCGCCGATGAGCGCGGCATCGAGTTCAAGGAAGATGCCGGCAAACGCAATTTGCTGCGGGATATGTACGTCCCTAATCTGGTGGTCGGTCATAAAGACAAAGCCCACGCGCCGGTGGTATTTGAAACCCACCCCAGCTACCGCAATCTGTTTGGCCGGGTTGAGTACAACACCGAGATGGGCTCACTGATCACCAGTTACCGCCAGATCTGCCCCGGCACTCTGCACGAGGCCAACGGTGGTTTCCTTGTTCTGGAGGCTTCCAAACTGCTGGAAGAGCCCTTCGTCTGGGAAGCCCTGAAACGCGCCCTGAAAGAAAAACAGCTGAAAATTGAATCACCGGCCAGTGAGTTGGGTCTAATCAATACCATCACCTTGAATCCGGAGATTGTTCCACTCAACGTGAAAATCATCCTGATCGGCTCCCGTCAGATTTACTACCTTCTGCAGGAGCTTGATGCGGACTTCCACGAAATGTTCAGGGTTCTGGTGGATTTCGATGGCCACCTGGAGCGTACCCCAGAGAGCGTCGCCGCTTTCGCCCGCCTGCTCCACACCCGTGGAACAGATGCAGGCTACCCGCCACTCACCGCTCAGGCTGTGGCGCGTTTGGTAGAATACAGCTCACGAATGGCCGAACATAAACGTCATCTGTCGGCTCATGTCGGAGACCTGTTCGAGCTGCTGGCAGAAGCGGACTACATCCGTCGGGACAGCAAGGGCCGGAAAATCACCCATAACCATGTGAACACGGCACTGGAAGCGAAAGCGGAACGCACCAACCGGGTCAGCCAGGAGATTCTCAAGGAGATGCTCGAAGGCAGTGTCCTGATTGATACCGATGGTGAAGCTGTCGGCAAGATCAACGGCCTGACCGTACTCTCCATCGGCGATACCAGCTTCGGCTCACCGGCACGTATTACCGCTGCCGTCTATCCAGGCTCCCAGGGTATTGTCGATATTGAGCGGGAGGTTCAACTCGGCCAGGCCATTCACTCGAAAGGCGTTATGATCCTGACCGGCTATCTCGGCGCCACCTATGCCCAGAAGTTCCCGCTGGCGATCTCAGCCAGCCTTGCGATGGAACAATCTTATGGCTATATAGATGGTGACAGCGCCTCCATGGCGGAGCTGTGCTGTCTGTTGTCGTCGCTGACCAATGTTCCCATCAAACAGTCCTTTGCCGTTACCGGTTCCATGAACCAGCACGGTGAAGTACAGGCGATTGGTGGTGTTAATGAGAAAATTGAAGGCTTCTTTGAGCTCTGTCAGGCGCGCGGATTGACGGGTGATCATGGTGTTATCATTCCTGCCGCTAACATTCGCAATCTGATGTTAAACGAGAAGGTACTGGAAGCCGTGCGTCAGAATCAGTTCTCCGTTTACGCCGTCTCCCATATTGAAGAGGCGCTTGAGATTCTGACTAACCTCAAGCCGGGTGCGCTGAACAGTAAAGGCAAGTATCCGAAGGGCAGCCTTAACGAAAAAGTTCTGAAGCGCCTGATGGAGATTGCAGAACTCTCCAAAGAGTCCAACTAACCACAGATAGCAGCCCGTCAGCTTAATCGCACAGGTATACGACGAGCTCCCCAGATCCCCGGCTGTTGCTCAAAACAGCCGGGAATCATGTAACCACAACTGCCACAGCTTCCATTACTACCAGCTCCAGCGTTCTCATCACCGTTCTCATCACCGTTCTCATTACAGTTGACATGCCACTTTCCGAGTTGATACCAGTCACGCTCGATCAACAGCTCGCCACATTTCGGACACCAGGTACTGCTTCCAATACTGTCGTGTACATTGCCGGTATAGACATAGTGCAAACCATTGTTTAGCGCCTGAGTGCGCGCTCGGGAGAGCGTCGAGGCCGGCGTTCTGGGGTGATCCATCATCTTCCAGTCCGGATGAAAAGCGGTGAAATGGAGTGGTACGTCAGGGCCGAGATGGTCATAAATCCATCGACTCATGGCATCTATTTCATGCTCACTGTCGTTTTCTCCCGGAATCAACAGCGTGGTTATTTCAAACCAGGTCTTTGCCTCATGCTTTAAATATTCCAATGTCTCCAGTACCGGTACCAATGCCCCACCACAGATTTTTTTATAAAAACTTTCGGTAAAAGCTTTCAGATCGACGTTAGCAGCATCCATATACTTGAAAAATTCGATACGCGGCTCCGGACAGATATAGCCAGCGGTAACGGCTACAGACTTCAACCCCCGCTCACGGGCCGCTATGGCAACATCTTTGGCGTACTCAAGAAAGATCACCGGATCATTGTAGGTGAAGGCAAGGCCTCGGCAGCCCAGCTTTTCTGCCTCTGCGGCCAGCTGTTCCGGCATGGCCTGATCGGCAAGGGTATCCATTTCCCGGGATTTGCTCATATCCCAGTTCTGACAAAACTTGCAGGCCAGATTACAACCTGCGGTACCAAACGACAGTACCGGCGTACCCGGCAGAAAATGATTCAGGGGTTTCTTCTCTATCGGATCGATGCAGAAGCCACTGGAACGACCGTAGCTGGTTAGTACAACCTGATCGTTTTCCCTGCTGCGCACAAAGCATAACCCTTGCTGCCCCTCTCGCAATCGACAATTTCTCGGACAAAGATCACACTGTATACGACCATCCTCTAATACATGCCAGTACTGTGTTGGCCATACCGATGGTGCTGTTATAGATGTTGTTGTCATAACAAGCCTCGGCGAGTTCTCTTTTAACCTCTATAATTATAGGCTCTAGAATTGTAGACACTAGTGTCACCTGCCTGAATGCGGGACAGATGTGGAATCGATGAGGGAGCAAGCGAATGACAATTCGACAACCAGCGGTAGCAGGTGTCTTTTATCCGGCAAACAGGAGTGCCTTATCCCGGGAAGTTTCCCAACTCCTTGATGAGGCAACGCTCCACAATCTCTCTCCAAAAGTACTGATTGCCCCCCACGCAGGCTATATCTATTCTGGCGCCACAGCCGCGGCCGCTTACCGACAGCTGGCAGGGCGAGAGTCCATTATCAGCAGAGTCGTGTTGCTGGGGCCTTCTCACCACGTCCCTTTTCACGGACTGGCTCTACCAGCCAGTACGGTGTTCAACACACCATTGGGACCGGTCAATATTGATACGGAGTCCGCTAACCAACTCTTGACCTTCAGTCAGGTTCAGGTGCTGGAGGCAGCCCATGAACTGGAACACTCACTGGAGGTACAACTTCCATTCTTGCAAACGATACTGAATGATTTCCAACTGCTGCCACTGGTCGTGGGAGATGCTTCACCGCTAGCCGTCTCGGAAGTACTGGAACACCTCTGGGGTGGCCCGGAAACTCTGATCGTAATCAGTACCGATCTCAGCCATTATCATCCTTACGAGGAAGCGCAGGCCATCGATGCCAATACGGTGAAAACCATCCAGAATCTGGAGGCCACCCTAAAAGGTGAACAGGCTTGCGGCTCTCGTCCTCTGAATGGCTTGTTAACATCAGCCTTCAACCGGAATATGGAAGTGGTGACTCTGGATACCTGTAACTCTGGCGATTCGGCCGGAGACCATGGTCGTGTTGTAGGCTATGCGGCTTTTGCGATTCAATAAAACTACAGAGATAAAGCAGAAGTAAAACAGAAGTAAAACAGAGGTATAACACAGAGGTGAACCTAGTGTCTGAATCAATTCAAAAAGACTCAATACAAGTGATATTGCCTGAGCTGGCTAAACAGACCATTCAGCTCGGTTGTGATGGCTTGTCGGAACAGCAGATACAACAGCAGCTACAACAGCAGCTACAAAACAGCTCTTTTCCAGAGGAGCCGAAACATCATCAGGCAACATTTGTCTCCCTTCATCAAAAAGGTAAATTACGCGGTTGTATCGGTTCATTGGAGGCTTGGCGTCCGCTGTCTGATGATGTTATTGGCAATGCGTACGCAGCAGCCTTTCGGGATCACCGGTTTGCACCGGTTACTGCGCATGAACTGGAAAGTCTTGATCTGGAAGTTTCTCTGCTCAGCCCGGCAACAGCTCTTACCATTGCCAGTGAACAGGATCTGCTTTCACAGCTCCAGCCAGGCGTTGATGGTCTGATTATTGATGATGGTAAAGGTCACAGGGCGACCTTTTTACCGCAAGTATGGGAGCAGCTGCCACAGCCTGAAAATTTTCTACTGCGTCTGAAAAGAAAGGCCGGGCTGAAAGGGGACAGCTGGCCTGATGGTATGCAGTGCTTTCGCTATCACTGCACAATCTTTCGGCACCCATAATTTATGAGAAAATCGTACGTCTATAACCGCTCAATTTCATCTCTGACATCCTGAAATGCCACGGTGATTTTGTCTGACAGATCGGAGAAGTGCTGTTTGTTCTTCTGCCTGCCGCCCTGCTCCAGCTGGTCGGCGATATCCGCCAACTGCTCTGCTCCAACAACAAAGCAGGAGCCCTTTATCCTGTGAGCAAAGCTCGCTACATCGCTGACATTACCTGCTGCGACAGCATCCTGTAGATTTCGCATATCATCTAGCGTCGTTTCTATGAATTGATCAAGCAATTCTTTCATCATGCTCTGATCGTCTCCAACCACATCCTTGAGCGCATTAAGATTGAGCACATTTACCTCCGATATCAGTGTCGTAAGAGGAACTATAGTCAGCCATTAGCTCAAGCAAGCAATGACGTGTAATAATTCCAGTCAAAAGCCTTCCCAGGGTCGGTTTTCCGACTGGGAGCAATATCGGAATGACCGGTTATGGTGCGAGGTGTCAATTTTAGATAGCAGCTCATCAAGGTTCTGGTCACAGCGGCCAGCCGCTGGTACTGAATCCCTTCATAAGGGATATCATCTGCTCCCTCAAGCTCTATCCCGATAGAAAAATCATTGCAGGCCTCACGCCCCTGCCAGTTGGAGACTCCCGCATGCCAGGCCCGTCGGTAGAAGGGAACAAACTGGATAATCGTGCCATCACGGCGAATGAGAAGATGGGCCGATACCTGCAAAGGCGCTATCACATCAAACGACTCATGACTTTCAGCACTCAAACAGTTAGTAAACAGCTGTTCGATATAGGGACCGCCAAAATGCCCTGCGGGCAGACTGATGTTATGAATAACCAGCAGATCAATGTCCACGTTCCGGGGACGGTCATCGCAGTTCGGGCTCGGACAGCGGACAGCAACATCCAGCCAGCCTTGTTGAATGTTCATTGGATATAATCCTTTCAATAACATTGATATCTGATCATGGTTTTACCAGAAACTACCTGCAAACGGTCAAATGTCTTCAAAATACTATTGGGTATTGCGGAAAATACGCACGCAGCATGCACAAAACCGCATTGAGAGAGAGAAGCCTACTGAGCTAACCTTATAATTTTCCACCCTTCGGAGTGACCGACGAATGAGCCATCCTCGTGGAGAACTCTCCCTGAGAACACTTGCCATGCCGGCAGATACCAACCCCAACGGTGATATCTTTGGTGGCTGGCTGTTATCACAGATGGATATTGCCGGTGGTCTGACGGGGAAAGAGCGCTGCCGTGCCCCGGTTGCCACTGTTGCGATCGAATCCATGTGTTTCCACCATCCAGTCGCGGTCGGCGAAGTCATTTGCTGCTATGCCGAAATCGTCAAAGTCGGTCGCACATCCATGCGTATTCGGATTGAGGTGTGGAGCCAGGGTATTCAATACGGTACGGAGAGGAAGAAGGTGACAGAGGGTATTTTCACCTATGTCGCCATTGATAAGAATGGCAGCCCTATTCCTGTTGACAGAGAAGAGAGCTGACATAGAAGAGAGCTGACGTGGAAGAGGGTGGGCTGAAAGCACAATCGATTCAGCCCTCAAAGTTTTTCTTCGTTTCCTGGGTAAGCTCCTGAGACCTCGTTATAAACTGCTCCATCGAACTCTTTTTTATCAAATTCCTGAGTTCCTCTTCAGGGGTCAGCTCTTCTTCTGCCTCATTCTTTTCACCCCCCGCCATCGCAGAGTCAAAATCCTCTGCATCACTACCAGAGACCCTGCCCCCCTTAGGATTTGGCTGATGTCCTGGCACATTGCCCGCTTGCCCTGTTGAACCGGGCTGAACTCCCGGACGCTCAATACTCATAAGCACCTCCGCATCTATGCCGCTGATCAAGGTAAATCCCTGCTCAGCAGTTATGATTGACTGGCGAAAACAACAATCACCGTTATTTTATAGGCTAGCTCCAAAAACCGGAGACTTCATGAACCCCACCAAATATCTGACACTCCTCCTGCTCTTCGCTCTGACGAATAGCTGGGCAGCACCCCCAACGCACCTGAATCGGGCGAATTCTTCCGAATCCGAGTCTCTGGACCCACAGCTCGTCCATACTCTGCCCGCCATGAGGATCGTTGGCGATATTTTTGACGGCCTTGTCCACCGTGATCCCAAAGGAGAGATCGTGCCAGGGCAGGCCGAGAGCTGGTATGTGTCGGAGGATGGCCGAACCTGGACGTTTAAACTCCGGGAGAGCCGGTGGTCAAATGGTCAACCGGTAACTGCTGACGATTTTGTCCGCGCCTGGCGCCGGGCTGTTGATCCCGAAACAGGCTCTCCTTACGCCTGGTATCTGGATATGATGGCCGTTAAAAATGCCAAAGCCATCACCCTGAACAAAGCCGAGCCCAGCGCCCTGGGCGCTCATGCGCTTGATGCTCGAACACTTCAGGTTCAACTGGAGCAGCCTGTGCCCTGGTTGCTGCAGATGCTGGTTATGCCGGTGCTCTACCCCAACCCTCCGGGCATTATCGAACAACACGGACAAAACTGGACCGCGCCCGGCACCCTTGTTTCCAACGGCCCGTATCAGTTGCAGAAGTGGATCGTTAACGAGAAGGTTGATCTGGTCACCAACAGCCAGCATCCTGACCGTGAGAAGCTGGCCATTAACAGTGTCTCCTATCTCACCATTCCCTCAGCCAATGCTGCCTTTAACCGCTATCGGGCCGGCGAACTGGATATGACACTGGATATTCCGTCCGGACGGTTTGCCAAATTGCAGAAAGACAGACCCGACGAGCTGCATACAACCCATATGCTTGGGATAGAGTACTTCGCCTTCAACACTCAAAAAGCACCGTTCAACGATCCACGTATTCGCCGGGCACTCTCTCTGGCGATGGATCGTGAGTTGATTACAGAAAAAGTGCTGGGTGAAGGTCAGATGCCAGCCTATAGCTTCACACCGCCTTATATGAATGGCATGCCTGCGCTACCCAAAAGTGCCGGACAGCTCACCCCGACCCAGCGACTGACCGAAGCCCGCAGACTCTACAAGGAGGCCGGATACTCCAAAGAGAATCCCCTGCGCTTTACTCTGCTTTACAACACCAGTGAAGCCCGTAAAAAAATCGCCATTGCTGCTGCCAGCCTCTGGAAAACCAGCCTGGGAGCAGAGATCACGCTGGAAAATATGGAGTGGAAATCCGTTCTGGCCAAGTTCCGCGCCATGGACTTTCAAGTGGCACGCGCCTCCTGGGTGGCCGACTTTAACGACCCGGTCAGTATGCTCTCGATCTTTGGCAGTGACAGCGGCAGTAACAAACCCGGCTTCCGTGATGCGGCCTACGATGCGCTTATCAGTCAGTTGAACAAACCAGGCATCGACCGTGACGATCTGTTCATCAAGCTGGAAAACATTCTTGCCAAAAGTGCTCCGGTGGTACCGCTTTACTACTATGTTTCGCCGTCACTGGTGAGTCAAAACGTTGAGGGCTGGTACGACAACCCAAGAGACCTGATTCTGACCCGCTACCTTTCCGTAAACAGTCAGTCCGGGAAAAAATAACGCGTAAAGACGAGCCCCCCGTAAAGTGCCTTGCCGCCATGCCGACACATGAGGTTATGAGACCAGAGAGGCGAATGGCCATGAGCGGCGAGCACTTTACCCTGACAATCTCCCAAAGCACATCCGATAGCGGCGACTTTGCCATCCATTTCAACGAACAGGGCAAACCCAAAGAGAAGATGCTCGTTCAACTGCAGTTTGTTGAAAAGAATCTCTTCGATGACAATTTTATGGACGAAATTGTCGCCATTATCGCCCGCAAATTAGCCCGCAGGATTATTGACCAGAACAGCAATAAACCAAAGAAGTCACGGACAGCCTATGAGCGGGATGCAAAAAAGATCGTCAAAGAGATGTTAGAGAAAATTCGTAAACAGTCTTGACTCCCCATTGTGCCCTTACCCAAGGGCTCGATTTTCCTCACTATCTCCCCACGCACGTACCGTTTCACCAAAAAGTGGCATTATTCCGCATAGGCTAAACCGGCAATAAACGTTAACGTCCCGGCTCCGGTTAACCTGTGTGAGCCACCATGGACCTGACCCGCTACGTCAATACGTTTGGCCGTTACCTGCAAAATAAATATGGAGAGCCCATTCACAAACTGTCAGTGAATGCGGCCTTTACCTGCCCCAACCGCGATGGTGCCAAGGGCATTGGCGGTTGTACATTCTGCAATAACCGCTCTTTCAGCCCGAACAGTACCAACAGTGCCCTCTCCGTCACTGAGCAGCTTGCTACAGCACGGGAGAAGGTTGCCAAGGTTCGCAAGGCACGGAAATATCTCGCCTATTTCCAGTCCTACTCGAACACCTACGGCGATCTGCAGCAGCTGAAAACCCTCTACGACCAGGCATTGGCAGAGCCGGACGTTATCGGCCTCTGTGTCGGTACCCGCCCGGATTGCGTTCCTGACCCTGTACTCGAACTGCTGGCCAGCTATCAGGCTCAGGGCAAGGAGATTTGGCTGGAACTCGGTTTGCAGTCCAGTTTCGATGCCACCCTGGAACGGATCAACCGCGGCCATACCTTTGCCGATTATGAAGATGCCGTGATCCGTTCCCGCAAATTCGACCTCAACATCTGCACCCATCTGATTATGGGGCTGCCCGGCGAGCAGGCCAGAGATACGCTGATCACCTACAACAAGGTGCTGGAGTTGGGTGTAAGAGCCGTCAAGGTTCACCCGCTGCATATCGTGAAAGGCACGCAGATGGCCCGGGAGTGGAAGCAGGGGCTGATTCCTGAGCTTGCAATGGACGACTATGTAGAGGTGTTGACCGAGATTATTCTCACGGCACCAAAAGACCTGCTGTTTCACCGCCTGACCGGTTCCGGCGTGAATCAATACCTGCTCTCCCCGGAATGGGTGAAGCATAAGTGGGATATTTTGGGCGCGGTTTATCGGCGGTTGGAAAGTATTTGTGAGGTAGACGACATAGTCTGTAAATAGTGCATTAGGGTCGGTAAACAAACTTTTCAATCTCTACTACGCTGCTTGATGCATTAAGTGTTGAGCAGTGTGATTTTTATGCCTAAAAGACAAGATCGGAGACACCCTTATTTGGGGACTGGTGTTTGCACAGAGTTATTTACAGGATCTTTTATAACTATATATTTTTCTGGCAACGCTTTTTTCTGGTTTAAACTGCATTTTCATGGGTGATTCCTAAGCAGCTTTTAAGCCATTGATGCAGATTAAAATACTACACGGCGATGGCATTGTAGTGTGTCGGATAGTTAAGCGTCCTGTGTGCTTATCCCTGCACACTCGCGCCTGCAACTTCTCACTTTTCAGTACTTCCTGTGGAGTCTTGATGTCATCGTCAGCCAATGTCTTACGACAGCCTAAACCGTTTTATATAATTTTCATTCTGGAACTCTGGGAACGTTTTGGCTACTACGGACTTCAGTCGTTACTTGCCATCTATTTCGTCAGGCAGATGGGCATGGACGACGCAACGTCATTCACCACTTTCGGCGCCTTCAGCGCACTGGTTTTCGGCCTGGTAGCCATCGGTGGTTTCATCGGTGACCGGGTCATCGGCACCAAACGCACTATGGTATTGGGCGCCCTGGTGCTGGCTTTCGGTTACCTTCTGATGGGTCTGGCGGATGGCACCCATCACCTGGTGTATTTGGCATTGGGCTGTATTACGGTAGGTAACGGTCTGTTCAAGGCAAACCCGTCCAGTTTGCTGTCCAAGTGCTACAAAAAGGGCGACAAGCGGCTGGATGGGGCATTTACCATGTATTACATGGCCATCAACATCGGCGCCTTCATCTCGATAATTCTTGTGCCCGTACTGACCGACCACTTTGGCTGGAGCGTCGGATTCTTTACCTGCACCCTGGGTATGATCCTGTCGGTGGGCAGCTACTGGCTCCTGCGTAGCTGGGTGGCTGACATTGGTTCTGCGCCAGACCTTGCTCCGGTTAACATGAAATACATGGCACTGGTACTGACCGGCACCGTGGCAGCCATTTTCCTGAGCGCCTGGATGCTGAAGAACCTGACCGTTGCCCACCTGTTGCTGGCGATCGTCAGCAGCCTGGTGGTGATGATTTTCCTGAGGGAAATCATCGCCAGCAACGGCGTCGAACAGAAAAAAATGATCGTCGCTTTGATTATGATGCTGCAGGCTGTCGTCTTTTTCATACTCTACATGCAGATGCCAACCTCGCTGAACTTCTTCGCCATCAACAACGTTGAGCACAACATTCTTGGTCTTGCGATCAACCCGGTCACCTTCCAGTCCCTGAACCCGTTCTGGATCATGCTGGCCGGTCCGGCGCTGGCGTATGCCTATAACCATATGGGCAACAGCGGCCGAGACCTGTCCATGCCCATGAAGTTTGCTGTCGGCATGACCCTGTGTTCGATCAGCTTTCTGATCCTGCCACTGGGTGCGCACTTCGCTAACGACAGGGGGATTGTTTCATCCGGCTGGATTATCGCCAGTTACTTCTTCCAGGCAATTGGTGAATTGCTGATCAGTGGACTGGGGCTCGCCATGGTCGCCCATCTGGTTCCCCAGCGTCTGACCGGCTTTATCATGGGTGCCTGGTTCCTCACCTCAGCCGCCGCCTCCGCGATCGGTGGTTTTATCGCCTCCCTGACCACCGTGCCAGCCAGCTATGGTACGGTTGATGCCTTGCAGACACTGTCAGTTTATTCCCGTGTGTTCATGGATATTGGTGTAGTGGCCGCAGTGATAGCCGGCCTGATGTTCCTGACAGCTCCCCTGCTGACCCGAATGATTAATAGTGGCAATGCGGTCTAGCCATCATTGGCCGGTGCTAACACCAGACGACTCATCCGGTTGAGTTTGATCTGTATTGCAGCGTGTAATCCCGCCGTTGGTTAATTGCTAATAAAGGAAGGGCTCTGAACGGGGTCCTTTTTTTATGCAGCCCGCTCTCTTTTTTTGCAGGTTTACTGATAAACATCAGTATTTCGGAAAGTCACATGTTCGACGACATGTGACTTTCAATTAACATGGTTGCTTTGGCTTTTGATGGTAAGCGTGACCTTATAAAAAAGCATGGACAACATCCCTATCTGCGCCCTTCCGACAAAGGCTGTATCTGTTGGCGGGCGGTAGCGTTTTTTTTGTTTCAGGTCGATGGGAGTACGGAGGTTTTCTGTTCGAGCCGGTTCAGAACATGGGTGTCTATTATCGTGCCATATGCCAGCCGGTATTTGCGCTTTGTTCCGGGAGATGAGTCTCAAATTCGATCCAGTCCTGCTGCTGTTCGGGCTGGTGATGAATCTCCGTTTCCGCAGGATGCTTGAGCCTGCGCTTCCAGTTTGTGAAGGTCGCTAGGCTGAGGCCATGAGATTGGCAGAATGCTTTCTGACTCAGTCCGCTTTCATATTGCTGGTCAATGAGGTTCCGCCATTGTTCGGGAGTACGACGAGAAAATGGTTTTATTGGTTGATCCACTGCTTGTATCTCCTGCATGGGTGCAGGGGCAGAGTGGCAGTCAGTTATTCACTTTTGAAGACGTCGTTAATTGAGCGGTTACCCTTTGTGCCGGTGGTTAATCTGATCACTCCTGTACTTTGGATGCTGTTTTCCGCCTGGATGCTCGATATTCAGTACTGCGATTATGCAGCAGACAACGAGCTGGTCAGTTTCCGGGATATGAAAACCCAACTGGCCAGCCCCAAATCCCAAATACTATCGCGTGTAGTCGATATACTTGGGATAGCGGTATCCACCACTTTTTTCTCTTAATTTTTCAACTCGTCTGCTTTGAAACGATGAACCGTGTTTCAGCCCCATAGACTTGCCATCTATTGGTATGTAATGATCAACACCTTGATCCTGTTTTACTTTAACAAAATTTCCATAATGCACGTTCCACATGGAAAACCCCAACTTTTCAAACTGGTGCAAGGCACTTTTTGGTATTTTTTCATAAAAATCGAGTTCCGTGAAGTTTTCTATACTTTTACAAATGATCATGGGACAGTCTTTATATGTATCGTTATATGTATCGTTGCCCTTTAACGTAACTATTTTATGCTCTGAGTATGAAGCATATTTTCCGTCATAAAAACGAGAGTTTCTATATAGTTGAAATAGTATTTCATCCTGTTTCACACAGGAAAAATTTTGCGTTCTACGAAAGTCCGACAGCCTTGGGGTTTTATAAACAACACCGTTTTTCTTATCAATCAGGCATACTCGAGAATTTCCATCATTCGAAAAGTAAAAGTCAGGGTTCCTTATTGATTTATTAATCAACACCTGCCACTCCTCTAAATCTTTCGGTATCAAAACATTATCAGCCCACGCATTGGCTTTTTTGCTGCGGAGGTAGTACGGATGCGGGCATCTTCGATTTTTCACACGAGCCGCGCTGTGTTTCATCTTGCTACATTTTCTTCCACCCACACTATCCGCTTTATGCTTATGGGTTGTTTTTGGAGCTTTAGATTTTTGAATTACTTGTGATCGTAGCGGCATAGTATCTATCATTTTTCACCTCATATTGTTTCAC
>SAMEA5043665__coassemble_172_pt1 | contig 17870 bp, 16 predicted proteins | sample SAMEA5043665__metabat2_low_PE_004 | metagenome-assembled genome bin SAMEA5043665 (sample SAMEA5043665) | Gadus morhua | reverse complement strand
ATGGCGAGGCCAATGGCGAGGCCAATAGAGAGGAGGAAGCATGATAAGTATGCCAGAGCGTGTCACCCTGGTAGAGGTCAGCCCTCGGGATGGTTTGCAGGGGCAATCCCATATTCTATCCGTTGATCAACGGGTCGCTCTTATCTCAATGCTGGCCGGCAGTGGTCTGACCCGCATCGAGGCGGGCAGTTTTGTGTCACCGGAGCGTATCCCTCCCATGCGTAATACGGCAGAGGTTATTGGTCGTCTGCCTGATAAAGAGGGGGTTCGCTACAGTGCTTTAACGCCCAATCAGCGGGGGCTGGACCAGGCACTTGCGGCTGGGGTCAAGGAGATTGCCATTTTTACCGGTGCTTCGGAAACCTTCACCCGGAAAAATATTGGTTGCAGCATCGACGAAAGCCTTGCCCGTTTTCAACCCATTGCTGAACAGGCTTTGGCCCGTGGCATTCTGATCCGTGGTTATCTTTCCTGCACCATGGGTTGTCCCTATGAAGGCGATATTGCTCTGGATACGGTCGTCGGTTTGACCCGCGATCTTTATCAACTGGGCTGCTATGAAGTGTCACTGGGAGACACGATTGGCGTCGGCAATCCACAGCGGGTCCAGACACTGATTGCCAAACTGCTGCAAATCCTGCCTCAGGAGGCCATTGCCGTGCATTTTCATGATACCTACGGTCAGGCACTGGCCAATATCTATGGGGCATTACAGTGCGGTGTCACTGTCGTTGATAGCTCGGTGGCCGGGCTGGGGGGTTGCCCCTATGCCAGAGGCGCTTCCGGTAATGTGGCCACCGAGGATGTGCTGTATATGCTCAATGGGCTTGGTATTGAGACCGGTGTTGATATGGAAACACTGCTGGTCGCCAATAAATTGCTCTGTCAGAACTATGGTTTTCCTAACCATTCCCGTGCCGCTCTGGCGTTGCAATCCCGGCTAAAAAAATAAAAACAATAAACAGGCTGCGTGTATGTCCGACTCACTACCAGGCTCACTACCAGAACCGCCGCTTTGGAGCCCCTCTCCATCCCGGCGAAAACAGACGCGCATGTATCAGTTTATGGAGTCCGTCCACCAGCAGTTTGATGCCACGGTCATAGATTACCCTTCCCTGCACCGGTGGAGTTGTGAGCACAAAGAGCAGTTCTGGCCTTTTTTGGCAGACTATTTAGATATTCCCTTAAAAGGGTACGCCTCCGTCGTCGAAGAGAGCGACGCAATGCAGAGTGCCCGCTGGTTCCCTGGCGCCAGGATAAACTACGCACAGCAGATGCTCAGACATAGCGGCTCCCAGGCGGCACTGGTTTTTTGTGGTGAGTTTCGTGGTGAAAGCGGCAGCCGTCGAGAGCTATCCCGTGATCAGCTGAAAGCCCTGGTCGCCAGAGCCGCCAACGCCCTGCGTAGTGCCGGTATTCAGCCGGGCGATCGCGTAGCCGGCTTTATGCCCAATATCCCTGAAACCGTGGTAATGATGCTGGCTACGGCCAGTATTGGTGCGGTATGGTCGTCTTGTTCGCCGGATTTCGGGGCTCAAGGTGTGCTGGACCGGTTTGGTCAGATTGAACCAAAGGTTCTGGTCGCCGCTGACAGTTACCTCTACAACGGCAAAGAGATAGACTGCCGTGAACGTATTGCCGCCCTGGTCAACGCTATTCCCTCGATAGAGCTGGCGGTGATTGTTCCGTTCTTCGACAATTTGAAAGATATTAATACCATTGCCAAAAGCTGCCACTTTGCCCGTTTTCTCGCGGATGATGAGACCCTGACGTTTACGGAGCTGCCTTTTGATCACCCGCTCTGCATCCTCTACTCCTCAGGCACCACCGGCAAGCCAAAGTGTATTGTCCACGGTCATGGCGGCACGTTGCTACAGCATGCCAAAGAGTTGATGCTGCATACCGATCTCCATGAACACGACACATTTTTCTATTTCACCACCTGTGGCTGGATGATGTGGAACTGGCTCGCGTCCGGTCTTGTTGCCGGTGCCACTCTGGTTCTGTTTGACGGTTCGCCCTTCCATCCCGGACCCGATGCGTTATGGCGTATAGCCGAGCGGGAACGGGTCTCTGTTTTTGGAACCAGTGCCCGCTATCTGGCGGCGCTGCAAAAGTCTGGATTTGCACCGCGGACGTCGTGTTCTTTGGAGAACCTGCGGGTGCTGTTGTCTACCGGTTCACCGTTACCCCATGAGGGCTTTGAATTTGTTTACCAGAGTATCGGTACCGATCTGATGCTGGCCTCAATCTCAGGGGGGACGGATATTGTCTCCTGCTTTGCGCTCGGCAACCCTATGGGAGCGGTCTATTCCGGGCAGCTGCAATGTTCCGGATTGGGAATGGATGTCGCCTTCTTTAACGACCAGGGTCAACCGGTTGCGGGGGAGCGGGGCGAGCTGGTCTGTCGCAGGAGTTTCCCCAGCCGTCCGGTGATGTTCTGGAATGATGTTGATGGCCAGCGTTATCGCAACGCCTACTATTCACGCTTTGAAGGCATCTGGGCCCACGGTGATTATGGCGAGTTGACCCCAGAGCAGGGGGTTATCATCTATGGTCGGGCGGATGCGGTCCTTAACCCTGGAGGTGTGCGTATCGGTACGGCGGAAATCTACCGGCAGGTGGATAAAGTGGAGGATGTACTGGAATCACTGGCGGTCGGTCAGCGTACGCAAGACGCCAGCGATGAGCGGATCATTCTGTTTGTCCGGCTGCGTGACGGGCTCACGTTAAGCGCTGAGCTGGAGGCATGCATTCGCAAAACAATCCGCAGTAATGCCTCCCCGCGCCATGTACCGGCGCTTATCCTTCAGGCTCCTGACCTGCCCAGAACGGTCAGCGGCAAACTGACCGAGCTCACGGTCAAAGCCCTGATTCACGGGGAGCCGGTGAACAATATTGAAGCACTGGCCAATCCGGAAGCGCTGGCGTTTTTTTATAAACTCCCGGTATAACAATTAAAAAAAATTATTCAGGTGCTTCATTACAATGATTCCATGGATTGATGAGCTTTCACCAAAGTTTCCACCGGTCGAGACGGCTACAGAAGAGCCGGATGGTCTGCTCTGTGCCGGAGGTAACCTTGATATCACCACGCTCCTCAATGCTTATAGTCAGGGTATCTTCCCCTGGTTCAATGATGGTCAACCTGTACTCTGGTGGTCACCTAACCCCCGCATGGTGGTCTCACCGGATACGTTCCATCCATCCCGTAGACTGAGACGTTTTATTCGCAAAATGGATTGGCAGGTCACGGCGGATCGTGCATTTACCGATGTGATTCAGCATTGTTCTGCCATACTGCGCAGTGGTCAGGATGGCACCTGGATCACTCCGGATATTATCGAGGCCTATACCCAGATGCATAAGGCTGGTTATGCCCACTCAATAGAGGTCTGGAACGATGATGGTGAACTCTGTGGTGGGCTTTATGGGGTGGCGTTAGGGCGGATTTTTTTCGGGGAATCGATGTTTTCCAATGAATCCAACGCATCCAAGGTCGCCCTCACTTTTTTGGTCAATAGTGGTTGCTATGATCTGATGGATTGTCAGGTTTATACCAACCATCTGGAATCTATGGGGGGGCAGCTTACGCCTCGTAATGAATTTGTTCAGGCGATCAAGAGCCTGTCACAGTTACCCGCGGACGTGCTGGCCGATGCCATAACGGCTGTAGGTTTCGAGAAAGGTTTCGAGCAAGGGGGCATTGAGCCGTGAGTGACGAGCGACGCATTCAACTCTATCAGACCGATATTCACCCCTGCAGCTATATTGATGGCGAAGATGCCGTGACCGTCTTTCTCGACCCGAAACTCCGGCTCAATGCCGAGGCGACCGAGTCTATGACCGAACTGGGGTTTCGCCGCAGCGGCCTGCATACCTATCGCCCCCAGTGCCCGAACTGTTCGGCCTGTATTTCGGTGCGGGTCAATGTGAATGCATTTCAGCCTAACCGTACTCAGCGCAAGATGATCAACCGTAATCAGGATCTGGAGATTGATCATTCGCCCCCCGAACTGACGCTGGAGAACTACCGGCTCTACCGACGTTATATCAACGCTCGTCACAGTGACGGGGATATGTTTCCACCCTCAGCAAAGCAGTTTGCGGAATTTCTGGGCGTCGATACCGGCTTTACCCGATTTTGGAACTTTCGTCGGAAGGGTCAGCTGCTGGGTGTGGCGGTGACCGATCACTATCCGCACTCACTGTCATCGGTCTATAGTTTTTTTGAGCCGGAGGAGCAACGCCGCAGTCTGGGTAGCTATTTTGTACTTCAACAGATTCAGGCTGCAAAAAAATCCGGGCTGGAATGGTTCTACCTCGGCTACTGGGTAAGTGAATGTCGAAAAATGAGCTATAAATCCCGCTTTCAACCTCAGGAAATATTCACAGGGCAGTGTTGGCAGGTTGCTCAGCGCTGATTACCCGCCAACGATCCTTTGCCTATTGGCGGGTTTTCGGGCAAAATGCGCACAAAATTTTATGCCTCCACCATATCGGGTTGTCTTCCTGCCCCGGTTTCGGCGTGAAGAAAGGCGTGAAGAAGATTTCGTACTGATGAGGTAAAAGCCGAATGGCAAAAGAAGATTCCATTGAAATGGAAGGCGTGGTTATTGATACCCTGCCAAACACCATGTTCCGCGTAGAGCTGGAAAATGGTCACGTTGTAACTGCTCACATTTCCGGCAAGATGCGTAAGAACTACATCCGCATCCTGACTGGCGATAAGGTGCGTGTGGAGATGACTCCTTACGACCTGAACAAGGCGCGTATCGTATACCGCGCTCGCTAATACACAGTACGAAAAAGCCCGCAATGCAGTGCATTGCGGGCTTTTTCTTATTCGTTGGTTTTGCTTATCAACCTTGAATGCCAAACACTTCGTCTGGCCTTTTCGGGACAGACGAAGTGTTTAATGCTACTTGGTCTCGGACTCTGGCTTAGGTTCCTTGGCGGATTCGATCTTGAAGGTAAGCTCTCCGGCTTTTACACCTATTTTCACCAGACCACCATTCATCAGTTTGCCGAACAGAATATCCTCTGCCAGTGGCTTTTTCACCTTATCCTGAATCAGACGAGTCATTGGACGTGCCCCCATCAGCCGATCGTAACCCTTCTCAGACAGCCATGCTCTGGCCGCTTTGTTGGCCTCAATCTGGACTTTGCGTTCATCCAGCTGGGCTTGCAGTTCGGTCAGCTGTTTGTCAACAACGCTGGCGATAACCTCTTCAGAGAGCGGATTGAACTGGATGACCGAATCCAAACGGTTACGGAACTCCGGAGTGAAGGTCTTTTTGATCGCTTCCATGCCATCGGTCTGGTGGTTTTGCTCAATAAAACCGATAGAGGCGCGATTCATACGCTCGGCGCCGGCATTGGTGGTCATGATTAAAATCACGTTGCGGAAATCCGCCTTGCGGCCATTGTTGTCGGTGAGGGTGCCGTGGTCCATCACCTGAAGCAACAGGTTGAATACATCCGGATGGCCCTTCTCGATCTCATCCAGCAGCAGTACGCAGTGGGGCATCTTGTTGACCGCCTCGGTCAGCAGACCGCCCTGGTCGAAGCCTACGTAGCCAGGAGGGGCACCGATAAGGCGGGAGACGGTATGACGCTCCATATACTCGGACATATCGAAACGAACCAGCTCAATTCCCAGAGACTTGGCCAGCTGACGACAAACCTCGGTTTTGCCGACACCGGTCGGGCCCGCAAACAGGAAGCAGCCAACCGGTTTTTCGGTGGGCTTGAGACCGGCGCGGGCCAGACGAATATTGGTCGACAGCGCTTCAATCGCTTCATCCTGTCCGAAGATGGTCATACGCAGGTTGCGTGGTAACCTTTCCAGCAGTTCTTTGTCGGAAGAAGAGACGGACTTCGGTGGAATACGTGCCATTTTGGAGACAATGGCTTCAACTTCCAGAACACCGATGGTGGACTTGCGATTTTCCGGTTTCTGCAGACGCTGGTAGGCACCGGCTTCATCGATCACGTCAATCGCCTTGTCCGGCATATGCCGATCATTGATGTAGCGGTCGGCCAGCTCTGCCGCAGCCCGCATCGCATCGCGCTCATAAGTGATGTCGTGATGCTCTTCAAACTTGGACTTCAATCCCATCAGAATGGCAAAAGTATCCTCAACATCGGGCTCCTGAACATCGACCTTCTGGAAGCGACGAGCCAGCGCCCGATCTTTCTCGAAGATACCACGGAACTCCTGAAAAGTGGTCGAGCCAATACAGCGCAGCTCACCGGACGTCAGCATAGGTTTGAGCAGGTTGGAGGCGTCCATCACACCACCGGAGGCGGCACCAGCACCGATAATGGTGTGGATCTCGTCGATAAAGAGGATGGCACCCTCTTGTTTCCTCAGCTCGGCCAGCAGCTGCTTGAAGCGTTTTTCAAAATCACCACGGTACTTGGTTCCTGCCAGCAGTGCGCCCAGATCAAGAGAGTAGACGGTGCAGTCCAGGAGAATATCCGGCACTTCACCATCGACAATGCGCTTGGCCAGACCTTCCGCAATAGCGGTTTTACCGACCCCGGCTTCACCCACCAGCAGCGGATTGTTCTTGCGACGACGGGTCAGAATCTGGGAGACACGCTCGACTTCTTCATCACGGCCCACCAGCGGATCAATTTTACCCATCCGGGCCTGTTCATTCAGGTTCAGGGTATAGGCATCCAGAGGGCGGTTTCCCTGGCCTTCAGGATCAACAGACTCCTCCATCAGCTCCTGGCCGAGAACTTCTGTACTCTGGTGGCCAGGCACTTTGGAGATACCGTGAGCGATGTAGTTCACTACATCGATACGGGCAATCTCCTGCTGTTTGAGGAAGTAGACCGCCTGACTTTCCTGCTCACTGAAGATGGCCACCAGCACATTCGCGCCATTGACCTCCTTCTTGCCGGAGCTCTGCACGTGGAAGACCGCCCGCTGCAAGACGCGCTGAAAACCGAGAGTCGGTTGAGTTTCCCGCTCATCATCACCTTCCGGGATGTGGGGGGTTGTGGAGTTAATAAATTTGGTGAGCTCCTCACGGAGATGCCGGAGGTCGGTACCACAGGCCTCCAGAACATCGGCAGCCGAGGCGTTGTCGAGCAGTGCCAGCAGAAGGTGCTCTACCGTCATAAATTCATGACGTTTATTGCGGGCTTCGCGGAAGGCGCTGTTGAGGGTCTGTTCGAGATCTTTATTTAGCATTTGTGTACCCAATGGAGACTTAGTCTGTAGCTTTCTGTGCCCTGCACATCAAAGGATGCTGATGTTCCCGTGAGTATCGGTTAACCTGCTCTGCGCGCGTCTCCGCTACATCCCGTGTGTAAACACCACACACGGCCGAACCCTCAGAATGTACTACCAGCATTATCTGTGTCGCCCGCTCCCTGGACATCCTGAAGAACTGCTCAAGAATCTCGACTACGAAATCCATGGGGGTATAGTCATCATTCATCAGAACAACCTTGTACATCGGCGGTGACTTTAGTTTCGGCTGGGCTGTTGCCACGGCTACCGAACCATCGTCGTCATGTTCTGTTTGATGATCTTTACTTAACGATAGCTGAATTCGATCAATGAAACTCATCTTGTTTTCTGTCAGTTTACGGTCAGGAAAAAAGTGCCGCTGGATAACTTCAAGGGATAAACCTTGACACATGACGGACACTCGGTGTTACATATCTAAAAGTGGATTCTGCCCCACGGACATGGGTACGGTAAAATAATAACACCAAAAAAAAGAAAGCATCAGGAGTAGGAGAGGGATATAAGATGCCAATAGGAAAAGTGAAGTGGTTCAACAATGCCAAAGGCTACGGTTTTATCCTCCCGGGGGAGGAAGGCAATGGCGAGGAAGGTAATGGCGAGGATCTGTTCGTCCATTACTCGTCTATCACTATGGAGGGCTACAAGACCCTCAAGGCCGGTCAGCTGGTTAACTACGAGATCATTCAAGGCCCCAAAGGGCTGCATGCCATCAACATCAATTTCCTTCAAGAAGACGACTCCCTCAGTAATGACGATAAAGACAAGCAGGGGGAGGTCTCTACCACTGAATTTTCTGAAAACTGAGAATGTCTACAGGCAGATAGCTTTGCTGAGGACATAAACAAAAAAGGAGTAGCTGTGCTACTCCTTTTTTACGCTTATTGACCGGCTTTTATTGGCATATTTACATGTGATCTACGATAGCATCAGCAAAGGCTGAACACTTCAGCAGCGTCGCATCGTCCATCAGACGCTCAAAATCGTAGGTCACGGTTTTGGCGTCTATGGCGCCTTCCATCCCCTTGATAATGAGATCAGCGGCTTCCATCCAGCCCATATGGCGCAGCATCATCTCGGCGGAGAGAATCAGGGAGCCAGGGTTGACCTTATCCTGACCGGCATACTTGGGCGCAGTGCCGTGGGTGGCTTCAAATACGGAAACCTGACTGCCAATATTGGCACCGGGTGCGATACCGATACCACCTACCTGGGCAGCCAGAGCATCAGAGATATAGTCACCATTCAGATTCAGAGTGGCGATAACGGAATACTCTTCAGGCCGCATCAAAATCTGCTGCAGGAAGGCATCGGCAATCACATCCTTGATAATGATCTCACCGCCACTCTTTGGATTGGTCAGGGTGTGCCATGGACCACCATCCAGAGCCTGGGCGCCAAACTCCTCTCTGGCCAACGCATAACCCCAGTCCTTAAAGGCGCCTTCGGTATACTTCATGATATTGCCCTTGTGCACCAGGGTGACAGAAGGCAGATCATTATCAATAGCATGCTGGATAGCCATACGCACCAGACGGCAGGTTCCCTCTTTGGAGACCGGCTTGATACCAATACCGCACTCGTTATCGAAGCGGATCTTGGTCACATCCATCTCCTTTTTCAGGAAGGTGATCAGCTTTTGCGCTTCTGGTGAGTCGGCCTGCCACTCAATACCGGCGTAGATGTCCTCGGAGTTTTCCCGGAAGATCACCATATTGGTCTTTTCGGGGGCTTTGACCGGGCTGGGAACGCCTTCAAACCAGCGTACTGGACGGATACAGGCGTAGAGATCCAGCTCCTGACGCAGAGCCACGTTAAGAGAGCGGATGCCGCCGCCAACAGGCGTGGTCAAAGGCCCTTTGATGGAGACCACGTATTCACGCAGGGCTTCAAGGGTCTCTTCAGGCATCCAGACGTCCGGTCCATAAACCTGGGTGGCCTTTTCACCGGTATAGACTTCCATCCAGACGATGGAACGGTCGCGGCCATAGGCCTTTGCAATCGCAGCGTCGACCACCTTCAGCATGGCCGGGGTCACATCGGCACCGATGCCATCACCCTCGATAAAGGGAATAACAGGGTGATTGGGTACATTTAACGACAGATCGGTATTCACGGTGATCTTCTCACCGGTGGCAGGAACAGTAATCTTCTGGTATCCCATAATCAGCTCCGTAGTTGGAATATGTCGAGCCGGCGTTGTTATATTGTCACCGGCTGTTTCGGGAATTCTTATGTTTCTATTGTTATTTTTCGGACGCAGTTTCCCGGGTAACCTTCGTGTAGCATCTGGAATCGGGAACCCAAAGATACCGCAATTGTAGGCTGGAATAAATCGAAGCGTTCCAGAAAGATGGTCAAGGCTTTCATGCGTACACCGGTGAATTCTTGTAGACTGATGCGTCTCACCCTATACAATAGCCGCCACAGAAATTATTGAGACTGAGTGTCTTCGAGAGATTATGACTGATAACTCCCAGACCCGCGTCATTGTCGGCATGTCCGGCGGGGTTGACTCCTCGGTATCCGCCCTTTTGCTACAGCAGCAGGGTTACCAGGTGGAAGGTCTGTTTATGAAAAACTGGGAAGAGGACGACGGTACCGAGTACTGCACCGCCCGGGAAGACCTTGCCGATGCCCAACAGGTGTGCGATAAACTGGGCATCAAATTGCACCAGGCCAATTTCGCTGCCGAATACTGGGACAACGTATTCGAGCACTTTCTCCTTGAATACCGTGCCGGACGCACCCCCAATCCGGATATTCTCTGTAACCGGGAGGTGAAGTTCAAAGCCTTTCTTGATTACGCCATGATGCTGGGCGCCGATCTGATCGCCATGGGTCATTACGCCCGTCGCGATAACAGTACCGGCCGGGCACGCATGCGTAAGGGGCTGGACCCCAACAAGGATCAAACCTACTTCCTGCACGCGGTCGGTGAGGAGCAGCTGGCCAAAACCCTGTTCCCGGTCGGCGAACTGCAGAAGAGTGAGGTGCGTACCCTGGCCGAGCAACACGATCTTGTGACGTACAACAAGAAAGACAGCACCGGCATCTGCTTTATCGGCGAGCGCCGGTTCCGTGATTTTCTCAAGCAGTATATTCCTGCCCAGCCCGGCGCTATCGAAACCGAAGAGGGTGAAGTGATCGGCCAGCACAGCGGCCTGATGTATCACACCATCGGCCAACGACAAGGGCTCGGTATTGGCGGCATGAAAAATGCCGACGATACGCCCTGGTATGTGCTGGAGAAAGATCTTGAGCGCAATGTGCTGATCGTAGGGCAGAGTAATGAGAATCCGCTGCTGTTCTCCAAAGCCCTCTCTGCGGATAGCATCTACTGGGTGAATGGCGAGCCTGAGATGCCGGCACAGCTGACCGCCAAGGTTCGCTATCGCCAGAGTGATCAGGCTTGTACCCTTCAGCGTGGGAACGATGGTCGCTATCTGGTGGTGTTTGATGAACCGCAACGGGCGGTCACACCAGGGCAGTCCGTGGTCTTCTATGATGGCGATATCTGTCTGGGTGGTGGTGTTATTGAGCAGCGTCACGCCGATATTCCCGTGACCGCAGCGGTCACGGTTTAACTTATCTCAGCCGGACGTCACTGTCCGGCCTTCAGAACTTTCTTAACACATGCAGGACTCTCTTACGCTGTGACCCATAAAGAAACAGATCGGGTAATGGCTCTGGCAGGTCTTTTTCAGGCCTGCAGCCTCGTTGAACAGGTTGCCCACAAAGGAACCATCCCCGAAGAAACCTTGTCAACCGCCATAAAAAGCATTTTTGTGACCGATCCCCAGAGCGTCACCGACGTTTATGGCGATGTTTACAGTTTGCACACCGGGCTGAGACAGTTGCGCGGATTGCTGGAGCGGGATGAAGAGATTGTCCGCTCCGATACGGTACGCTACGCCCTGACCCTGATCCATCTGGAAAAGAGTGTGCGTAAAAACCGCCCAATGATGGAGGCGATTGGTTCCGGCATTAACCGGGCCCGCCATCAACTCAATCACTTTGATCATACCCATGAGAATTTGATCGCCAATCTGGCCGGTATCTATCTGGATACGGTCAGCACTATGAAAACCAGAGTGCAGGTGACCGGTGATATGCGCTATTTGCAGAACGCAAACTGCGCCAACAAAGTACGTGCCTGTCTGCTGGCGGGTCTTCGCTCCGCCATTCTCTGGCGGCAGGTGGGCGGACGGCGCTGGGATCTGGTGTTTACCCGCAAAGCTATGATTGACGAGACCTCACGGCTGCTCAAAAGTGGTTTGAATTCCTAAGGTACTTCTCCCGTTCAGGTCTCCCCCGAACATGGCCACCGGTCTTGACTTATCCCCTTTTGGGTAGGTCAAGATTATATCTCTATTTCTGGTGATTCAATAAAAAACAGGAGTTCATCTCCCGGTGGTTCAATCACTTCTCCCTATGCGAAAAAGGCACCTGCGAATGTTCGAAGTGAACCAGGCGACAGGTTTTATGGATACGGGTTTTGGTGTAGCATGCCTGCACTTGCTCACCCTTACAAAGTACTCCTAACGATAAGGATCAATCCATGGAACTGTCCCCCCTGACGGCGATTTCACCCGTCGATGGCCGCTATGGCAGCAAGACCAGCGCACTGCGCGGTATTTTCAGTGAATACGGGCTTATTCGGGCCAGGGTGGAGGTCGAGGTACGCTGGTTGCAGCGTCTGAGTAACCACGCCGACATTCAGGAGTTGCCGGCCTTCAGCCAGCAGGCCAATGATCTGCTCGACAGCATTATCAGCGGCTTCTCTGTTGACGATGCAGAAGCGATCAAAACGATTGAGCGTACCACCAATCACGATGTGAAAGCGGTGGAGTACTTCCTCAAGGCAAAGATGAAAGAGAACAGTGAACTGGCCAAAACGCTTGAGTTTGTCCACTTCGCCTGCACCTCTGAAGACATCAACAACCTCTCCCACGGCCTGATGCTGAAACAGGGTCGTGCGCAGATGCTGACCATTATGGCGCAGGTTGAACAGGCGATTGGCGAACTGGCTATCGAACATGCCGGCAAGCCGATGTTGAGCCGTACCCATGGTCAGACCGCCACCCCGACCACCCTCGGCAAAGAGATGGCCAACGTCGCCTATCGTCTGCAGCGCCAGATTGCTCAACTGAAGCAGGTTCCCCTGCTTGGCAAGATCAACGGTGCAGTGGGTAACTACAACGCTCACCTGGCCACTTATCCCGAAATCGACTGGGAAACCAACGCCAAAGAGTTTATTGAATCCCTGGGGCTGGATTTTAACCCTTACACCACCCAGATCGAACCTCACGACTATATTGCCGAACTGTTCGATGTGATCCGTCGCTTCAATACCATTTTGATCGATTTCAATCGTGACATCTGGTCCTACATCTCCGTCGGTTACTTCAAGCAGAGAACCGTTGCCGGTGAAGTGGGCTCTTCGACCATGCCTCACAAGGTCAACCCGATCGACTTCGAAAACTCCGAAGGCAATCTGGGGCTGGCTAACGCCATGATGGAACACATGGCCGTCAAGTTGCCGATCTCCCGCTGGCAGCGCGATCTGACCGACTCCACAGTCTTGCGCAATATGGGCGTTGGTCTGGCGTACAGTTTGATCGCCTATGAATCTATACTGAAAGGCGTCAGCAAACTGGAAGCCAACGAAGCGCGACTGGCGGAAGATCTGAATAATGCCTGGGAAGTTCTGGCAGAACCGGTACAGACGGTGATGCGCCGTTATGGTATCGAAGAGCCGTACGAGAAGTTAAAAGCCTTTACCCGTGGCAAGGTGATTACCCGTGACGCCATGCTGGCGTTCGTTGATCAGCTGGATATGCCGGACGAGGCCAAAGTCAGCCTGAAGGCTATGACGCCTGCAGCTTATGTCGGTAATGCTGAGCAGCAGGCCAAAGCTATCCGGTAACACTGTTCATGGCGGTATAATGAAACAAAGGAGGGCACGTGCTCTCCTTTGTTTTTTTGATTGCCACGGTAGGTAAAATGACGACTAATTGATATCTCCTTTGGATTTCAGCGTGCCAAAAGAGCTGTAGTACGTCATGCGATCCGAGCCAGTATAAAATATATCACCCAAACCATGCTCTGCTGCAAATTTTGTAAAAAAACGCATGTGATCCCAGCGAACTTCTGACGGTGCCATGGGTGTTGTGCCAAGTGCGGCGGTGCTCCCCATAAGGGCCAATACGATTGTGGGTAGAGAGTAATAAGTTGCCAGACTGGCAAACATCAGAGGTAAACCCGGCAGTAATAAACTCGTTACCAAAGCATGAAGGTGGGCAAGGACCAGTGAATTATCCCAGATGCTCCACATGGATGCTGTATACATTGTGTTGTTTATTGGGTCATAAATGCCGCGAACGGTGAGACGAATTGTACTTTGAGTGTAATCAACGCCAAAAAATGGCCCATGACACCAAGTATGCTTGGAGGGTACCTGCAAGTCGCCGCCGTAAGTTTGCCAGAGCATCGTCCATGGGGTGCGGGTGGATTCAAGACTCATCACCCATTTACCGCTACCTAGCAGGTTGATATTGAAACCGACATCAAAACCGTAATGACGATCATTCATCACATAACCAAAAATCCCTTCCTGATTCTTTGTCATCAAACAGGTTTCCAAAGGCTCATCGGGGGCACTTCGCGTCTTGCCTGTTCTTTTGGGAATTTCTCGGAAGGGGCTGTCCCTCATATAGTCTTCGAACTGTTCCAATTCAGTTTCATCAATAATGTTTGACTCTGTAAAAATCTGTTCTTGATGATCCTCCAAAGCCTCGGAGCGAATGTGCGCTGCATTACGTCTTTTGGTCATACCAATCTGAATCATGTTAATCTGTTGTATTATTTTTTTGGCCTTATATCGGCTTGTCGTGTGCGCGAGTCGCCCCTTTATGGTATTGGAATATGTGGAATCTACCTGCTTGAGTCTGGCGGAGATTTCATTAATCTGTTTGGCAGCATTGTCCATCTGAAAATTCCGTTCTGAGCCGATACTATGTTCGCTCTTCTCAAACAAAGTATCCGCCTCATTAATAAGCTCGGGCAGCCCTTTGGCATTGTATACTGCACGCATCTGTTTCATATCTGCATGGTTCATGTCTCTCTCGATGGAAGCAAGGTAGGCACGGGCGCTCGTAGGGCTGATGGGCATTGTTGGCGATAGCAGATTTTGTGACGACGATTCATCGTTCATGGTTGCCAGTATTTTCACATTAGAGTTAAGCTGGAATTGATCATCGGTGGTCTTATAACCTAGCCGGTACTTGCCATGCATGATCAAATCGGCAGAGGATTCATTTCTGATGTCGTAAGCATAACTATGGAGGGTTGACTTTTTTTGCTGTACCAATTTTTTGTAGACGTTACTGATATTGCCATACAGACCATTAAGAGGATAATCAATCTCTAGTTTAGCGATCCGAAGGCGGAGATCTGACTGATCGCTCTCATTGATGAAGCTTTCGCTTTTGGCCATAAGAATACCTGACGATGAGTCAAAGTGTTCGTAGGGGCTGGAAAAATCCCGGTTTTTCCACTTAAGCTGTATCCAGTGGCCTTTGCAATAAAAGTCAGCATAAGCATTGGTTTTCCCATCAATAAATGACAGGTTGTCGGTTTCCCAGATCAAATCATCCTCTAAGTGCTCGCTGCTGATTAGTAACGAAATGTTCTGCTTGAGCGTATCGATCAGCACCACTATCCGGGTTTTCTTCTCGTTGCCGTAGTTGCGCTTGTTACTAGCCTTTACATTTCCCCACAACCAGGGCGGACCATTCTTCGTCTCGGAGTAGAAAGCATCCATTTCCGCCTCCGCCGAACGTGTACGGGCTATATGGTTGTCATTGTCCAGTGTCAGCACATACATGTCTTCTGTCAGCGCACAGCTTTTGTCTATAAAGACTTGAGCATGCCCCTTCGCGGGCAATATCGCCGCCAATAACAGCAATAATACCACCGCCACAGCACTACACACTGATCGGGATTGTCGAACACAGAAATCAAATATCATAACGGGTACTCCTCCCTGTTTCAGGCAGATTAGGAGCATAATGAAGGGAAAAAGTTCCTGCAAAAAATGTCAGGTATTGTAACCGGTGCGGTTATCAGGGCTGTACAGAGGGGTCAATATTTGGGTCAAAAAAAACCAGCCGATGGCTGGTTTTTTAAATGTGGAGGCGAGTACCGGAGTCGAACCGGTCTATATGGAGTTGCAGTCCACTGCATAACCGCTTTGCTAACTCGCCTCGGACGCCGCTTATACTACCACCAAGTAATTACAAATCAATAGCTTGCAGCCATAAATTGCCATTTTTTACAGCATACATGCTTTTTGAATTAAACTTGAGATCGCCATGAAGACCAGACCTGACATACGTATCAGCCTCTAGAGGAGCAAAACAGTGTCCACCGGGGAAGAGATCGCCAGAACTATCATTGATGCCTGTCTTGCCATGAACCGCACAGGTCTGAATCAGGGGACGTCCGGGAATGTCAGCTGTCGGTACGACTATGGCATGCTGATCACCCCTTCCGGTATTGCCTATCAGCAGATGACTGAGTCCGATATCGTCTATATCAGCGCTGACGGAATTTATGGGCAGGGGAAAATTCCTTCCAGTGAATGGCGATTCCACCACGCTATCTACCAGAACCGCCCCGATCTGAATGCTGTCGTTCACAATCACGCCCTGTACAGCACGATACTGGCCATCATGCACAAGGGGATACCGGCCATTCACTATATGATTGCTGTCGCCGGTGGCAACACCATTCCCTGTGTACCCTATGCGACCTATGGCACTCCGGAACTGTCTGACCATGTGGCAGCAGGATTTCGTGGCAGAAACGCCATCATTATGCAACACCACGGCATGACCGCTGCGGGCGCCACCCTTGCCAAAGCACTATGGTTGGCCGAAGAGGTGGAAAACCTGGCAAAATTGTACGTCAATCTCCTGCAAACGGGGATGGAGATTCCGTTGTTGCCCGATGATGAGATCGATGTCGTGCTTGGGAAGTTCAAAAATTACGGCGAGAGAGGGGAGAGCCAGCAGGAGAACAGTCAGGCGCTTCCGTCATCCGTTTAATGCCTGTTCAGGTTGTGTTGTGCCGCTTTGTTTTATAACCACGCTGCCGGGCCATCTGCTGATAAACTTCCGACAGAGCTGAATCCCGATAGTGTTCAGGCCAGCGATTATACCCGCCGGCTTCAGGGATAACGGTCAGGAATAATATTTGAGGATTACCGCAATGAAAATTGGTGATAAGCACTATCGCTCGGTTTGGGTTGCTGACAATGGTCGTACAGTCGAAGTACTTGACCAGAGCAAGCTACCTTTTGTCGTAGATGTTCTACCGCTGAACAGCCGTGATGATGTGGCAAAGGCGATTCGGGAGATGCTGATTCGCGGAGCCCCGCTGATTGGTGCCGTCGGTGCCTACGGTGTCGCCCTGGCTATGACTGAAGACAGCAGCGATGAGGCTCTGCAGCAGGCTTATGATGTTCTGGTCGAGACCCGTCCGACCGCCATCAACCTGAAGTGGGCACTGGATCGTATTGTTGGTCAGTTAAAGCATGAGCGGCCTGAAGACCGGGTGGCGCGAGCCTATGCTATCTGTGCTGAAATTGCTGATGAGGATGTCTGTATCAGCGAGAGTATCGGAGAGCACGGCCTTGACCTGATTCGCGCAATTGCCCTTACCAAAAAACAGCCCGGTGAATCAGTGAATATTCTTACCCACTGCAACGCCGGCTGGTTGGCGACCGTTGACTGGGGCACAGCTCTGGCCCCGATCTACAAGGCTCACGACGCAGGTATCAGGGTTCATATCTGGGTCGATGAGACCCGTCCCCGTAATCAAGGCGGACTGACTGCGTTCGAGCTGGGCAGTCATGGCGTCCCCCATACATTGATTGCCGATAATGCAGGCGGTCATCTGATGCAGCACGGACAGGTTGATCTCTGTATCGTCGGCACGGATCGCACCACGGCTCGCGGAGATGTTTGCAACAAAATTGGCACTTACCTGAAAGCCCTGGCAGCCAAAGCCAACCATGTTCCGTTCTATGTTGCCTTACCATCACCCACTATCGACTGGACGGCATGGGATGGCGTGAAGGAGATTCCGATAGAGCAACGTGATGAGAAAGAGCAGTCTCACGTTTTCGGGATGGGTCCTGAAGGGCGGCACACCTGGGTGAATACCGTCCCCGAGGGTACAGTTTGTGGCAACTATGCTTTTGATGTCACACCGGCAGAGCTGGTCACGGGGCTGATTACCGAGCGGGGCATTTGTGAAGCCTCTTCGGAAGGGCTGCAAAAACTGTTTCCGGAACAGTACGGCGAAAACTGATTGGCGAGGGAAGGTCTGGGACATCCATGAAAATCGGGGGCATCCATAAATTTCTGCCACACGATGTAATCGCCGTAAAGGGTTGACTCACCAGCAGTTTCCCGTGGTTTGTCACCCCCTCCGGCACAGATCCGTACGTGCACTACTAATGCATACGGCTCCTACGACAAGTCAAACACACTGTCGCATACTTGGATACGGATGGAGTATTTTCACACTCGGGATA
>SAMEA5043665__coassemble_170_pt1 | contig 18016 bp, 20 predicted proteins | sample SAMEA5043665__metabat2_low_PE_004 | metagenome-assembled genome bin SAMEA5043665 (sample SAMEA5043665) | Gadus morhua | reverse complement strand
AAAGTGGGGTGGACGAAGGGGATCGAACCCTCGACCACAGGAGTCACAATCCTGGGCTCTACCAACTGAGCTACGCCCACCACAATTCTTTCTTTGTCAGCCTTTTTGCTGACGGCCCGAATCATACTGATCCCGACAAAACTTGCAAGTCCCTTCGAGCAAGAGATCACTTTTTGAACACTGGTAAGATAAAACTCACACAACGACAGGGCATACCCTTAAAAGAGATACATCTTGAACTTAAAGATGGCGCACCCGGCAGGATTCGAACCTGCGACCAATGGCTTAGAAGGCCATTGCTCTATCCGACTGAGCTACGGGCGCTAAAAACCTAAAACCTGGTCGGGGTAGAGAGATTCGAACTCCCGACATCCTGCTCCCAAAGCAGGCGCGCTACCAGACTGCGCTATACCCCGACATATCGTCTGGCTCAGCCAGCGACGCGGCGAATATTACTGTGACGAAGTGGCTGCGTCAACGGCTAAATCATTCATTTAAAACAGACTCGCGGGGACAAGTAACATAATACCCTTCATAATACGCCCCTTTTCCCCCACCGGTAGTCCGTATTATGTCTCTTGAACAAACCCTTCGCACTCGCAGCGACAATAAATGCGAGCTGTGCACCAGCGAGAACAATCTCTCTGCTTATGAGGTCTCTCCCTCGGATGGCACGGCGGAGCAGAGCCTGCTGGTCTGTGACACCTGCCTGAACCAGATTAACAGCGATCAGCTCGACGAAAAACACTGGCACTGTCTGCGGGACAGCATGTGGAACCCTAACACTGTCGTCCAGGTACAGTCCTGGCGCCTGTTGAAACAATTGGGCTGGTCCGATCTGGTTGATATGATCTACTTCGATGATGAGACTTTGAGCTGGGCCGAGGCTGGTCTTACCTCATCCGACGATGACAATGCGCCAACACTCGACGCCAATGGTGTCCAGCTGCTTGCAGGTGACACGGTCACCATTATTAAGGATCTGGTAGTGAAAGGTGCCGGGTTCACCGCCAAGCGTGGCACGGCGGTACGCAACATTTCTCTGACCAGCAACCCTGAGCATATAGAAGGTCGTGTCAACGGTACCCGTATTGTGCTACTGAGTTGCTACCTGAAAAAGTCCAACTAAACCTGACCTTTGTTGCATAAAAAAGGCTGCCTGAAGAGCAGCCTTTTTTATGCAACAAGTGAAAGTGGGACACTCTGACTGAGTGTTTATTTCGTTACCTTTGCTGCCTGATACTTTCCTGATATTGGCACCCCTCCTACAGAAGCAGCAGACTGACTTTCTTTTAAATTGCAGCTAGACGGAAGATAATTAGCCGATATCTCACTCTTACCCAAGAAACCTCCCCTAGCACAATACCACTCAAGAGATCCATCTTCGACATTAGGAAACAATCTGATCATGTTGTTGGCACCAGCATCAACTTGGGTACCGTAGGCAATCTGAATCTCGCCGGCAGGCCCAACAGTAATCCCGGTAACAGCATTACCCGTGATACTCGCGGGCAAACCAGCCTCAGCATTCGAACTGGGCAGCGTCCCTTTCGTAGCATAATACTCAGAGACCGCCACCTTTGCTGCCTGCGCCAGAACCAGCCCTTCAGCCACATGTGCCCGCTTGGTGTAATTTTGATACGATGGATAAGCAATTGCACTCAATATCCCTATGATTGCAACAACAATCATTAGCTCAATAAGGGTAAAACCCCTGCTCCCGATTCTTCTACTAACAGCGATCATCGCTCTCTCCTTGATACGATAAAATCAATAACAGCTTAGACCACCAGCCATCACTTAGCGAGGAAGTTCCCGACAGTTCTGCGCCGTCGCTGCCTGCCTCCCTGTGAGTAGATAGGAGCAGATGGGAGCAGATGGGAGCAGATGGGAGCAGATGGGAGTAAATGGTTTCTCCGTGCCGATTTTTCCTCAGGCCATAAATCGTTGCCGACGCTGCCGATACTCGTCAATCATGGCATCTATATCACTTTGTACATATTCGCGAAGACTGGACAGCACCATGGCTTTCTCGCCGGTACCAACGATCTCTCCCTGATCCTTGAACGTAAACCGCAGGGTAACATTACCACGCCGTCCCACCACCAATAGCTCGGAACCTGCCGACTCCAATACGGGATCAACCAGATCGGTGGTCTGCAAATCAACAGACATACTCTCATAAATAACCAGAGGACGGGCGGGGTTGACCATAACCCCCTGATTTTTCATCAGTGGTACCAGCAGATGCGGGAAATTTTCACCTGAAAACGAGACATAGCGACGAATCAAGCGTTCAATGACTGCAGAGTCAGTCATCTTCTCTCCCTGACTTTCGTACTTCAGGTACTCACGCCCTTTGCTATCCACCAGCACACCGCACTGAGCACCCGGCGGCCCTTCCGTTTCTGTCAGACGTAATTCGACACCATCACTGACCATGCCACTGAAGTGTACTTTCAGCTTTGCTGCTATACCGCGTTCGCACAGTATGCGGGCAAACAGCAGATCTCCGGGCACGCAAAAACGTTTACTGTCTTCGTCGTGTATTGGATTAAAGTCGTTGGCAACCTGTTTGGCAAAACGGCTGGCCTGCTTACGGGTAAAAGAAAAAGAACCCTGACGATGGGCAGTACAATAAGGATCAATAAACATACAGAGTAAGTAAGGGAGTGTCCCCTATGAACCTTCAGGTTGTTTCGGAATTCTAGAATCATAATCCAGAACTGTGTAACCGCTATAAGTAAAAACGTAGCTTTTTGTTCTTCCCGTCCAGCGGTTCTGGTCTACCCTGACTTCACGGGAAAAAACGGAACCCAAACCAGGGAGGTTCCTCTTGCTGGCTAAAAGAACCCCCGTTTCATGGCGCAAGCACAAAATAAAAACCAAACAAAAAGCGCACAAGGCGCTTTTTGTTTAACGCGTAACAATCTCAGCGTTCAATCCGCCAGGTAGTTCCCTCACGGGAATCCTGCAGAATCACGCCTTTTTCAGCCAGCTCTTCACGCACACGATCAGCCCCGGCAAAGTCTTTTTCCGCCTTGGCTGCTTTGCGTTTCTCGATCATGGCCAGAATCCAGGCTTCATCCACATCGGCACCGGACTTCAGAAACGCCTCAGGGTTGTCCTGCAAAATACCGAGCAGGCCACCCAACTGCCTGACCAGAGCACCGAGAGCCATCGCATTATCAGCCTGCTCTGCCCGCGCCTTGTTCAAGGTACGCACCAGTTCGAACAGGACACCCAGCGCTTCCGGCGTATTAAAGTCGTCGTCCATCGCTGCGTAGAAACGGGTTTCGAACCCGGTACCCTGCTCTGGCGCAACACCCTCCAGCTTCAAACCGTCAAGGGAGGTGTAGAGGCGCTTCAAACGTACAGCCGCCTCCTTCAAGCTATCCTCGGAGTAATTGATAGGGCTACGGTACTGGCTGGAGATCAGGAAGTAACGTACGACTTCTGCCGGATATTTCTCCAGCACCTCCCGAATGGTAAAGAAGTTACCCAGACTCTTGGACATCTTCTCGTTATCCACCCGCACCGCCCCGGCGTGCATCCAGGTGTTCACGAAGGTTTTACCGTTGGCCGCCTCACTCTGGGCGATCTCGTTCTCATGGTGGGGGAACTTCAGGTCCGGACCACCGCCGTGGATATCGAAAGTCTCACCCAGGCAGCCCTTGCACATGGCGGAACACTCGATGTGCCAGCCGGGACGACCATTACCCCAGGGGGATTCCCAGAAAGGCTCGCCCTCTTTCGCCCCTTTCCAGAGTACGAAGTCCAGCGGATCTTCCTTCATCTCCTCAACGTCGATACGGGCACCGGCCTGCAACTCTTCCAGCACCTTGCCAGACAGTTTGCCGTAGCCTTCAAACCTGGCCACCCGGTAATAAACGTCACCGTTACCTGGCGCATAGGCGTAGCCCTTGTCGATCAGAGTCACGATCATCGCCTTCATCTCTTCGATGAACTCGGTCGCCTTGGGCTCCATCTCCGGCAGCAGTACACCCAGCTCACCGGAGTCTTTGTGCATCTCGGCGATCATACGCTCAGTCAGGACGGTAAAGGTTTCACCATTGTCGTTGGCACGACGGATGATCTTGTCATCCACATCGGTGATATTGCGTACATAGGTCACCTTATAGCCCTTGGCACGCAGGTAACGGGTCACCACATCAAAGGCCACCAGCACGCGCGCATGACCGATATGACACAGGTCGTATACGGTCATACCGCACACATACATGCGCACTTCGCCCTCGTTGATCGGCGTGAAGAGATCCTTCTTGCGGGTCAGAGTGTTGTAAATCTGTAACACGTCAGTGTCCTTCTTTCATGGAAATGCAGCCCTCACTTTCATCGTTCAGCGGGGTCAGCATTTCCCGCTTATGACTGTTTGTTATCAGACTTTGGCAGCCCAGGTGTCTTTCAGGCCGATGGTCAGGTTGAAAACCGGACGCTCCGTCGTGTGGTCGTAACGATCCGCCACAAAGTAACCTTCCCGCTCAAACTGAAATTTCTGCTCCGGCTCAGCATGGGCCAGCGACGGTTCAACCCACGCCGTCTTCACACTTATGGAGTCAGGATTGATGTGGGTGAGAAAATCCTCATCACCACGATCAGGAGCCTCATGGTTGAACAGACGATCATACATGCGCAGTTCCGCCTGCTTGCCATGGCTGGCGGATACCCAGTGGATCACACCACGCGGCCTGATATCTTCCGGTGGGTTCTCGCCCACTGTGCCTGGCACGTAGCTACAGCGGATCTCAATAATCTCGCCATTGTCGTCTTTAATCGTCTCTTCGTGTTTGATCACGTAGGTACTGCGCAAACGGACATATTCGCCAGTCACCAGTCGCTTATACTTCTTGCGGGACTGGGTGTTGTCCTCGCTAAAATCGGAGCGATCGATATAGATCTCACGGGTAAACGGCAGCACCCGCTCGCCCAGTTCCGGCTTGTTGGGATGGGCAGCCGCTTTCATCTCCTGAACTTCGTCGTCTGCCATATTGGTGATCACCACCTTCAGCGGATCGAGCACCGCCATGGCACGGGCAGCGTTATTATTCAGGTCGTCACGAATCGCAAATTCCAGCATGGAGAAGTCGGCAATACCATCGGTACGGCTCACACCCACCATCTCGGAGAACTTGCGAATAGACACAGCGGTAAAACCACGGCGACGCATACCAGACACAGTCGGCATACGCGGATCATCCCAGCCATCCACCAGCTTCTCATCCACCAGCCGCTTCAGCTTGCGCTTGGAGGTGACCACATAGTTCAGGTTGGTACGGGCGAACTCATACTGGCGAGGGCGAGCCGGTACTGGCAAGTTGTCCAGGAACCATTCGTACAGGGGTTTGTGGTCTTCAAACTCCAGAGTACAGATGGAGTGAGTGATACCCTCAATAGCGTCTTCCTGACCGTGGGCAAAGTCGTAGCTCGGGTAGATGCACCATTTGTCGCCGGTCTGGTGGTGAGCCACTTTACGGATGCGGTACAGCACCGGATCACGCATATTCATATTGCCGCTCAGCATGTCGATCCTGGCACGCAGACATGCTTTACCTTCGTCGTACATCCCTGCCCGCATATTTTCAAACTCGCGAAGATTCTCTTCGACCGAAGCGTTACGGGTCGGACTATCGACACCGGGCTTGTTAAAATTGCCACGGGTCTCACGCATGGTCTCCGCATCCTGGAAGTCCACATAGGCTTTGCCTCCGCAGATCAGGTGCAGCGCCCACTCGTAGAAGCTATCAAAATAGCTGGAGGCGTAACGGACATTACCGGTCCAGTTAAAGCCCAGCCACTTAACGTCTTCCTGAATGGCGTCAACGTAGACCTGCTCTTCCTTCTCCGGATTGGTATCGTCGAAGCGGAGGTTACACTCACCATTGTACTTCTCAGCCAGACCGAAATTCAGGCAGATGGAGGTGGCATGACCGATATGCAGAAAGCCGTTCGGCTCCGGAGGGAAACGGGTAATAATCTTGCCACCAGGCACCTTACCTTCAGCAAGGTCACGCTCAATAATCTGCTCCAGAAAATTTCTGGGCTTTTCGGCAGCTGTGTTCACGTTGCGGGATTCGTCTGTATTGCTCATGGATGATGGCCCGGGCGCAGTCTGAAAAGGGAACCGGTGCAATGCCGGCGGTATATGCAGCATATAAAAATTCAACGGCGGAGATTATCACTATCAGCAAAATAGGTACAATTTCCGCGGCCCAGACCGCACTCTTTTGTAGGCCCACTCCTCTCCGAGAGGGGCTCACCGATGGATTGATCACATGTTATTTTGCTTCCTTGATCCTGGTACTTAGCTTTATAAAGTAGTAACACGCTCCCAGGCTGAGAATAATGCCACCCAAACCGATGACCGCAATGGGATCATATTTTTCCAGATCCAACAGAATCACCTTCCGTGACACCGCGATAACGGCGACCAGAAGAACGACCTCGGCATGGATAATGTTTTTCTTGAAATACATCTCCACCGTTTCCATGAGCTCAAATCCAATCAAAATCATGAAAACAAAGCCAAACACCTTAAACAGCTCATTGATATCCAGAAAAAACATACCATTTTTGGTATCAAACACCTCTCTCAGAATAAGAAACGTGAGTTCAACAACGGAAGCAGCAATAACCACGGCCATTAATAACAGTACAAAAAGTGACATCCACTTTTTCATCACATTGATTGATGAAATAGCCTTATTGATATCGATCAACTACAGATTCCTTATCTTTTCTTTTACTACACAAGCAGCCATGAGCGATATAAAAAGCCATGAGCGATATAAAAAGCCATGAGCGATATAAAAAGCCATGAGGAATGGAATTCCACCACAAAAACAGGCACAGAACTACTACATCTTGTGGTTTCGAAATAACATCACTAACCATGCAGGGTTTGGCACTTTATTTTCTTTGTCTCGCATCTAGACAGAGCAAACAACTCTCCCTAGAATATGCGGCGGAATCCAGGGCAGCCGCACAAGCACAGCACCCAGCGGATGTCCGGGCAGCTGATATTTATCAGTTGTTTTTTCTTTTTTTAAAAAAGTAGAAACAACAGATTAGAGTCCCCCCCCATGTCAGCGATACAAGCCTCTCTAGCACCTCACGGTCTTAACATAGATAATCCCCCACTGGCATTTCGTACAAAAGCGATGCTGAGTGTCGCTTTCCTTATGGCCACCACCTCTGTCGGCCCCGGATTTCTTACCCAGACGGCCGTCTTCACCACCATCTACAAGATGGATATGGCGTTCCCTGTACTGATCTCCGTCCTGATCACCTTTGGCATCGTTATGAACCTGTGGCGCATTGTCGGCGTGTCGGGTCTGCGTATTCAGGATCTTGCCAATAAAATTGCACCCGGCATGGGCTACATCATCGGCATTCTGCTGGCGCTGGGAGCCGTAGCATTCAACTTCGGTAATGTTAGTGGTTCGGCTTTGGGTCTGAACGTGCTGACCGGTATCGATACCCTATGGGGTACGCTGTTTACCGGCGTAGTCGGCAGCGTTCTGTTTATGATGCACAACGCCTCCAGGCGCATTGATCAAATGGCTCGCTACCTCGGTCTGTTGATGATTGTGCTGATCGCCTATGTCGCAATGACCAACCTGCCACCGATGCCGGAAACCATACTGGCAGCCGTTTATCCCTCCAACTACTCCAGCCTGCTACTGCCAACCCTGACCATCGTTGGTGGTGCCGTCGGTGGCTACTACACCGGTGCCCAGCGTCTGATTGATCTCGGTCTGAAAGGGGGTGAACAGATGGACACCATCAAACAGGCCGCCTGGGCCGGCATCTCTATCGCGGTGGTGATTCGTGTACTGCTGTTCTTTGCCGTGCTCGGCGTGATTGCGACCGGTGTGACGCTGGATGGTGCCAACCCTGCGGCAGATGCCTTCCGTATTGGCGCGGGATCTCTGGGTTACCATATCTTCGGCATCGTACTATTTGTAGCTTCGATTACCTCCGTGGTTGGCAACTCCTATATGGCCGTCTCCCTGGTGAAAACCCTGTTCCCGGTAGTGGCACGCAATGAGAAGGCCTGGTGCATTGGTTTTATCCTGCTGACCAGCCTTGGTACGGTAATGGTTAATATGCCGGTATTTCTGCTGATGATGGCCGGTCTGGTCAACAGTATTATCCTGCCGGTGGTGCTCGCTGTTATCTTGCTGGCCACCCGCCGCAAGGATATCGTTGGCGACTATCGCCACCCGCTCTGGCTAACCACTATTGGCTGTGCCATCGTCATTCTTATGGCCAGCGCCAGTCTCTCCAACATCAACAACTTTGCCAGCCAATTTATAGGGTAACTACTCACCATGCATATTGTTGTCGCCTCCCTGAACCCTGCCAAACTGGCCGCCGTTGAGAGTGCCTTTGCCGAAGTGTTTGCCCAACCGGTGACCATTGAGGGCGTCTCTGTCGGCACCGGTGTTCCAGAGCAACCGCTCACCAGCTCAGAGACTCTAACCGGAGCCCGCAACCGGGTCGACAATGCCCGGGAGGCGCAGCCCAATGCCGATTATTGGATAGGATTGGAAGCGGGCATCGACGGCCAACACACCTTCGCCTGGATGGTGATCAGCAATGGCAGAATAACCGGCGAATCACGCTCCGCCTCACTGCCTCTGCCACCTGCGGTGCTGAAGGCTATTGCCACAGGTAAAGAGCTGGGCGATGTTATGGATGAGCAGTTTGGCACCACCAATATTAAACAAAAAGGCGGTGCCATAAGCTTGCTGACCGGCGGATTACTATCTCGCTCCTCGGTCTACCATCAGGCGTTGATTATGGCGCTGATCCCTTTTATCAACCCTGAGCGTTTTCAATGCCCTGACTCATAAAGATCCGTTATGGTTTGAACAAGCCTTTCAGGTCAGCGGCTCACGATTGAGCCATCAAAATCTGAGCCGCATCCACCACAATCTGCACCGCATGGGATTCCGTCTTCACCATCAACTCCGCATCGGGAATCTCCTGCTGAGTGCGGTTGACGATAACCCCCGCCACACAACCCGCCTTCAAACCGAGCGCCGCGCACATGGTAAACAGCGTGGCAGACTCCATCTCATAGTTAAGGACACCCAACTGTTGCCACTCCGCCATCGCCCCCTGATACTGACGGATCACGTAGCCGCTGACGGTATCATAGCGCTCCTGACCAGGGTAAAACGTATCGGAAGAGGCGGTAACGCCCGTGTGCAGAACAGCGCCCCGAGCCCTGGCCGCTTCAACCAGCGCCAGAGTGCAGGTGAAATCGGCAACGGCAGGGTACTCAATGGGAGCAAAATGGCGGCTGGCACCATCCAGACGTACAGAGCCGGTGGTCACAATCACATCGCCAACACGGATATGTTCCTGAATCGCACCGGTAGTCCCTACGCGAAGAAAGGTGCGAATGCCCAATTGGGCAAGCTCTTCCACAGCGATAGACGTTGATGGGCCACCGATACCGGTTGAACAGATGATCACCGCCTTATCACCGATATAGGCGCGCCAGAGAGTGTATTCGCGATGGCTGCAAAGATGCTCAGGGCGTTCCATCAGCTCGGCAATACGGCGCACCCGCTCAGGATCGCCCGGCACAATCGCCAGCTCAGCGCCCTGAAGATCACCCTTGACTAGCCCCAGATGAAAGACATCAGACATATTTCCTCCTGCGAATGACAGAAAATTCGATACAAAATGATCTGTTTAAAGGAGGAAGTATGTACTTTTACACAGAAAATACCGTTTTTATTAGGAAAGTACCGAAAAACATCCGTTGTTTTGATCATTATCAAAAGGAACCGGCGCTCAGGAACTCCCTGTTAACGCCTATCGCTCACCGCTATCAGCCCACCACGCCCTCAGCAACGCCTGACTGTGAATATTGGGTCTGGGTCAGGCCGTACAGTAGTCGATCATCAAAACCTTCGCTTGATCGGTAATAACTGACCTGGCGTCCTTCAACAATAAAGCCACACTTTTCCAGGGTCTTGTAAGAGCCGGTATTGCTGGCATAACAGTCGGCAGCCACTTTATGGGCACCGAGCACCTGAAATGCGTAAGCCGTCATATACCGACACGCAGCTGTGGCAACCCCTTTACCCCAAGCATGCTCCGGCAGCTGATAACCCACGTCATAATTGCCCACCAAGAACATCACTTTGCTCAAACCGGCCATCCCCATGAAGCGCCCCCGATGATCCTGTATAATAGCCACAGGAGCCTCAGATGCCGTTCCATCGGCTATGGCCTGGGTGATATCGGCAATAATCGGCCCGAAATAGCCCTGATAAACCTCTTCAGGGGCTGGCGCGAAGAACAGATATTCAGTCACTTTGGGGTTATCCAACATTAATATAATGTCTTTAAAATCCCCCGCCTGAATCAGGGCGATGGTAAACTCTTCCGTAAGCGCCACACGCTGGCCTTTGGTGAATGCTGCAAAAGACACAGTGAAATCCGTATTGATAATTATGGCGCCATCATAACAGAAGCCAGGCTTTGCTGAATCCGTAAAGTTACTGGTTATGCTTCAATGCTGGCCAGTGCTTATCCCCTTTAGTAATGAATCCCGGGATATCCTTTAGCCAACGCTGCTGAACTGATTTGTCGTAATTGAGATAAAGCTTCTCGTCCACAATCTTCCAATAGTGCGGATTACCTTCATAAAGCTCACTCTTTGCGGCCACAGCCCAGGCACAATATCCACCATATTGCGGTGCAAAATATTCAGGCCTCTCCCTGAATTTTTTCTGATTGGCGGCACTGCTGAAATACCAGTCTGCCCCCATCCACCGATGCTTGAATTGACCACTGCCTTTAATGGGTTTTCCCTCTGTAAAATAAGCGACGGAATCATAACCACCAACCGCCTTATTATTGAAAAACCCGGTATAAATGGCATCGGCTGAAGCCATATCAGCCTGCCCTAATAGTAATGGCATCATCAAAAACAGATTACGCAGAACCCTTTGCATTTCTATCCTCCCATTCCATGGTGATAACACGGTTATCTCTGATGTAACATCATCCATTTAATCATAGGATCTGGCTCAGATTTAGGTAGTCCTCATAGAATATTCAAAGAATCCAAAGACATCCGCAGAAATAATTCAAAAAGAATTCAAAGACATCCAAGAATTCAAAAGAATTCAAAGACATCCACAAAAAAATTCAAAGACATCCAAGAATTCAAAGACACCCACAAAAAAAAATTTAAAGACATCCACAAAATTTGACACCCCACCCCACTGATCTACCTTTCTCCCTCGTCCGATAATCCACCGGAGAGGAAAACATGGCCACAGCCCGCAGTACATTAATCGACCCGAGTAGTACACCTTACTACCACTGCATGGCTCGCTGTGTGCGAAGAGCATTCCTCTGTGGTGAAGATCATCTCACCGACACCAACTATGAGCACCGCAAGCCCTGGGTGATCGATCGCTTGAAGAAGCTGGCGACAGTATTTGCCATCGAAGTGTGTGCTTATGCCGTGATGTCCAACCACTACCATCTGGTGCTGCATATTGATGAAGAGCGCGGGCGCTCCTGGAGTGATCGTGAGGTTTTGCAGCGATGGACACAGCTCTTTGAGGGCGCGTTTCTGGTGCAGAGCTTCCTGGAGGGAAATCCTCTAGGCAAGGCGGAGATGCTGCGGGTCACGGAATTTGCTGCGGAGTATCGTCAACGATTAATGAGTATCAGCTGGTTTATGCGCTGCCTCAATGAACACTTGGCGCGCAAAGCGAATCTGGAAGATGACTGTAAAGGACGATTCTGGGAGGGGCGATTTAAAAGTCAGGCGTTACTGGACGAAGCGGCACTGCTGTCGTGTATGGTTTATGTGGATCTTAACCCCGTACGTGCCGGGATAGCCACAATGCCGGAAACTTCCGACTTTACTGCTATTCAGGAGCGTATTGAGCAATGGCAGCAAGGCGGACGCAATAACTGGCTAAAACCCCTGAAAACGCAAAAGAAAGAACAGGGCATTATACCGTTTGTGCTGACGGATTATTTTGAGCTGGTCGACTGGACGGGGCGAGCCATCAGGGATTATAAGCGCGGTGCTGTAGCCGCTCAGCTGCCGCCTATTTTCGGTCGCCTGGGAGTCAATCCGGATGAATGGTTAAACACCATGCGACCTCACGGCAATCGTTTTGTGTTGGCCATGGGCCGATTAAAAACACTTCGTACCTTTGCAGAGAAAACCGGGAAGCGCTGGTTGCATGGTATGGCGGCAAGCCGTTGTTTGTTCGCAGGCTGATGAGTAGATACCTGAATACACCTCCTTTCTGAACCAAAACTCCTGAATATTAAAGGCACATGCTGACATCATTGGTGAATGTTGTGGCGGGTGCTTGCTTGTCTTTGAGGCTTTTGGCGGGTTGGGGCAATTTTTGGGCCGCAGTTTCTCGTAGTTCAATTTTTAGACATCCATATTTCTTGGTTTTTATTGGATGTCTTTGATCTGTTTACAATTTATGGGTGTCTGATATTTGTTTTAATCTATGGATGTCTTTTATTTTGTCGATTTCATGCTTTAGACATCCATATTTATGGACTTTTTTTGGATGTCTTTGATCATTTCTTAATCTCTGGATGTCTTAGATTCTTCTTAGATTCTTCTCTGGATGTCTTTGATCATTTTTTCGTGGATTTTTTCAGGTTTTTGGATGTCTTGAATATCCAGTTTGAATATCCTAGATTTTTTCCACATACAAAAAAGCCCCGCAATAGCGAGGCTTTTTTCTGGTTCTAATGGTGCCCGAGGCCGGAATCGAACCGGCACGACCGTAAAGTCGAGGGATTTTAAGTCCCTTGTGTCTACCAATTTCACCACTCGGGCTACAGACGTAGTCATTACACAGCCGTCTGTAAAAAACAACCGCAGCGCTCTACCCAATTCAGTACGCACTACGATAGTAAAATGGAGGCGAGTACCGGAGTCGAACCGGTCTATATGGAGTTGCAGTCCACTGCATAACCGCTTTGCTAACTCGCCTTTAATTCTCTATTTCAAGAGCAGCTCTCTCTTTCAAAAGAGAGGAGCGGGAAACGAAACTGGAGCGGGAAACGAGACTCGAACTCGCGACCCCAACCTTGGCAAGGTTGTGCTCTACCAACTGAGCTATTCCCGCACTGAGTGCTTCACCACTCTTCCCGACATTGCTGCCGGGAACGCTGGCTATTCTATTGATACAGCTTTTCTTGTCAAGCAGGATTCAGCAATTACTCGAATAAATAAAGCGTTCGCCAGCTGCGAAAGCTTCAGTTACCCGATTTAAACGGGCTCAGATCCGGCCATGCCGCCCGCAAATAGACAAACATCGACCAGATAGTCAGTACGGCAGCAATCTGCAACAGAATAAGCCCGCCAATACCAAAAATACCTTCCTCCATTCTGGTGGCCACCAAAAGAAGGGTGATCGAAGCCATCTGAGCTGTCGTTTTCAACTTGCCAATAAAACTGACCGCGACACTGGTACGTTTACCCAGCTCCGCCATCCATTCGCGTAGTGCCGAGATGACAATCTCCCGCCCAATAATAATCAGACCCGGCACGGTCATCATCGGGTTGTCAAACTTCTCAATCAGAATGGCCAGAGCAACTGCAACCATCACCTTGTCTACGACAGGATCGAGGAAGGCACCAAAGGGCGTCGTCTGATTCAGTCGCCGCGCTAAGTATCCATCGAACCAGTCCGTGAGCGCAGCCACCAGAAAAATGGAGGCTGACAGCCAGTTCGTCCAGCTGAAGGGCAGGTAATGCACCATCACAATGACCGGGATGAGAAAGAGTCTGAGGGAGGTCAAAATGTTTGGAATATTCATGATAATTTACGGCTAACCCTTATTCCCTGGCATAAAACAAACCAGCGCCAGAGTCTATCAGTTCACAGGAGCGAATGGCATAGCCCGTTCGCATTCCCTCAAGACAAACGTTTACTGCAATGCGTCCAGAATCTGCTGTGCCAGTGTCCTGCTAACCCCATGAACCTTGGCAATCTCATTGACCGTCGATTCGCGAATAACTTTCACACTGCCAAAAAAAGCCAGCAGGGCCGCCCGGCGCTTAGCGCCCACGCCCGGAATATCTTCCAACAGGGAGCGGCTGCGCTTTTTATCTCGACGGTGACGGTGACCGGTGATGGCAAAACGGTGCGATTCATCACGCACCTGCTGTACCAAAAGCAGACCCGGCGTATTGCCCTCCAGTGCGTACTCTTTACCGGTATGACCATTGATCAACACCTCAAGACCGGGCCTGCGGGTCTCCCCTTTGGCGACCCCAAACGTCACAACATGCTCCAGATCCAGACGTTTCATAACTTCCATGGCTTTATTAAGCTGCCCCTTCCCGCCATCGATTAACAGCAGATCAGGCAGCACACCGCCCTCCCCCGTTGTTTGACGCTCATCCAGTACACGACGATAACGCCGTTCAACGGCCTGAGCGATAGCCGCATAATCATCACCAGGAGTGATTCCCTTGATATTAAAACGACGATAGTCGCTTTTACACGCCCCTTTTTCATCAAAGACGACACAGGAGGCAACCGTGCCCTCACCCATGGTATGACTAATATCAAAACACTCTATACGTCGAGGGATTTCAGCCAGCTCAAGCGCTTTATGCAGCGACAAAAACCGTTCGTGGATATTGCGTCGATCCGCCAGATGACTACTCAGTGTATGCTGTGCATTACGCTCTGCCAGTGCCAACCACTCTCTCCGCTCACCGCGCACATTATGACGCAGTTTGACGGTACGTCCGGCAATCGTGCGTATCGCCTCAGAGAGCGCCTCATGTCCGGTGATCGCCACGGGCAGAATAATATCTCTGGGGAAGTCCCGCTTATCCGCCAGACTGATATAGAATTGCCCGAGAAAACTCTCAAGATTCTCAGCAGGATCGCTGCCCACGGAGAAGTCCGGAAAGAAGCTGCGTGTGCCAAGAACCCGCCCCTGACGAACAAAGACAACAAAAACACAACTGCCGCCGTTTTCCTGCACCAGACCAAAAATATCCGCATCACCGGACTCTACCGAGATAATCTGCTTCTCCTGCACCTTACGCAGATGGTGAACGCTGTCCCGATAACCGGCCGCTGCCTCAAACTCCAGCCTGGCCGAGGCCTCTTCCATACGCCGGATCAGATCAAAGACCAGCTGCTGACTTCGACCCTCAAGAAAATCCTTCGAATCCTGCACATCCTGCCCGTACAGGTCGGCATCGACCAGCCCGACACAGGGAGCCTTGCAGCGGTTGATCTGATACTGCAGACAAGGACGGTTGCGATTGCGGAAATAGGCATTCTCACATTGTCGTACACGAAAGACCTTCTGTAACAACACCAGACTTTCACGCGCCGCCCCGGCACTGGGATAGGGGCCAAAGTAACGTCCCTTCTTCCTTTTGGTACCCCGGTGCAGTGAAAGCCGTGGCCACTCGTCGTCTGAAAGATGAATGTAAGGGTAGGACTTGTCATCCCGCAGCAGAATATTGTACGGCGGCCGGTTCGCCTTGATCAGGTTCTGCTCGAGAATCAGCGCCTCTCCCTCACTATTGGTGACAATCGTCTCAATAGCCTGAATTTTAGCCACCAGCGCTTCCGTTTTCACACTGCGACCCTGAGGGCGGAAATAGCTGGCCAGTCGGCTTTTCAGGGATTTTGCTTTGCCGATATAGAGGGTTTTGCCACCAGCACCGATCATTCGATAGACACCAGGACGGGTAGATGCTGACTGCAAAAAGGCTTTGTGATCGAACCGGTCGGGGGGAGGCGAAGGGCGGTTCGACGATGCTTGATCCGACGATGGTTGATCCGATGTGTTATCAGGTACAGAAGATGACATAACAAACAGCCGCAATTGTATCCGTCAAGATTACCTGTCCGCCAAGGGTTCGGGAAGAACAGCGACATCGAAGCAACCCACTTTAATAATGCCGTGCTGCATGGCGAGTCGAGTCAGGGCGACATCACTGCTGACCCCCAGTTTCTCGAAAATACGGTAGCGATAGCTATTCACCGTCTTGGCTCCAATGCCCATACAAGCCCCAATATCAATCGCCTTGTGGCAATCGATAACCATGGTAGCCACCTGAAACTCTTGAGGGGAGAGCCTGTCAAAGGGATTTTCGCTCTCGGATTCCAGAGCGGCGATGGCAAGTTCACGGGCAACGTCACTACAGATATAGCGCTTGCCGCTGACTACGGCATGCAGACAGCGGATCATCTCGGCAAGACTTCCGCCCTTGGTCAGATATCCCTTGGCCCCTGCTTCGATAATTTTACGGGCATAAACCAGATCATCCACGCTGGAAAGAGCAATGACTTTAATCTCAGGTCTACTGGCTGCCAGTCGTCTGGTCGCTTCCAGCCCACCCATACCTGGCATTAGAATATCCATAAACACCACATCCACAGAGTTCTTGCGACAGAAGACCAGTGCCTCCTCTCCAGAGCAGGCCTCACCGACCACCTTCAAGTTGTCGAACTCTTTCAACATCAGAGTGATGCCATAACGCACCAGATCATGGTCATCCGCCACCAGAATACGCGTAGAAGCCACCGATCACTCCATTATTATTGTTATTACTATTTCTGGTATCCCGCTACTGCCGACAGGAAGGCTTCAATGAGGATAACACCGTTGGCTTCAGGAAGGGAATGCTGCAACCGCCCCTGACAGGATCTGACTCTTCTCTTCCCTACTCCACACGCTACAACATACGCTACAACATACGCTACAACACACCAGACAACGGATACCCCTGCAAGTTCTCAATGATTACCCATAAAAAAGCCAGGACAAGCCTGGCAAAAAAAATGGGACGCAATCAACCAACAATTTCCAGCACTTCCACCTCAAACGCCAATACAGCGTAAGGAGGTATGGAACCGGCACCGCTGGCACCGTAGGCCAGTTCATGAGGGATGGTCAGTTTAAACTTGTCGCCGATAACCATCAGCTGCAGAGCCTCAACCCAGCCTGCGATCACGCCTGTTACAGGAAAAGTAGCCGGATCGTTACGTTCTACAGAGCTATCGAACACAGAGCCATCCATCAAAGTACCGTGATAGTGTACTTTTACAGAGTTCTCTTTAGAGACCTGCTCGCCATCACCTTTCTTCAGCACTTCGTACTGCAGACCGGATTCGGTCACGGTCACGCCTTCACGGGTAGCGTTGGCGTCCAAAAACTCACGGCCTGCATCAATGACATGCGCGGCACGAGCCTCATCGGCTTCACGCATTTTCTGGCTGATCACTTGAAAAGCTTCGGTGATTTCGTTAGGCGCTACAGCATATTCCATGCCCTGCAAGGCATCCGCCAGCCCCTGCTGCACGGTAGCGATATCCAGACCGTCGAAGGACTGACGGGAAAGCTGATCACCAATCTGGCGACCTACACCATAACTTGCCTTGAGCTCTGCGGTTTCGTATTGAGACATTAGTACTAATTCTGTTAAAAAAAAGATCGGGAAGTCTGCGGGAAAAAAAAACCAAACACAAGAAAATGAGTAACAGCACAGTTTGAACGGGCTACACTCTCAAACAAACTCAATTCTCACAATGACAAAAAAACACTCGATTTACCCCCCACTACGGCCGTCGGCCATCTCTACTACAATCCATCACCCAACAATGATGTCAGGTGATAATAATCATGTATTCAGTCAAATCTCTTGCTCTTTGTCTTACCGTATTGACTACCTCCCTGCCGGCTCCTGCCTGTGAGCAAGGATTTCCCCGCGAGCGACTGGACGCCGAACAGCTTCAGGACGATTTCAACTTTAAAATAAACAATGATGAAGTGTTCGACACTATGCCAACAGTCCCCCCGCCGACGCCGAAATGGACAATGGCTCCGTTTTATGAGAGCCATCTACCAATACTGAGAGTCTATTATTGAGAGTCTATTATTGAGAGTCTATTATTGAGAACCTATTATTGAGAACCTATTATTGAGAGCCTATTATTGAGAG
>SAMEA5043665__coassemble_168_pt1 | contig 18057 bp, 16 predicted proteins | sample SAMEA5043665__metabat2_low_PE_004 | metagenome-assembled genome bin SAMEA5043665 (sample SAMEA5043665) | Gadus morhua | reverse complement strand
CAGGTGCATTGGCCACCGCCGCCCAAGTCTACCTTGCGCCAGTTCTTGCCCCCATCCGGGCTGATCTCCACATATTGGTGAGCGACATTACTAACCATCCGGGCCAGTACCCGAAAGTATTCACACAACACCTGGAACACCCAGCTGCGATGTTGGCAAACGCCCTGCTGTTGCTGGATCAGGTTAATCAGCAGATCCAGCCTCTGGCCGGGAATATCATTCGTATCGCCAAAACGGCGACACCAGCCAGACAAGGCGATCAGACGGGGGGCTATCTCCGGAATTGCCTTGATTTTTTGCAGTTCCCTGCATGGGGGATAAACACGGGCTTTAGGACTGAATACATCGTTATCAAGGCGTTCTTTAACAGTCGGGTGACAAAGTGGCTGTTCCGCCAACCAGCAATTCCCGCTCTTTTCTGGATCCATTGATCCGTAAGGGCTGGAGCGCCGATCTTTTTTCCCGGTTCCCACACTTTTAAGCTGATTTCTGTTGCCTGATGACACTCGCCCCCATGGGGCATAGCCTGTGTCGCTGTGGTTTCTACCGCTGTCGTATAAAGAGCGGAAATTGCTGGTCATGCCTGCGGTGAACCCGTCTGGCGGTTCCATGAATTCCACGGGAGACTGACCGCAGGGAATAATGACGTCATCCAGTACGCCATTTTTTATTTGCAGCTTACGCAGATCCAACCGGTAATCCTGGGTATCAAAAGCGCCACCGGCAAAATAAACCGGAATCTTGTAGTGTTCAGACTTGGTTGTCTCACCGCCGAAAGCACCAGGCACAACCTGGTCGGTTATCGGCGGGTTCAAAACATAGCGAGCCATCTCCAGTATCTGGTTATGGTCCCCCTCATCCGGCAAGGAAAGGAGTCTTCGGGTGGCGTTGAAGACCGGCACGACATCTGGATCTGAAAGCTTGATGGTCAGGGGAGAACTCGGCTCCTTGTTAAGTTCCCGTGACAGTGTCAGCGATCTCTGGAGGCGTTCGTTATCAGCGTTTCGGAGAGCCTTATTAGCCTCCAGATCAGTCATTGTCCAGCTCAGGGAGTCCAGCGCCAGAGCAAAGGAAGACTCAAAGGTTTCAGGCCAATGCCTCCGGTCGGTTTTCTGCCAGACCGGCCAGCGCCGTCTGCACCCCTTCCGGTGCCAGATTGGCCTCTTCAAGAACCAGTAGGGAGATAACCGGAACTCCGGGGTAGTTCTTGCGCAAGTGCTGCAGAACCCCCTGCCGCTCCAGATCATTGCTAATGGCAATAACACGCGGGGTAAATGATTTACTGTTGAATTGAATTTTTCGTTTTTTTGACGACCTCCCAGAGAACGAAAAATCACTGCCAACGGGTGCTGTACGCTTTGCTGCCCGTCCTGCCGATGGTCTTCCGATTTGTGTCTGCTGTCCTCTGATACTACTTCTAAGCTCCATATTCGTCCCAAAATCATCCGCCCTTGTTGTATTTCTTTGACTCGGTGGGACGGGCAATAGTTTCAGACAACAGAGTAAACCTGACTAACAAGGCTCTTCATGATTGCAAAAAAAAGGAGCGAAATGCGCCTTTTTATCGGGTTGCCCTGAAAAAATCAGAGCAACAATTTGCGAATATCTGCCCGCAGCGGGGGGAGCAGCACAGCAAAGCGGGCAGCCTCGGCACCGTTGATAGCGCGATACTGATCTGGCACCGTTTTACAGAAGTCACACAAACGCATGAATAATGAATTATTTGATGGCGTGGTGGTCAAAAGGTTTCCTTTCCGACCTTTTTGCTCTATCCGAGGGTTAGTTTCAGCGGTGGGTTCCTCCCGCAAGCCGTCATGAGCGAAAATGTGAGTCGGATCAACCAATGTGTTACGTCTGCATACCGATGTAAAGCGAATTTCACGCATAGTGTGATACACGGCTATTTGCCCAAGGGCTTTGGTCTGCTAAGATTCGCGATCTTCTGCCGGTGGCTTCTCTCTTTACGGGGGTGAGCGGCCGGATTATCAGTGTGCGGTGCCGGAATCTGGCCCTGATTATTCAGGGAGATGTCCGGTGGCGGTGCACAACTATGCGTTAGAGGCTGAGCCCAATGAGAAAAGATATCCATCCTAAGTACGAAGAAATCACTGCTTCCTGCTCCTGTGGTAACGTGATCAAGGTCAATTCCACTATGTGCAAAGATCTGGGTCTGGACGTATGCTCCAAGTGCCACCCGTTCTACACCGGTACCCAGAAGGTTATGGATACTGGCGGCCGTATTGAGCGCTTCACCAAGCGTTTCGGCGCGCTCAGCACCAAGCGCTGAGATTAAAAAGGCACCCTCGGGTGCCTTTTTTCACGTTGCATGACAATGTGATTGAGCACTAGTAACCTAATAACCTAATAACTCAATAAATTGCTGCTGATTGCCCGGCGGGACTGAATCATTTCTTCGTTGTTCTCGTTTTTTCCGGCAGGCACTATTCGAACTGGACAAAATTATAAATGGCTGAGGATATGAAGCAGGCGGCTCTGGATTATCACGCACATCCACGACCCGGCAAAATAAGCATTGCTTTGACCAAGCCCGCAGAGACGGCCCGCGACCTTGCTCTCGCGTATAGCCCAGGTGTGGCTGAACCCGTACGTGAAATTGCCCGGGACCCTGAACTGGCCTACAAATATACCGGTAAGGGTAATTTGGTAGCGGTCATCAGTAATGGTTCCGCCATTTTGGGGCTCGGTAATCTGGGCGCTCTGGCCAGCAAGCCGGTTATGGAAGGCAAGAGTCTTCTGTTTAAGCGTTTTGCCGGTGTTGACTCCATCGATCTGGAAGTCGAATCCGAAAGCCCGCAAGCTTTTATCGATACCGTCAAGCGTATCGCCTGTACTTTCGGTGGTATTAACCTCGAAGATATCAAGGCTCCTGAGTGTTTCGAAATCGAACAGACCCTGATCGAGCTCTGTGATATTCCCGTTTTCCACGACGACCAGCACGGCACGGCGATTGTCACTGTTGCCGGCATGCTGAGCGCTCTGGAGCTGGCCGGCAAGACTATCGAAAAGGCCCGTATGGTCTGCCTGGGTGCTGGCGCAGCGGCGATCTCCTGCACCAAGCTACTGATCAGCTGCGGCCTGAAGCCGGAAAACGTGCTGATGGTAGATAGCCAGGGTGTTATTCACACCGATCGTACCGACCTGAACCAGTACAAGGCCGCTTTTGCGGTAGAGACCAGCCATCGCACGCTGAGCGATGCCATTGCCGGTGCTGATATTTTCCTGGGTCTGTCTGGTCCGAACCTGCTCTCTCCTGAGCAACTGAAGCTGATGGCCGACAACCCGATCGTCTTTGCCTGCTCTAACCCTGATCCTGAAATCAGCCCAGAGCTGGCCAAAACGGTCCGTCCGGATGTGATTATGGCGACAGGCCGTTCAGACTATCCCAACCAGGTGAACAATGTACTGGGCTTTCCGTTCATCTTCCGTGGCGCGCTGGATGTGCGGGCATCACGTATCACTGAAGAGATGAAGATCGCCGCAGCTTATGCCCTGAAAGAGCTGGCCAAAGAGTCCGTTCCTGAAGAGGTTCTGGAGGCTTACGGGCTCGATTCCCTGAAGTTTGGCCCTGAATATATTATTCCCAAACCGTTGGACAGCCGTTTGCTGGGTGCGGTATCTGCCGCCGTTGCCAGAGCGGCTGTTGATAGCGGTGTCGCGAGACTGCCTTATCCTGCACATTATCCGCTGAATACTATGGACGAGATCATTTACTGATCTTCTCTTGCCCGGCGCATAAAAAAATCCCCGTTTTATTAAGCGGGGATTTTTTTTGAACCGTTTTCAGGGTTAGAAGATATCGCCTGAAATGATTTCAGTGCTTTCAGCCGCTTCGTTGTCGTTGTCTTCGATCTCGGCAACAGGTGCATTCTCGGTACGGAAGATCTCAAAAATGGCACCGGTTTCATCCGGGCGGGCAGGTTTGCCGGTACCTGGATTGATCTTCATGGTGACAATACCGTCAGGCTGAGACGGAATGACCTCCGGTACTCCTGCCAGAGCGACCTTCATAAAATCGATCCACATCGGCAGGGTCGCGTTGGCACCATACTCCCAGCGTCCCAGAGTCCTGGGCTGATCAAAGCCCATCCAGACGGTGGCCTGCAGTTCCGGATTGAAGCCGGAGAACCAGACATCCCGCTGATCGTTGGTGGTTCCTGTTTTGCCAGCAAGATCCGTCCTCTTGAGGACTTTGGCTCGCCGTCCGGTACCCTTCTGAATAACATCTCTCATGATATCGTTGAGGATGTAGTTGACCCGTTCATCCATAACCCGAGGGGCTATACGTACGGCTTTTTCCTTATGGATCTGGCTGTCTGGAGATTCATCCTGAACAGCAAAAGACTCTGCCACCGCGGTGAGCTTCTGGGTGCGATTAATGACCTCCTCAGAACAGTCGCGGCAGGCGACGGCCGGGTTGGCCTCATAAACGACGTTGTCTAGTTGCTCAATGCGCTGAATGATATAGGGTTCAACTTTGAAACCACCGTTGGCGAGTACTGTGTAGCCCGTGGCAAGCTCCAGTGGAGTTATGCCAGCACTGCCCAGAGAGAGGGAGAGATTGTTTGGCAGTTTTTTCCTTGGAAAGCCGAGCTGCTCTATGACGTCCAGCGTGTAGTTAATACCGGTACGCTGCAACACACGAATCGATACCAGGTTGCGGGAACGGTAAAGACCTTTGCGTAGTCGGGTTGGGCCGTAAAACTTCTGGTTATCGTTCTGCGGACGCCAGTGGCTCTCCAACTGGTCATCATTAAATACCAGAGGAGCGTCGTTAACTATGGTGGCAGCTGTCATGCCTCTGTTGAGAGCAGCAGCATAAACGAACGGTTTGAATGCAGAACCCACCTGACGGTTAGCCTGAGTGACCCGGTTGTATTTACTGTCGTAGAAATTAAAGCCGCCGACGATGGCGGTAATGGCACCATCGGCAGGTTTCATAGCAACCAATGCCGCTTGTGCTTCTGGAATCTGGCTCAGTCGCAGAGTGTCATTCTGCTTGCGTACACGTATCAGATCACCAACACGAACGACATCGGATGGTTTGTCCGGGGCAGGTCCCAACCGGTTAACACTGATATAAGGTTTTGCCCATTGCATCTGTTCCCATGTCAGAGAGGCCATGCTGCCATTAGCGAGCATAAGCAGAGCAGCCGTATCGCTGACCCCGGTCACGACGGCTGGCCCCAGAGAACCAACGGGCAGTGTGTCGGAGAGTTTTGCTTTCCAGTTATTCGGGTTTGTGCCCAGATTCACTTCCGGACCACGGTAGCCATGACGTTCATCGTAAGCTTGCAAGCCTTTATCGATGGTGCTGTTGGCGGCAAGCTGTTGTTTGCTGTTGATGGTGGTATAAATTTTGTAGCCTTCGGTGTAAGCGGAAGCACCAAAGCGTTTGATCGCCTCCATACGTACCATCTCGGCGACGTAGGGGGCCTCAAGATCTGTTGAAAGACCATGGTAAGTTGCTGTCGGTGGTGTCTGAACTGCCGTCGTGTATTCAGATTCGTTGATCATGCCGAGCAGTTTCATCCTGCCCAGAATCCAGTCGCGACGCTCCAGCGACCGTGGGCGGTTAGCAAGGGGGTTATAACGGGAGGGAGCCTTGGGCAGGCCGGCGATCATGGCGACCTGGGCCAGAGTCAGCTCATCAATGGACTTACCGTAATAAACCTGTGCCGCCGACTCGACGCCATAAGCGCGGTTGCCAAGATAGATTTTGTTCAGGTAGAGCTCGAGAATTTCGGGTTTGGTCAGTTCTTGCTCTATTTCAAGAGCCAACAGAATTTCATTGAATTTCCGGGAGAATACCCGCTCATGACTCAGAAAAAAGTTTTTTGCGACCTGCATGGTGATAGTACTACCACCAGACTGAATCTGCCCGGTAGACACTAACTGAACAGCAGCTCTTAGAAGACCATTAATATCCACACCATTATGAGAGTAAAACCGGTCATCTTCCGCAGCCAGAAAGGCGTTGATCATATTTTCAGGCAGCTCCTCATAGGTAACAGGAGTGCGTCGTTTTTCGCCAAACTCAGCAATGAGCTGGTTATCTTCAGTGTATATACGCAAAGGAATTTGTAGTTTTATATCCCTGAGTGCATCTACCGGCGGAAGCCCAGGACTCAAATAGAGGTAAGCACTACTACCAATCATGAGAGAACCGCCTGCAAGAAGGATGGCGCTCCATAGTCCGAATCTAACAACGTTGACAGCTTTTTTCATAAGTTTTGTTTATTTGTAAATCCATGTTATATGAAATATGAACGACTTCCGCATGCGTCTAAAGCACTTCGCCAGACCACAGAATTTGACATTATACGCAATAGTTGTAGGACAGGCACAATTGCCATATATCGCAGACTGCTATTTAATGAGAAGAAGTATTCAAATTAATGTTGCATGGTGTTAAAGCAATCACAAAGACAATCACAAAGACAATTGTAAGAGGCAAACATAAGTGTTGGGGCTGCTTAGAAAGAAATTCAGCGTGCTGCTGGGAATCGATATCAGTTCCACGTCGGTCAAGTTACTTGAGTTAAGTCGTAGGGGCGGTCAGTACCGAGTGGAATCATATGCTGTGGAGCCACTTCCGCCTAATGCCGTCGTGGAAAAAAACATAAACGAACTGGAGGCGGTTGGTGAATGCGTCAGGAAAGTTGTCGGTAAATCCAGTACCTCCGTTAAATACGCCGCTGTTGCTGTAGCAGGTTCGGCGGTTATCACCAAAACTATGGACGTTGACGCCTCTCTCGATGATGAAGATATGGAGAGCCAAATCACCGTTCAGGCTGACAAGTATATTCCTTATCCAATGGATGATGTGGCCATCGATTTTGAAGTGTTGGGCATTAGCCCCAACAACCCTGAACAGGTTCAGGTCGTGGTTGCCGCCTGTCGAAAAGAAAACGTTGATGGTCGGGAGGCTGCACTTGATTTTGCCAGACTTACGGCAAAGATAGTCGACGTAGAAGCATTCGCAATGGAGCGTGCTTATAAGCTGATCGAGCCACAACTGAATTTCAAAAATAACAATCCCCTCGTGGCAGTTGTTGATATCGGTGCTACGATGACCACCCTCAGCATTCTTAGTAAAGGGAAGACCATTTACTCTCGAGAGCAGCTGTTCGGTGGCCAGCAATTAACGGATGAAATTCAGCTTCGGTACGGTATGTCACAGGAAGATGCTTGTTTGGCCAAGAAAACGGGTAAACTGCCGGATGACTATGAACCGGAAGTGCTGGCATCGTTTTTGGAGGCCGCTGCCCGGCAGGTTTCCCGTAGCTTGCAGTTTTTCTACTCATCCAGTCACTACAACGAAGTGGACTACATCGTTTTGGCCGGAGGCACAGCATCTACGGCGGGTTTGCTTGAACTTGTTACCCAGAAAACTGGCACTCCCTGTGTTATTGCCAACCCATTTGCCAATATGTCAGTCGCCAGCAAAGTGAATGCCAATGCTCTCATTAATGATGCTCCGGCAATGATGGTTGCCTGTGGTCTGGCCATGAGGAGCTTTGAATAATGGCAGGAATTAACCTTTTACCATGGCGTGAAGGGCTACGAAGAGAGCAACACAGACTCTTCCAGCTGGCGATGGCAGCAACGGTTGTCGCTTCGATATTTCTTGTTATTCTGGCGGGAATAGCTGTGAGCGCTAACGTTGCGGGGCAGCGTGACCGCAACCAGTATCTGCAGACGGAAATTGACATTCTTGATCGACAGATCAACGAAGTTAACGGGATTAAACAGAAGAAAGACCAGTTGCTGGCTCGAATGGAGGTTATCCAGAGCCTGCAAGGAAATCGTCCGGTTATCGTCCGTATTTTTGATGAACTGGTACGGGTTGTACCGGAAGGTATCTATTTCACAAGTCTGAGCATGTCAGGGAATCAGATCAGTATTCAAGGGCTATCTGAATCAAATGACCGCATTTCCAACCTTATGCGCCAGTTGGATGAGTCCAAATGGTTTAAGGAGCCTAATCTAACGGCAGTTAAGGCTATAAAGGAGTTGGAAAAGAGCGAATTTGACCTGACTGTTACGCTGGCTCCGGATCAGGAAACAGGCCAAGAAGGGGGAGAAGCATGAGTTCCCTGCAGGAATCCCTGGAAAAATTGAATGACTTTAGTCTCGGTGATCTCGATCCGGAGAACATGGGGTCATGGCCATTGCCTGTAAAGGTTGTTAGCGGTCTCCTGATTGTGATTGTCGTTGGTTTTCTCGGTTTTCAATTTTACCTGAGTGATCTGAATAGCTCCCTCAAGAACGAGATGAGAACAGAGGGTGATCTAAAGCATCAGTTCCAGACCAAGGCGTTTTTAGCCACAAACCTCAACACTTACAAGATGCAGATGCGCGAAATGGAAGCTTCGTTCGGCGCTTTGCTTCGCCAGCTGCCGAGTGATACCGAGGTACCTGGATTGCTTGAGGATATCACCTATACCGGCCTTAGCGCAGGACTGAAGATTGACGCTATCAATCTTCTGCCAGAGGTGCGCCACGAGTTTTATGTGGAGCTGCCCATCAATATTAACGTGCGTGGCAGTTATCACGATATAGGTTCTTTTGTCAGCGGTGTTGCCAATTTGCCCCGAATCGTAACACTTCACGATTTTGAGGTAAAAAAAGACGACGAGATGGTGGGTGTGCTTAGTATGGAAATCAAAGCCAGCACCTATCGTTACAGCGATCAGGGAGGTGCAAAATGACGCAATTTGCACGACCAAAGAATTTTATTTTTTCTGGGTTGATCGTAGTTTTTATGACCGGTTGTAACTCTGATCAATATGAGGATCTCACCCGGTTTATGGACGAGGTGCGTGCACAGCCAAGGGGTAACATTGAACCGCTGCCAACATTTACCCAATACGAAGCTTTTACCTATAGTGCTTCTGGTGAGCGCAGCCCGTTCGATGAACCGATGATTGATTCGATAACTCGCTCGCATGCGGCAAGCAACATACAACCAGATCTTGGGCGAGCAAAACAGTTTTTGGAAAATTTTGTCTTTGATTCGTTCAATATGGTAGGCACGTTAAGCGACGACAATGGCTTCTTTGCCTTGCTCTCCTCAGATGTTGGTGTCCACCGAGTACAGGTCGGAGATTACCTGGGACATAACCATGGTCGTATCATCAGCATCAGTGAGGCTGAGATTCAGGTGGTTGAAATAATCAAAAATGGTCTGGATAACTGGATGGAACGGCCACGGAAATTGAACCTTAACGGTTCATAAAGCGGTAGTCCTCAACCTAAACAGTTAAAGGTCAGTGCTGCCAGCGTCTTTTCTGGTGCAACTCAAGGGACAAGAACGAATACGGGTGTAATCAGATGAATAATACAGGTAAGTTAACTGGCTGGAGGAGTAGTCTGGTTGGTTTGGGTTTGGGCTTGGGTTTGCTCGCTACATTTTGCTCCACGGCAACATTTGCCAATGTGCTACGGAGTGTAGATGCAGTGTCGCTTCCCGGAGGACGAGTCGAGGTGAAGCTCTCGTTTAACTCGCCGCCGCCCAGTGCGAAAGGTTATGTGACGGAGCATCCAGCACGAATTGCACTGGATCTGCCAAACACAACCAGCCGTGTCAAAAAATATAACGAACTCGGTTTTGCCAATGCGCAAAGCATAACCGTTGTTGAGGCTTTTGATCGTACGCGAATGATCATCAATCTGGATGCCCCAACCAGCTATTCGACCCGTGTTAAAGGCAATAATCTCTACGTTCTGGTGGGCAATACCAGAAGAGGAATGACATCAACAACCAGACCGGAAACGGCCAGGCCGAACACCCGTAAGGCTTCGATGAAAAATTCTTCTTCTGGCAGTCGACCGCGACCGGTTATCGCTGCCGATGGCATCACGGGGGTAGACTTTGTGCGCGGAGACGATGGCGAAGGCAATATTATCATTGATCTGAGCTCAAAGAAGGTGACCATGGATCTTCAGGAGAGTGGTTCCCGTCTGCGTCTGACCTTCCCGAAGGCAGAACTGCCAGTCAGCCTGCGTAATCGTCTGGATGTGATTGATTTTGCAACCCCTGTCCGATACATCGATAGCCGGATTGAAGATGATAATGTCGTCATCACCATTGATGCCAAAGGCGAATATGATTACCTGGCATGGCAAACCGATAATCGTATGACGGTCAGCATTAAGGAACGATCCGCAGAGCAGGCGAAGGCCCGTAAACGGGTGGCCTATACCGGTGACAAACTCTCCCTGAATTTCCAGAATATACACGTCCGTGCAGTGCTTCAGATTCTAGCCGACTTCAAGAATCTTAACCTGGTAGCCAGTGATGCTGTGACCGGTACAATCACTGTGACGCTGAAGAGCGTTCCCTGGGATCAGGCGCTTGATATCGTGTTGCAAGCCAAAGGCCTGGGTAAGCGCCTTGATAACAACGTGCTGGTTGTTGCTCCTGCCATTGAACTGGCAGAGCAGGAACGGGCGGAGCTGGAATCCCAGCAGCAGATCACCGAGCTTTCTCCGCTCTACACTGAGCTGCTTCAGATTAACTATGCGGAAGCCGCTGATATTGCCACTGTACTGATTGGTGGGGAAAACAACCGTATTCTCTCCGAACGGGGCAGTGTGCAGGTTGTTGGTCGCACCAACAGTCTTCTGGTTCAGGAAACCCGGGAAAACCTGGAAGCCATTCGCGACTTGATCAGTCAGGTGGATATTCCGGTTCGTCAGGTTCAGATCGAAGCGCGTATCGTTGTTGCTGATACCAACTTCCGCAAAGAGCTCGGTGCCAAGTGGGGCGGCAGTCTCAAGCTGGGTAGTAATTCCAACAATCTGCAAGTTGGCGGTCGAGGGTCCGGTTGGCAGGGCTCTACAAATGGTCCTAATGGTTCAACGTCTGGTGCCAATACCGGGAATCTGAACAGCGGCCTCAATAGCGAGAATATAAATTTTGGTAACAACAATAACTTGTTTACCGACCTTGCCGTCTCCGAGGCTACTTCCAGTTTTGCTATTGGTCTATTGACTGATAACACCTTGCTGAATCTGGAAATCTCCGCCATGGAAAGTGATGGTGGCGGTGAAATTGTCTCCCAGCCCAAGGTGATCACCTCTGATAAACATCCGGCGATAATCAAGAGTGGTAAGGAGATTCCTTATCAGGAAGCCAGCTCCAGTGGTTCTACATCGGTTTCCTTCAAAGAGGCGGTACTGTCTCTGGAGGTCACGCCGCAGATAACGCCGGATGGCCGCATCATTATGGACATCAAGGTCAATAATGACGACACCACCTCCAGCACAAGTACCGGTGTACCGATCATCGATACCACAGAAGTACACACCAAGGTGTTGATCGAAGATGGTCAGACCATCGTTCTGGGTGGTATTTTCAAAAACACCACGACCAAAGGTGTAGAGAAGGTGCCACTTCTCGGTGATCTGCCGGGTATCGGCCGACTGTTCCGCAAAGACACCAAACGGGACACCAAATCTGAGACCTTGATCTTTATTACACCGAAGATCGTGCAGGAGACGCAGGCCTTGCGCTGACAGGACGTATGCAGTTTCGTACAATTTATCTCGTAGGGCCGATGGGGGCAGGAAAAAGTACCATTGGCCGCATACTCTCAAGGGAACTGGATCTGCCTTTTCTGGATACTGATCAGGAAGTGGAGCAACGCTGTGGTGCGGATATTCCATGGATTTTTGATATGGAAGGAGAGATCGGTTTTCGACAGCGAGAGACGGCTGTGCTGGAATCCCTTCATAGGGCTCCCGCACAGGTCGTGGCGACGGGGGGCGGTATTGTTGTGCGTGAACACAATCGCCGCTTAATGGTGTCCAATGGATTTGTGGTTTTTCTGCAGGCATCTGTCGCCACTCAGATGTGCCGGACAGCCAAAGATCGGCGCCGGCCCCTGCTTCAACGTCCGGACAGAGAGCAGATTCTTAAAGATCTTTATCAAAGGCGGGAATCGCTCTATCGTCAGATAGCTGATCTGGTTGTCTGTACTGACCACGGTAGCCCCCATTACGTAATCGAAGAAATTGTTGCAGCCGTCAAAAGTTGACCGCTGCGTTTTGTCTGTGTCTGGCAAGAGCAGGAGGTCTGCCATGCAAACCCTCACCGTTGATCTTGGAACCCGATCTTATCCCATCCATATTGGCTCCGGTCTGCTTACCCGGATGGAATGGATTGTTCCCCACATTCGCGGTCATCAAATCGCCATCATCACCAATGAAACGGTGGCTCCGCTCTATCTGGAATCTTTGAAGCAAAACCTTACCGACTTTCAACTGACAGAAGTGATTCTTCCCGATGGTGAACAGTACAAAACACTCGACGAATTGAACCGGATTTTCGATCGTCTTCTGGAGCAGCGTCACAACCGCACGACAACGCTGATTGCGCTGGGTGGCGGCGTTGTGGGGGATATGTGTGGCTTTGCGGCCGCCTGCTACCAGCGCGGTGTCGATTTCATCCAGATTCCCACGACCTTGCTGGCGCAGGTGGACTCCTCGGTGGGAGGAAAGACCGGTGTCAATCATCCGCGGGGTAAAAACATGATTGGCGCTTTCCATCAGCCCCTCTGTGTGCTGGCTGATGTGAATGTCCTTTCAACCTTGCCAGACCGGGAGTTGGCGGCAGGGCTGGCGGAAGTGATCAAGTATGGTCTGATCACAGATGCCCCTTTCTTCGACTGGCTGGAACAGAATATTGATAAGCTGCTGGCTCGGGATGAACAGGCCCTGACGGAGGCGGTATTGCGTTCTTGTCAGAATAAGGCGCAGGTTGTTGCCGGTGACGAGAAAGAGCACGGTCGTCGTGCCATTCTCAACTTTGGACACACCTTTGGTCATGCCATTGAGACCCACCAGGGCTACGGCAACTGGCTCCATGGCGAAGCGGTGGCGACAGGTATGGTGATGGCGGTTGATCTGTCTGTCAGATTGGGCTGGGTTCAACCGGAACTCCGCGAGCGTACCAGGGCTCTTTTGCAACAATGTGCACTCCCTGTCACTCCCCCAGGAGATATGACACAAGAAAGCTTTTTGGCGCTGATGAGCATCGATAAAAAAGTGGTCAGCGGGCAGTTACGCCTGGTACTCCTGAAACGGTTGGGACAGGCCGTTGTGACCTCTGAGATCACTCAGGAGCGGCTTGAGGAGTTTCTCCACATGGTGTTGACGGAATTGTCTCATCAACTGCAGACCTCCTGACACGCCCCATTGAAGAGATAAGGGTTACTGAGATGGGTAGTGGGATGGGTAGTGGGATGGATAGTGGGATGGGTAGTGGGATGGGTAGTGGGATGGGTAGTGGGATGGGTAGTGGGATGGATAGTGGGATTGGTAGTGGATCAATAGCTTTTTTTGATTGCCTTACCACCAGCCCACTGAATTTTGGCTTTCATTGCACAGCCTCCTCTTATTGCTTTCGCCGAGCAGAATAACCAGAGTCCCATTGAGATTTGTTGATATGCATCAAAGCAACGATATCCCGCTTCCCTATTCTGTCTGCAGGCGGCTACCGCCACTCCTGCAACCACTGTACTCACTTGATGATGTCGATTGGAGCTTGATGTAAGCGATTTACAGGGTGCGTTACTGCTGCACTAAAAACAACAAAAAAGGGTAGTAGATAATGGCCACGATTTTATGAGTGTTAGGTGTTGCATTTACGCAAACATAAAACATTATTTTCCTTATTTATAAAATTAAATTTTTATTTATTACCTTCTTTAATTTTTTTAAACTGAGCCAGGCTTGAGTTGCGACACCTATGAACAATCTTAGCAATAGAGAAAAAAGCTTAATTAGCGGAATGCTTTATAATCCAAACACTGAAGGTTTACCTGAAGACAGATTATTTGCCGTAAAGCTCTGCCATCAAATAAATACATGCTTTGACATACAAGAAAAAAATGCTCTTATACAAAGACTTCTTGGCAAATCTGACGAAACCACACAACTAAATAGTCACTTTTATTGTGACTATGGTTACAACATTGAAGTTGGCAAGAATTTTTACATGAACTTCAATGGCGTTATCCTCGACTGTGGAAAAGTCACCATTGGCGATCATGTGATGATTGGCCCCAATGTCACTATATGTACAGCAGGTCACCCAATAGATACTGACACCCGTTACACATATGATGAATTTGCCAAACCTGTTCATATCGCAAATAAGGTATGGATTGGGGCAAATGTACTCATCCTGCCAGGTGTCAGCATTGGAAGTGGCGCCGTTATTGGCGGGGGTAGTGTTGTCACTAAGGATGTTCCAGAAAATACCGTAGTTGTAGGCAACCCTGCCCGAATAATAAAAGAAAATATTAACTCGATTGCTAAGTAAAGCCCTGTTTAACAAAATGCAGATGCAATCTCGCTCCTTTAAGGGGCGAGTCAATCCGCCGCCTGATTCCTTATCACCGTCGTCTGATTCCTTATCACCGTCGTCTGATTCCTTATCACCGTCGTCTGATTCCTTATCAATGGGGTGCTCCGCCTAATTAATGTGAGATGTTCGGGAGAATAGCAGATACTCTATTTATTCTTTCATCACCTTTACGGTGCCTGGGAGCCGCTGGATGATCATTTTAACCAGCTACACACTCATCTTGATGGCATGGTTGATACCCTGCATCTCAACAGGGCTCCTTTCCTGCCGGAGGCTGAGGCTGAATTACTGCCTGAAGGTCTTGGGCATTCAGGCGACAGAGACCATTATTCCGGGGTATGTTGATTTGACAAAGTTCCGGGGCCATCCGGACAAACGGCTGGATCTCGCCTTGTTTATATTCAATGGTGAGTGTTGGCTCTTGCCGGAATCTGACCAGACGCAGATTGTTCGTATGGCCAGAGTCCATGCCCTGCAATGGGGGAATCGCAAGCTATTCAACCACCCGACCAGTATGATTATGGCCAGCAGGTAACGCTGTGTGCGCATGAGGAGTGACGGAGCGGGCCTGTTCGTTGTTCGCTGCACCAGACGCTCTGAGTGATGCTACCGATGATGGTCACCTTGTGTGAACCCATGCCGACCAGGCTCTCCGGTGCTTTTGCTGCGGTCATGGCGGCTGTCCTGATGGTCACCAATAGTAGGCGTCCGTCAGATCCAATTATTTGATTTTTTTCCACTCTACTGCCATACACTCTCTCTGCCTGATCAGAAATAAATGGAAAAGTGTCGTATGGGCATCTTTGTATCATGGTTACATCTCTGTGTCCCGCTGTGTCTGGGTTTGTTGTTAGGCTTGGGGGTGCCCATTCCATCTGTATGGGCTACTGATGAACCAGTAAAGTGTACTGACGAAGAGCTAAAAGATTTTCTGAAACTCTATACAGAAGAGAAGCCTGCAACCCTACTGTTGCATGCCGTTATAAGGAATAAGCCCAAGATTGTAGAAATTCTTGTGAATGCTTATGTCTCTCGTGTTATTAGCCACGCTCAAGCTGATAGATCCACGAACAAGAAATATGCAATTAAACCCTTCTTAGATATACTTCCCGAGTTAAATAATCAAAATTCACAGGAAGATCTGGCGCAATTTTTATCACGTTTAGGTATTCATGGGGGTTATGGTTCCGAAGTAACTACTCAAAGTTCTCTGGCAGGTCTCGAGACAGCCATCGAAAAATTAAGCATTTCCGAGTGTGATCCTTCCAAAAACGCAAATTCGTCGGCAAAAAATGAGCAGCCATCAAATACTCCAAGCGATTTGCGTTTAAAAATTTCAAAGCAATTCATCAACGCAAATAAAGAACCCTGCTTATTAATCGTGGCAATTAAATTTGGTTACGTAGATCTTGTGAATACTTTAATAAGGCTCGGCGCCGACGTTAACGCAGTGCATGATGGTGGAAAAACCCCATTAAAGTATGCAGTTATGTACAGTCAAGAACGTGTGCTTGCCACCCTTCTGTCACATAAGGCCGACCCACTTGTGAGAGATGATCATGGAAATACTCTTCTACATATCGCAGCTAAGTATGACAATCCTTCTGATTCAGAGTCCAATAGCAGTGGGCATGTGAAGAAAGAAGAAGCAAGTAGCCCGATAATTAAATACCTATTGGATAATACAAAGTTAGATATCGATAAAGTAAATAATAAAAAATATACTGCTCTGGCAATGGCCGCTTATTATGATAATATAGGCGCGATAAAGACTTTAATGGGAAACGGTGCTTATTATGCTAAAGGCAAAAAGTTGTTCCCTTTCAAATGGAGTATATCTACAAGAAATAGCCCAAGAAAGAGCTGCCCGCCATTATTTGTGGCAGCGTTTATGCGGCAGCTACGAGCCAGCACAGTACTTATCGAAGAAACCGAAAGACAGTCAAGAAAAAACAGACCAAACCGGGAATACGAGGGTAGTCCCCTTCTATTCTGGGCCACTTTAACTAATTCAACTGATGAAATACAGGAAGATTCGGTGGCGGCCAGCCCGCAGCACCGCATTTCCGGGGATCAGAATGCCGAAAATACATATCCTCCAGTAGCAACAAATGATCAGGTACGCACTATCAATACCAATGATCACAATCAAGCCTTAATAATGGAAAAGTTTCTTAAAGTTTTTCCTAAGGTAGAAGTGGATCAGGAGTTGATTGAATTTTTTCCTGAAAAAAAAACGTCTAAGAATCGTACTTATCCGCAATACGCAGCTATACATAATAACTGGGAGACGGTACAAGCCATGATGGCTAGATATAATGTCAATCAACTATCAATCAGAGGAGGAACTTTACTGGAAACCATTATTGTTGAGGATCTCTCTACAGACTATTTAATATCTTTACTATTTAACCCCATATTTTGTGAAGTTAATGTCAATAAAAAAAATTATCAACATCAGTCCCCCCTATCCATCGCTCTGGAAAAAGCAAATGAAAATAAAGAAGATGGTATAATTACAGCAAAATGGAAAACAAAAATTAAACTTCTCGTCCTTGGGGGGGCTATAATCACAAAAAAATTAGACGAACTCCAAGCATTATTTCATGATGATAAAAATATGTTAAAAGTTCTATCGTTTCTATCAGATGACACTTTGTCTGAATCCCCTGAATTTTATTTACGCAAGGGTGTTAAGCCCTTACACATTGCAGCCATACACGATAGAGTTGACATTCTCGATTATTTGATAACACAAGGTGTGGATATCAATCAAGAAACCATCCGTGGTGAAACCGCTTTACTCAAGGGTATCGCAAAAAACAGTACTGATGCTGTGAGATTTTTACTTGAAAAAAATATTACTACGTCCGGATTAAACCAAAAAAATAAGACCAATAAGACCATTTTTCAACTTGCTACTGAAAAGGGTAATGCCGCTATTTTGGATATGCTATTAACTCACGAACTCAACAAATCCAACCAGGATGATACCGACAGTTTTGGCAATGATGCGCCAAAAGTACTAAATACACTCATAGATATAGCCAGGATGATGCAGCATAGAGGGATCATACATCTATTCTGCGGCCTAACCATAGATGTAATGCCCTACCGAAAAAAGAAACGTGAAAAGATGAATACGGTTATCGAAACGTTACAAAAGCATCAAGCTAATGATGATTCAGCATTAACAAGTACAATACCAGCAGTCAAATGATAGCCAAATATTTCTTTAGGAATAGCCCTGAAATAGGTTTCCTATTCCCTAGACTCTTGAAGGTTGTGTTGCAAAATTCAGAGTAAATAAAAAGTCAACCTTCCCCACACACAATTATGCTGCCAGGGAGTAGAAATACTCCCACGGTGCTATTGACCCCGAATCTGGATATTGTCCTTTTCTCAGCATATGAGAAAGCTCAATACCAGCCAGTGTCGCTTGAGCAGAGTAGAAGGCTTTAAACTGCATCATGGGGCGGGTCAACCGTTTCACAAACCGGTGATCCTGCTCGACAATATTGTTTAGATATTTGCTTTGGTAAATAGTGATTTGGGGGGGGTATCCTTGCATTTTGCATTAAAAGACATGAGCGCACTTGTATTGCTGCCACTTTTGTCAATGCACACTTTCTCAGGCCGCCCATGTTGGCGGAAAGCCTTAC
>SAMEA5043665__coassemble_166_pt1 | contig 18153 bp, 10 predicted proteins | sample SAMEA5043665__metabat2_low_PE_004 | metagenome-assembled genome bin SAMEA5043665 (sample SAMEA5043665) | Gadus morhua | reverse complement strand
TGTTAACACGGGAGCTGTTGTTAACACGGGAGCTGTTGTTAACAAAAGTGTCACTTCTTTACTGGCTGATTCTTTACTGGATAGCATTCCTCAAAATTTTCCAGCGCTGGTGATCGCCCAGAAGCTGCAGGACAAAGCCGCACAGGTCAATTTTGACTGGCCCGATGTGCAGCCGGTCATCGCCAAAATACGGGAGGAGCTGGATGAGATTGAACAGGCTATTGCCTCCGGTAACCAGGAGGAGATAAAAGAGGAAGTCGGCGACTTTCTATTTGCTGCCACCAATCTCGCCCGCCATCTGAAGGTGGATGCGGAACAGTCTGTGCGCGGCTGCAACCGTAAATTTCGTGATCGTTTCTTTTATATCGAACAGGCTGTTGCGGCTTCTGGCAAATCTATGGATAAGTGTTCGCTGGAAGAGCTGGATAGGTTATGGGATGAAGCCAAGCGAAGAAGTGACTGATTACGACCCCGTCTATGACCCCGCCGGATTTTGTAAGCACTTTCAGTTTCTACACCAAAAACTAGGTATTTTCTTGGCATAAGACAATATTTTTTTTAGTTATTTCGTTCATTATACGTATAAGTCACCGGTCGCATGTTGGGTTATACGGTATTCATAACAAATAAAACAGCTGTGATCCCCAGAAATAACCGCCGACCAAACCATGCAGGAAGGTCAGTAAATAATAAGGCTGTAGTGAGAATGCTTGAGAGTTTCGGAGATTATCTGAAAAAACGGCGGAAAGAGGCGGGCCTTACTCAGGATCGTTTGGCTATTGCCCTATCCTGTTACTCCCCTGTCCTGTCCGGTATTGACTCGGTCACCATCAGCCGTTGGGAGCGGGCCACCACCGAGCCGACCAGCGAGCGGCAAAGGGAGGTGATTGCCTATTTCCATGATGATGTGGAGAGAATCTTTCCGTTTCGTTCCGGTCGAGCTTACCGGTTTGATCAAAAACAGGCGGTTGAGTATCTGGGACGTCACTACCTGGTCTCTCCAAAACTTGGTCGTAAGGTCGGCAATTTCCCCGAGCAGAACGATTGCACATTTTCCGTAGAAAAGATTTCCGGTTCAGAGAATCATCAACGTTGTCTGGATATTGTTCTGGAGTACAACAATTCCGTCTATGAACCACTGGTACCGGTAACTAAGCAACGCCTGAATGGCTGGGTAGAGCACTGCAATCGCCTGGCGATGGTCTGCCTGAAACACGGTCACTATTTCGGACACATGATTGTTCTGCCATTGAAGGATGAGACGTTCTGGCAGCTGATTCATGCTCGCCGTGAGGAGGCTTCACTCTCCCTGGATGATATAGCGGCACCGGGAGAGCCCCACAGTCTTTATATTTACTCGATCCATGGTGCAAGTCGCCTGACGGTCAGCCGGTTGGTTATGGAAATGATCACTTACATTTCCCGCTACTATGATCAGATCAACCACATTGGTGGTATTTGCAAAACCAATGACAGTGCCCGTCTGGCTCGTTCTTTCCACCTTCAGCCGGTTGAAGTTGGCCCGTTTTATCCTAAAGGTCAGGTGCGTTATCAGGGGCGTGAGGTCAAGTTTGTGAGTTATGCTAATCCGCTGGCCCATATTCTTGAAGATGCAGGTTTGCGCAAGTTGCTCTCTGCCTGAAGGCTTCGAGGTCGTTAGTTCTGTGCGAGTGGGAATCCAGCACGTTTGAATGGATTCCCACCTGCACGGGAATGACGGAAGCTACTTCACTTTGGCATTCTGACGTATACGGCTGAGAATACCGCGCAGAATATTCAACTCTTCCTGTTCCGGACGCGCCCGATTAAAGAACCGGTGTAGTTTGGTCATGACCTTGCCGGGGTGCTGCCGAATAATAAAGTGAATATCCCCAAGTGCCAGCTCCAGTTGATCGTAGAACTGCTCCATTTGGCGGGTATCGGGATAGGGAACCGGATCAGTGTATTCCGCCGGCTGTGACTCCAATGCCAGACTGGCCTGCCTGATTTCGTAACAGAGAATCTGCACCGCCGAGGCAACGTTCAGCACCGGATAGTCCGGATTGGCATCAATGGAAACATGAAAGTGGCACAGCTGCAGCTCTTCGTTGGTCATACCGGAGGTCTCCTGACCAAAGACCAGAGCCACTTCTCCCCCCTGGGCTTCGGCAACCAGTTTTTCGCCGCACTCACGGCTGGTCAGCATCGGCCAGGGGAAGCTGCGGCTGCGCGCCGATGTGCCCACCACCAGATTACAACCGGCAATAGCCTCTTCCAGTGAGTTGACCACTTCTACGTGATCGATCAGATCATCAGCACCGGCAGCCATGGTGACGGTATCTTCATGGGGAAACTGGTTGGGAGCGACCAGTATCAGGCGTGAGAACCCCATGGTTTTCATGGCGCGCAGGGCAGAACCGATATTGCCGGGGTGCCAGGTGCGGAGCATCACTATACGAATAGAATCAAAAGGATGGTGGTCAGTCATGGGAAGTAACAATAGATCAGGCTGGAAAGATCCAGCAGTATATCAGCGCTGTCATCTTTACAGAAATTGCCAAATGTTCAGATTTCACCTTTACTTGGTCGGTCATAATCCTACTGATCGGTTATAAGATGCTTCGAGAAGTTCACTTGGTCCTGTTATTTCGTCTCATGCTTTTTTTCGGTTTTCTTGTTGGCTCTGTTGCTCTGGTTTTCGCAGTAAAAACTCATCACCTCCCATGTTCGGTGATGGCTAATCATCCCCCCACAACTGAGGCAGAGAAGACTATGAACAATACCCCATCTGCCATTAATTCAAAAAAATCGGAAAAGCCTAAAAAAAAAAGCCACAATATGACCATACTATGGGTGAACAATCGCAAATCTTTAGCTCCAAGCTTGAATATTTCCCACATGAATACTTAGAACACTTCCCAGTCTTTATAAATGAAAGGAATTGGACCCAGGCTGAAAGAAAAATACACATAAAAAGTCATTTAGCGAAGACTATGACGCAATTACTTTCGTTACATTTAAATAGCGAGAAACCTATTCTCACACATGGCAAGCATGCGCATATGTGTTATTTGAATGAGGACAAAATAGAAAAAAATTCTGGATCTTCTTCTATGGATAATGAGCCGCCGATTCAAATATATCTTCTTATTGATAATAAATCAAATATTCAATTGATAAGAAACACAATTATTAGTTCATTTCCTAATATGGAAACTTTAAACATTAGAGTAGATATTGACACTCAATCTTCCGACACCAAAACGTATTCTTCTGTAGGTAATCCACCGTTACAAACTCCATCGGTTGTGCAAAAAATTACAGTGAAATATGATGAAGACGTTGTACTGGACTTGATAGTTACTGTAGAGCCTTATGAAAATAGCTTTTGTATTATAAATAATATCCATTGCAAAAAAGAAATATCAAAAGCCAAGATAAAACTTGGCGATAAAACCGTATGGATACCTGTCATTAGTTTAAATCAGTTGTTAGATAATTTGCTGACGGCCGCTGATTCGTCTAAGGACAATAAAAATTACTATTTGCAACTATTAGAAAAGGCTTACGCTATTTATAACAACGATATTCTAGATTTTCATACACGGAAACGAATTAATTCAATACCTCAACGTTTAGAATTGATAAAAGCAATACTAAAGTTGGAGAGAAAGAAGGAAAACAGACAAAACAAAGTAACTGCTCAAAACCCTCCGCCTCATCTGGCGTCAGCTTTCACATTGTCCAGTATTACCAAGGAGGATGATTCTGAAAACACAGATTTGCTAGAGAAATATGGGCAGTTACTGGATCATTTGATCAAGAAAATAAAGTCATTACATTTGTCCAATATTGACTCCACTAATAATAGACAAACAGAAACAATAAGCCCCAAACAAGTAATCACTCAAGATCAAGATACTATAGTAGTGTCGAAAAAAGATGACGATGCGGTATCCCCACAAGGAAACGGGACATCTTCAATTATTAGTATTGTAAATACATTCGACACCTTGAAGGAAGATTGGGATAACGGGGAATCTTTAATTATTAGTATTGTAGATACATTCAACACCTTGAAGGAATATTGGGATAAATGCAACGATAATGACTTGGAAAGTATATTGACTTTGTTAGATGACACAGAAATAGTGTATAGACTTGACAAACTGATAGATGCAAATCTCAATATTCTTTATGCAAATACCAAGCTGCGTACAAAAACATATAATGCTCTGGACAAATTAATAAAGATCTCGGGCAAAAAAATGCTCACACTTAAAGCTGATAAAAACAACCCTAAATTATTAGAACTCTCCCAAAAGGCTTTTGCGTTTCACATAGAGAAACGAAACATGCTTAATAAAATTTGGCTAACCAGTCGCTCAGCAGAAAATAACGACAAGATAAATTTACCCTGTATTATTTTTTACAAGGGTTGTTTTGATGATTGGATAGTTACAGAACCGAATGATTTTAATCCACAAAATAATTGTTGTTCTACCAGGATTGAGAAGTTCTTGCCTGTTATTGTGGGTGCCTATTTTAATGACGAAAAAAAAGAAACATATAATAAATATCCAGATCTGATGGTGGACACAAGAAAGTTCATGACCAAATTAACAAAAAAACAATATCCTGAAATTCTATTGCCGCACATTAAGCTTTATCTTTCTGATAATAATTATAAAAGAAAACATAGTCTAAATAGTCGGCTTGGTACAAATAAAGAGTTATCACAGGCTTTACTGGAAATCAAAGAGCCATTTTCTCATATCCCTCATTTTCTTGAATTAATTAATCTTCTTGAAAACAATTACGCTTTTGTAAAAGCAGCCATCATTATGATTCATTATTTGAATGTCATATATGATCAACAGAATATAACAATTACTTTGACTAATAATGATTTTAAAAAAATGTATCTTCCCGATGATCTACAAGATAAAATTAAAAAAATTTATGATGGCATACCTGTTAAACCTAAAAATCCACCCTATAATGAACAATGTATTTATTTTAAGCGTGAGCTGGTGTCAGCAATGAAACAACACACGATTTTTCTTAATGAAAAATTAGTTGAGTTGATTGAGCGTAAGCAATAGAAATGCATCGTTACCTGTCCCAATGGCTAACACCAGCCGCTCCCGCTATTTATACGATACCGGCAATAACCACAATGACACAGATATCAAACACCTGTACCGACTTACTATTAGAAAATCGGTTAGGCATAAACTCCCGAAATGCGTACACTTGTTGACCATTTTTTAACTAAAATCCGTGGTGATCCATGCTCAGGGAACGGGAACAGGTTGTGCAGTCCTGGCTCCAGCTCCGGCAGGCCAGTGTTGGTCCGATTATTCGGCGAGCCGTGCTGTTTGGTTGTTGTCAGTACCTCTTTATTATTCTTCAAGCCCTCTCCTTGGCCTGGATAATCGACAGTCTGGTGATGGCGGGAGCGACCGTCATCGACATTCTCCCCGGAATAGCAACCCTGCTGGCATCGGCGCTGGCTCGGGGGCTGTGTGGTCGCGGTCGTGAACTGGCCGGACAACAGGCGGGGGAACAGGTACGCAGAGAGATACGGGCTGCGCTGCTTGAACGTATCGAACAGTTTGGGCCGGTCATTCTTGCGGAAAGATCGACCGGCAGCTGGCTGACGCTGCTGATGGAGCAGGTCGATAAACTCAATAATTTTTACGCCCGCTATTTACCACAGATGCTGCTGGTACGGATTTTGCCGCTGCTCACGATCGCCCTGGTGCTGAACTTTAGTTGGGTGATTGCTCTTATTCTGTTGCTGACAGCGCCGCTTCTGATTCTGTTTATGATTCTGGTAGGTAACCGGGCGGCGGCGGCCAGTCGGAGCAATGTTCAGGCCTTGTCGCGGCTCAGTGCCCATTTTCTTGACCGCTTGCAGGGGTTAACAACCCTGCGTCTTTTTTACCAGAGTGGCCGGGAAAAACAGGCGGTGGCATCGGCGGCGGAAGCGTTCCGTGAGAAAACCATGCAGGTGCTTCGGCTGGCGTTTCTCTCTTCTACCGTGCTGGAATTTTTTACCTCTGTATCTATTGCGATCACGGCTGTTTTTCTCGGTATGAGCTATCTGGGTTACCTGGACTTTGGCCTGTGGGGGGAGTCACTGAGCCTGTTTTCCGGCATGTTTCTGTTGCTGCTGGCTCCCGAGTACTATCAGCCCATAAGAGAGCTGGGCACCTACTACCATGCAAAGGCCGATGCCGTGGGCGCAGCCGATGATCTGGAGGCGTTTCTCCATGAAGAACAGACGACATCGGCTCATCATGAGCAGCAGTCATGCCCTGAACCATGCCCAGAAAAGCAGGCGGCAACAGTTGTTTTTCAGCGTGTTTCGGTGACGGTAGGGAGTGGTCGCCGCATTCTTGATAACGTCTCCTTCGCGCTAAAACCGGGTGAGCAGCTGGTCATTGTTGGCGAATCCGGTGCCGGTAAAACCACACTATTGAACGTACTGCTCGGCTTTGTCGATTACCAAGGTACGGTGCTGGTGAATGGTCTCTCCCTGCGTGATCTTGATCTTGCCAGTTGGCGCAGACACATCGCCTGGCTGGGGCAGAATCCACGTCTATTTCATGGAACCCTGCGGGAAAATATCGCACTCTCACTGCCTGAAGCGACAGACGACGATCTTCATCGTGTTATGAACACGGCCCATGTGAATGAGTTTCTTGAGCGACTCCCCCACGGTCTGGATACGGTGCTGGGGGATGAGGGAGCCGGTCTCTCCGTTGGTCAGGCACAGCGGGTTGCCCTGGCCAGGGCACTGTTGCGTCCATTCCAGCTGCTGGTAATGGATGAACCCACCGCCAGTCTTGACCATAACAGCGCCCGCATTATCAAGAATGCGGTGGAGAGTGTCGCCGCGGGGCGATCGATGATCACCATCACCCATCGCCCGGAAAGCCTGAGTTCGGCAGCACAGGTGCTGATGCTGGCTAAAGGACAGGTGATTGGTCTGGGCAGTCAGCAGGCGTTATTGGAGAGCTGTCCGGCTTTTCGTTCGCTGATTCAACAGTGGCAGACCCTTGAAATGGCACAGCTCGCAACCGTACAAAAAACAGAGGGAGAGGTGGGACATGACTGACTCCATGGGCACAGTTTATCGGGATCTGAAACCATTTTTGGCGCTGGCAAGAAAGTACCGTCTTCGCTTTGGTCTTGGCTTTCTCTTGTCACTGGTCACACTGCTCAGCAGTGTTGGTCTGCTGTCTCTCTCGGGATGGTTTATTACGGCGACAGCTGTCGCCGGTCTGACAGTAGCTACGGCGCAAGTTTTTAATTTTTTTACGCCCGGTGCGGGTGTTCGTGGCTTTTCTATTGTCCGTACTGCCGGTCGCTATGGTGAACGACTGGTGACGCACGATGCCACATTCCGCTTGCTGGCCGGATTGCGGATCTGGTTTTTTGAGAAAGTTGAACCACTGGCTCCCGCAGGATTGAAGGGCTTTCGCCACAGTGAGTTGCTGAACCGACTAGTGGCGGATATCGATACCCTTGATGGGCTCTATTTACGGCTGATCAGCCCTCTGCTACTGGCGTTGTCGGCCACGCTGGCGCTGACACTGCTCGCTTTTCTGTTTAGTGTAAAAATCGGTTGGTTTTTATTGTTGGTACTGGCATTAACTATGGTTCTGCTACCCGTCTGGTTCTTCCGATTGGGGCAGGCGCCCGGTGAAAAGACCGTACAGGCACGGGAAGTGCTGCGTAACCAGATAATGGACTATGTAGCCGGACAGACCGAACTACAGGTCTATGGTGCAACGAATCGCTATCAGCAGAAGGTGACTGACGCGGAACAGGTGGCTCTGGAGCACGAGCAGCAAATGACCCGTGTGACCGCCCTTTCTGTCGTAGTGATTGCGTTACTGACGGGCTTTACTTTGTCCGGTGTGGTGTTGTTTGGCCTTCTCGATTTAGCGGGCACTGTACCGGCAGGCCGGCTGCAGGGGCCGGTGATCGTGATGTTGACGCTGGCTGCGCTGGCGGCTTTTGAAGCGATTACGCCGCTGCCTGCTGCGTTTCAGATGCTGGGGCAAATTCACAGTGCGACCAAACGACTACGAGATGTTACGGAACAAAAGCCCGTTGTCGTGTTTCCTGACGAAGCGACTGGGCCGGAAGCCTGCACAGGAGCACTCTCCTTTAATAAAGTCAGCTTTGCCTATCCCCAGGGAGAGCCGGTATTAAAAGAGTTCAATCTGGAACTGAAAGCGGGCGAGCGGGTCGCTCTGGTTGGACCAACCGGTTGCGGCAAGTCTTCACTGCTGCAGTTGGTGACCAGAGACTGGCTTTGCGAGGGGGAGATAGCATTAGATGGTCAACCCATTACCCGTTTTACAGAGCAGCGATTGCGTCGTGCTATGGCTGTGATGCCCCAACGTGTTCATATCTTCAGTGCCTCGGTGCGGGATAATTTGCTACTGGCCATCGATCCGGCCATTGCCGGCGATATTACCGATGGCGACCTGATCAGTGTGCTCAAACGTGTTGGTTTGACCCATATCGCTCCTGAAGATGAACTGCTGGGCCTCTGGTTGGGGGCTGCAGGTCAGACACTCTCCGGCGGCGAGCAGCGTCGCTTCGGTATTGCCAGAGTGCTGCTGCGTCTGCTGGATGAGAGCTGCTTGCTGGTGCTTCTGGATGAGCCGACGGAAGGTCTCGATCCGGAGACGGAGAGCCGGATAATTACGCTGCTGAATGAGGCGATATCAGGCAAAACCCTGCTGATGGTGACCCACCGTCCGGCAGCACTGGGACTGGTGCAGCGCACTCTTTCTCTGGGGTAAATACTTCGGGCTGACCGCAAAGTGTGATTCAGCCCGTGCTCGTCTATTAACTGTCAATTGGTAATTTATTGATCTACGTCAAATGGACATGACCGATGGATCAGGACAATAGCACTCACCGAAAAATAAAACGCCACGTTCACATTTGAGGACTTGAGTTTGAGAGATAATATCTCGCGTTATGAATTTGGCTGCAAAATTGTCGCAGTCTCAGCTCTCGCTCTGTTTATCAGCGCTTGCTCAAAGCCCACAGAATCCCCGGTTTCTGCTCTTGAAAACAGAGTGGAAAACAACGTGGAAAAAAGGCTGGAAGACAAGGTTAACGATAAAGTCGAGAATTTCACGATCCTCCATACCAACGATAATCATGGTCGCTTCTGGACGAATAAAAATGGCGAGTGGGGCATGGCAGCCCGTATGACTCTGGTCTCCCGGATTCGTGCTGAAGTGGAGGCTGCGGGTGGCCATGTACTGCTATTCTCCGGTGGTGATATAAACACCGGGGTACCAGAGTCTGACATGCAGGATGCCGTGCCCGACTTCAAGGGTATGAAGCTGTTAGATTATGACGCCATGGCGGTAGGTAATCATGAGTTTGATAACCCTCGCGAAATTCTGAAGATGCAGCAGGAGCTGGCAGGATTTCCCTTTCTTTCTGCCAACATCCTTTATAAAGAGAGCGGAAAGCACGCCTTTGAACCCTACACAACGTTCCAGCTGGGTGATGTAAAAATAGGTGTTCTTGGTCTGACGACCATGGATACGCCGAAATTAAGTAATCCGGATTACATGACCGATCTAAAATTTATCACGCCGGTTGAAGCTGCCAGTAAGATTGTACCTGAGCTGCGTAAAACGACGGATGTCGTTATTGCCATCACTCATATAGGCCACTTTCAGAATGCGGAACACGGTGTGAATGCGCCAGGCGATGTGACTTTGGCGCGCAGCGTTGATGGTATTGATATGATCGTGGGTGGTCACTCTCAGGATGCGCTGTTCAAACCCGATCTGCAGAACGGTACCCTGATTGTTCAGGCGCATGAGTGGGGGCGTTATGTGGGACGCGCAGATTTTGAATACCGTAATGGCAAATTGTCTCTGCTCGACTACAAGCTGATTCCGGTCAACCACAAGGACAACATCACTCTGGCTCAAGACCCCAAAATGGCTGAAATGCTGGCGCCTTATCAGGAGAAGGGCGCAAAACTGGTTCAGCAGATTGTCGGTTATGTAGATGAGCGTCTGGCCGGTGATCGGGACAAAGTTCGTTTTGGCTACACCAATCTGGGCACGCTGATTGCCAGCGCCATGATGGAAAAGACGGATGCTGATCTGGCGGTTATGAACTCCGGCGGTATTCGCGCCAGCATCGATGCCGGTGAGATCAGCTATCGGGACATTCTCACCGTGGCGCCTTTCGGTAATGCTCTGGCCTACGTGAATATGACCGGTAAAGAGGTGGTGGATTATCTGAAGATAGTTGCTGCCCAGCCGGTGGATACCGGTGCTTTTGCCCACTTCAAAGGGGTAGAGATGGTTATTGATGGCGACAAGGTTGATGTTAAAAGCATCGGTGGTCAGCCGGTGGATATGGACAAAACCTACCGTATGGCGCTGATCAATTTTTCTGCCAAGGGTGGGGATGGCTATCCGAATATTGTTGAACATCCCGGCTATGTGGATACCGGTTATATCGATGGCGACGTTCTGCGCGAATATGTGGAAAAGCATTCACCGCTGAAGGTGGCTGATTACGTTCCTGCCGGTATTGAGCGTCGCTGATTTCGAATGTGATAGCTTGAGACTGCTTGCAAAAAAACCACCGGCAAATGCCGGTGGTTTTTTTTGGGAACAAAGTCTGCTGGATTCAGCTTACCTTATCTGTCGTGCAGGAATTCACCAATACCCAGGTTTGGTGGTACATCATTTGTACCTGTACCCCACTCCTTGTTAGGTGTGTTGCCCATTACGAACTCCAGCTTACCGCCATTCATGATCTCATCCTGAGTCAGGTAGGTACGGCTAAAGACCTCGTCGTTTAACCGTGCAGACTGAATGAAAATATTTTCGCGGCTGACATCGGCTGCGGTAATGTCAAAGGACTTGCCATTGCCTACGTCAATGGATGCCTTGTTAAACATTGGCGTGCCAATCTCGTAGATGCCCGATGCCGCATTCACTGGATAGAAGCCAAGGGCACGGAACACGAACCAGGATGACATGGTGCCAAAGTCGTCGTTACCACAGATACCGTTAGGCGTATTGTTGTAACAGACGTTTGTTGCCGCTGCGACTACAGTCTGGGTTTTCCAGGGCTGACTCACATAGTTGTACAGGTAAGGTACGTGGTGGTCAGGCTCATTACCCTGTACGTGCTGGCCAAGGTTACCGGTATTGAAAACCGGGAACTGGTTATCGCCGGCATTACGGTCAGGATAGGTGCTGAAGTACTCATCCAGACGCTCTGCAAACAGCTCACCGCGCTGCGCCTGAGGATCCTGAACTTCCTGATCAAATTGAGTCATCAGGTCGATTAGACCGTGAATGTCGTGTTGAACGCTGAAGGAGTACTGCCAGCCGTTGGATTCAGTAAAGGCGTAGTTGAACATATCAGGACGCCAGTCTTTGCCAACAGCCTTACCGGTGGCCGGGTCAACCCAGTTCGCATCAATAAAGTTGCCTTCTGTATCGCGGGCTTTAAACCAACCCTTGTATCTGGCACCACCAAAGTCGAACTGTGCCTGCCAGTTGTTGGAGCGATCGGAAAACTCTTTGTACTCAGGGCTATCCTCGCCGAGTACAACCTTAATCGCTTGAGCGATGTTCCAGTCGTTGTAAGCATATTCCAGCGAAAAAGAGGCCGTCCAGCTACTCACAAATGGAGAGTGCGATGCCCACATATCATCGGTCGTATCTTCCCGTAGCATCGCTGACTTGTAGCCTTTTTCCGCATACTCATCAATGGATTCTACAGCGCTGCCTTTACGGGCATCCTTGATCATAGCCCGCACCAGACGCTCTTTCACGTCCTGAATATCAGCGGCCGAGAAATCAAGATCGGTCAGGCGCTTATCCAGCGAACCTTTGGTGATAACATCAGCAATAACCGGGGTGGAATGCATCCCCATCATCATGCCGGTTTCGTTACCCTTGAAGGTCCACTCTGGCAGACGACCACCGTCTTCTTCTGCATAAGACAACATGGACAACACGACATCAGCCAGACGGTCAGACTCAAGAATACTGGAGAGTGGCTGCACTGAACGATAGGTATCCCAGAGAGAGAAGCTATCATAGCGAATGAAGTCCGGAACCCCGTCTTTATTGGCATCTGCGGTACGAACCGGGTCAATCAGCTCCGGACTACCATCTTCACCATTGGGATAAGCACCACGCCCCTGAAGCACCTGACGGTATTTGCCATCCAGGTCGGAATGAATCGTCTGCCCCAGGAATGAGTGATAGAGAGCGGTATAGAATGTCTGTTTATACTCTTTATCACCTTCTACCCGAATTTTGCCCAGCTCTGTTTCCCACGCGGCTGTGGCTTCTTTTCGTACGTCATCAAACGTTTTTTCAGCAACTTCAGTGATATTCAGAGAGGCGCCGGTAACGCCGTTTTCGCCAATTTCAACATTGGAGAGTGCCAGCTTGGCTTCAACCACAAGATCGCTGCCGGCCGTATCAAACTCGACATAAGCCCGGGCATACTGCTCATCCACAGCTGTCGTGCCATCAGCCATTGCCACATACGCCTTGGCATTTTTATCATATTTTTCGAAACGAATGTTTTTGATCGGCTGATCGAATTCCATCACGAAAAACTCTTTCTGGCTGGGTGCCCAACCATCAGAGAAACGGTGACCGGAGAGCGTGTTGCTTTCCTTATCCCAGATAAAGTTGGATGCAGCGGTAAAATCCCAGTTCAGCTTGAAGCCAAGGTTTACAATGATTTCGGATTTGGCATCCTGAGGGAAAGAGTAGCGGTGAACGCCGACGCGGTCTGAAGCGGTAAGCTCCGCTTTAATACCATAATCATCCAGAAAGACAGAGTAGTAACCCGCTGTCGCAGACTCATTTTTGTGTTGGAATCGGGAGGCTTCAAGATGCAGAGTCGCAGACCCTTCATTGATCATGTAATCAGAGCGAGTATTGATTGGCATGACCAAAATATCGTTCAAATCGCCAGCACCTGCACCGGAAAGATGGGTGTGAGAAAAGCCAGCGACACGGTTGTCATGATAATAATAGCCGGAGATATATTCCCAACCATTAGAACCGTTGTTAGGAGATAGCTGAACCATGCCGTGTGGTGTCGTCGCACCTGGATAGGTGTTACCCAGGTTGCCGGTACCGATAAATGGATTCACGTAGCGTGTGACATCCATATCTTCAAATGCTACGGGAGGATTGGCTCCCATATCGATGCCCGCATTTTCATCAACTGGCGGAGCGATAATGATAGTATCACCATCATCATCGTTACACCCAGTCAGAGCAAGAATGCCCATTAATACTGCACAGGAAAGAGCGCTACGCTTAAACTTCATACTACATCCAATATTTTTATATTTGGGTTTAAATAGCTGGTTAGATAAACATGATCCCCGGTTGTTATCGTTGCATAAATGCAAACGACACCGGACAAAAAAGAATTAATTATGATTTTTTTCAGGTTCGAAATCATGGATAAATTATTGAATAGAATTCAAACCCGAACATCTATAAACGGTGTTAAACACTATAATTGAGCACCCTCCCTTCAGAAATATGACAAATAATTCATTTTTATCACTTTTGTATCGTTTCCAATATTTCTTAATAATTATTGATCTTTATCAAAAATCACCAATATTTCATTCAAGCTTCATTTTTCAAATTATAAAAAACAGCCTACAACCCTATCAGGCTGTAAGCTGTCGTTTATGCAATCTGTCGTTTATATAAGCTGTCTTTTAACAGTATCTAAAAACGGATTACTTGAAGAAACCCCGATAAAGCATATAGGTGTGCGCGGAACTCCAGGAGAAGTTGTTGGCACCTTGCACAGCGCCAGTCTCAGGGTTGTAGTTTTCCTGAATAGGCTTCTGAGCAGTCAAGCCCTCTGCGTTCTGGAACAACCGGTCAACATACTCAAGAGCTTCCTGGCCGTAACCGTAGTTGTCCATACCCCGTACGCCGAAGTAGAACTGATCCAGCCATACACGACCACGCCAGTATATATCAGCGCCGTAGGCAGGGCTGTCAGCGGCCGCCGTACCCAGAGGCACCTTGGAGTTGAACTTGTCTGGATCCAGCATGTTTTTTACCACTGCATCAGCCTTGGCCTGATCAGCAGCCTTATTAAACAGCGGTGACCAACCTTCAGGACCCATACCGCGTTGAACCAGAGGTTCACCAGCACAACCGTCAGGCAGTGGTGCAATAGCACCGGCGTTGTCTACATTGATGGAAATATCGTAGTAGTAGCCCGTGGTCGCATCAAACATACACTGGTTAATGTACGCTTTGGTCTTGGTAGCATTGTCGGCGAACTTCTTCGCATCCGCCGCTTTACCGAGGACATTGGCAATTTGGGAAAGATAGTTGTTATCTGAGAACCAGTAGGAGGCCTGATCCACCGACTCCTGCATCAACGAGTAACCCGAGAGCTTGCCATCACCGCCGGTATTTTCGTTAAAGCGAACTTCCCACTCTTTCTTGGCCAGAGCCAGTTTGTCCATATTGGCTGTAGAGGCATCCGTGTAGATAACCACAGACTTGCCATCAACCATGTTGACGATGTGATCGTTGACAAAGCTGTTCAGCTTATTGGCATAACGGCCCATCTGATCGGTTTCGAGAGCCTGTTCCGGAGTGGGCGCAGTGCTCCAGCCCTGCAGATCATCGATAGTATCAATAAAGCCAAACACGGCAGCATCGTCACGACCGGACTCCCAGGACGCTGCGGTTTTGGCCGGAATGTACATCTCGGTGTACTCGCTACTGAGCAGCAAAGCGTTGTATTTTTCGACACCGGTTTCGTAGATCCAATCAGTGCCAGACGTTTCCGTCTTGTACTGAAACTTCATCTCATCAAGTTTGGCATCTGCACCCCAGTCACCGGAGGTCTCGTCAGCTTGATAAACAGTGTGTACCGGATCCTTGGCACCGCCGTATTCCGGAATACCATTCTTGTTGGTATCACGGGCATTGAGCCACCAGTCGTGGTAGGCGACCAGTTTAGGGTACATCTCTTCCAGCCAGGCTTGAGCGTCATTTGAACGACCATGCTCATCTTTCAAAGCGTTGTAAACTTCCCATACAGCCCAGGAGGCCAGAGAAGGCTTGGTATTCCGTTCATTCCAGTTGGAAGCACTGCTTGCTGACAGGTTTGATACATCGAGGCCAGCAGCACTCATGGCTTCATAACGTTCTGTAGACAGGTTATAGCCAACGACATCTAACAGATAGCCCTTGTCCCACGGACGCAGAGCATCATCAGCCTGAATCTGATACTGGAACACGGTACGGATATTATCCATGGCCACGTCCGGGTTGAAATGTGCCATGGCATAGGCCTGCTTCCAGGTATCCCAGGGCCAGGTCAGGTTACCGGAGAACCAGGGCGCAGTAACCGACGGGGTAACGGTATCAGTCGCAATGCTGCCCGCTTCGCCACGCCAGTTGGCATTCAGGGTCTCCATGGCCTTCACCGCCACTCGCTCATGTTCCAGAGCAGCAGAATTGGAGAGACCTTTGGCCAGATACTCTTCCCAGCGCTTGGCGGAAGCGTTCATATACTCAACAGGTTTGGCCATCACATCGGTCAGCCTGACGGTTTCCGACTTATCATCCGACTCATCGAGTACATGGGTGTAAGCCGTATACAGGGTAATGGTCGGGGCACTGCCCAGCTCAGCCTGCTGCATAAAACCTTTGCCATCTTCAGAGATGGAACTGAACTCAGGTTCGACCGAACGGGTCACCTTGAACTTGGAATGGCCGGAGGTAGCCAGAGACCAGGAGTTATCGACTTCACCAAAAGCGACTTCAACGCCGTGTTCGGTGCCACTAATACGGCGGCTGTAGCCTGGATAGGCCTCTTCCACCGACATAACCTGACCGTTGTCGTTTTTCACTGGATCACCAGAGTTGGCCCGGTAGTTGGCCAACAGACGACCTTCCCACAAGCCTTTGAGATCGAGGCCTTCGGGATTGTTAATCGTTGTTTGAACCAGTGTCGTCCGATCCGTAACAAAACGCAGAATCATCTCTGCGGTCAGGCCATTAAAACCCTTATACCTTTGCACCAGTGCGCCGGGAATAGAGTAGGCCTCAGACAGATTGAGGGATATTTCAGTGCCGTCGTTACTGAACAGGCGCAGAGTGTCAAACTGGTTCGCCATAAACACGGCGTACTCTTCTGTCACCAGCGCGGTGCCACCAAAGGCAAGACCACCATTACTCTCCTGAGACAGGGTGTGGCCATGCCATGCGCCAGCATCAAACAGGGGGATATGGCGCATATTGCCACCCACCACGTCGCGCACGGCAACAGGGTTACCCGTACGATCAATAATGTCTTTAAAACGGGATGCCACTAGCTGGCTTTCAGGGGTCAGTGTAACGCTGGCGTTGGTATACACCACATCGTCATTGTCATTGTCATTGCATCCGGCAAGTGCAACTATTGAGAAAATAGAAGCAGCCAATAACGATTTTTTTAAATACATACTGAAACGAACTCAACAACAAAGGGTACGCAGAAAGGGGGCCCAGAACGGTTCGCACCGACTCGGTTTTAGTACCAGCAGCAATGAAGCGCAGGAAATGTACAGCGCTACCAGCCTATTAAAACTGAACATCATCAAACACAGAGCAGGGAGGAATATAAATCAGAATCTCGATAACAGAAATCGTTAAAGTGTAAATTTTGTAACATTTACAGTATTTTTTACTACTTGTTGATTTACATCAAAATACTTACCCGAATGACCAATAAGATGCGCGCTCCCCCCATACCAGGCAGCATTTTGCATGAACGCTTTCAATCAGATTCACCACCATATTGATCAATTTCTGGGCACTGGCGTTTCCGGACCTGTCTGGTTCGCTTCCCACACCAGTAGCTATCCTGAACACGCTTTTCTGGTCAAGTTCTCACGCATTATTTATGTGCTGGAAGGTGAATACAAAACTGCGATAGGTCACGAGGGGCAATACAAAGAGATTGTCGCCCGTCAGGGTGAGGTTATTTTTATACCGGCCCAGACTTGGGATTTACCGGATTGGCATACGGATTGCCGGGCACTGACCATCCTTTTTGGACATTACCAAATTGGTATGAGCCTCACCTGTAGTACCAATACGGGTAAAATATCGGTTCAAAAGGCAACCATAAACGAACCCCTGCAACATGAAGGTTTTTATCTTGAGAAAATCCTCAATGACATGGCTATCAGTCAGCGTATTTCCAGTACTGCCGGATGTGTTGCAGAAGGCTTGTTGCGCTACTGCCATGACAAAATAAGCGAACAAGACAATCCTTCTCAGTCGGCGGCCTACCATAAGTGGCGCGCTATCACCCTTTATCTGCAGAAAAACTTTGGTATTGAAATTACCAGAGAGTCGGTGGCGCAGGAGTACAATATATCTCCCAATCATCTATCCCGACTTTTTCGAGAGGAAGGAGGTATGGGTTTCAACGAGTACTTGACCCTGGTCAGAATGGATCGGATAAAGATGCTGCTGAGCCAGTACCAAATGGGTATATCAGAAATCGCTACAAGAACCGGCTTTAAAGATAGCAGCTATATGGGGCGGGTATTTCGCAAGCATACAGGGATGACGCTTGGGCGATACCGTGCGACACATGGTAGCTGATGTTGATTTTTGTCAATACTCTTCCAAATAGTTGGTTGTCTTCGGCAGAATGTTACTTTTTTACCATCGATCATGTTTTTTTAGGATTTCGGTAATCCACACACGGACATAAGATATACCGCAAGATTTTCGTGGGAACCGGTAATGAATATTGTGGCTGTGACCGCGTGCTCTACTGGTATCGCGCAAACGTATATAGCAGCAGATGTGCTGAAGTATTGTGCCAGAGTGAGAGGGCACAAGATCAAGGTGGAAACTCAGGGTGCACTGGGTATCAATAATCCGATAACCAGCACTGATCTGGGCAAGGCTGATTTGGTGATTATTACCAATGATGTTCCTATTGATAATATCTGTCGATTTGATGGAGTGACAACCATAAGTGTCGCCATCGACGATATCATAAGGGATCCCCAGAAAGTTATTGACAGCCTGAGCTAATTGACAGCCTGAGCAAAGTAACAGCCTGGATAATAAT
>SAMEA5043665__coassemble_165_pt1 | contig 18233 bp, 16 predicted proteins | sample SAMEA5043665__metabat2_low_PE_004 | metagenome-assembled genome bin SAMEA5043665 (sample SAMEA5043665) | Gadus morhua | reverse complement strand
TCATCCAACCGGCTTTCATCCAACCGGCTTTCATCCAACCAATAAAGCCTGTCTGGAACTTTTTAGGATTAACAACACTAATGATACGAATTCAAGAGGGATGATCCAAGTCATACGATGATAGAATGGACAACCTGTTTTCCCATGAAGAAACGCTCATGATTGTGCCCTGGCAACAGCTCGAAGAAGCCACGCTCTACAACCTGATTATCGAATTTGTTACTCGGGATGGGACTGATAATGGCGATGATACCGATCTACAGACCCGCATTCAGCAGGTGCTTGAGCATCTGCGCCGGGGAGAAGCGGTAGTGGTCTGGGATGAGTTAACCGAGAGCGCCAACATTGTGCCTGCGGGAAACATCGGCATCGCTTGATTTTTTCACCACAGAGACACAGAGGAAAAGCTTTTGATAAAAGCTTTTTCTTTTCTCTGTGTCTCTGTGTCTCTGTGGTTCAATCTTTTCTTCTCTATAGTTCCATCTTCTATTTAGAGACTACAACGGCGTAGCTGTTCGCCGTACTCGCTGGCTCGCTGGTTGACTCTTTTGGAGGTATTCATCAGCCATTTTTTCTTTCTGTAGGTGCCACGGGTATAGCCTCCCCAGCCTTCGTGGTAACTCAGGTAGAGATGGTCTGCCCGCCAACGGGAGACTTTATTTTTCTGACGGGTTTTATGGGTATACCAGCCAATAAAGTCGATGGCGTCCTCGAAATCATCCCGGGAGGCAAAGGTACCACCGGCATCATCCAGATACATGTCCCAGGTACCATCCAACGCCTGCGCGTAGCCGTAGGCGGTACTGGCTCTGCCCATGGGAAGAAAGAGAAAGTAGGATTGCGGGGGGCGGGCATCAGACCGGTAACTCGACTCCTGATACATAATCGCCATCATCACCTGAACGGGTGTCCCCCAGCGCTTTCTGGAGGCCTTGGCGGCCTTGTGCCAAGTCGGCTTCTCCTTGAATATCTTGCACAGATTTTCAGGATAGGAGGGGGGCGCTTTTGATGCGCATCCGGTGAGTAGCAGGGCTACAACAATCACTGAAAACAGCCGATTCACAGGCTCACTCCATAGTCGTTTAGCATGGCAATAAATGCCTGTTCATCCTTGACCTGCACGCCAAGATTCTCAGCCTTGGTCAATTTGGATCCGGCTTTCTCTCCCGCAACCAGCCCCGTAGTTTTGGCAGATACCGATCCCGCAACCTTGGCACCCAACTGCTGCAGATAGGCCTTGCCCTGATCCCGGGTCATGGCGGCCAGTGTTCCGGTAAGAACCCAGGTCTGACCTGCCAGTGGCAGCGCCTCGGCATCTGCCGGCACAGTGGCGATTTTTTCCCACCGTATTCCGTCGTCAATCAGCCGTACAATCACTTCACGGTTATGAGACTGACGAAAAAACAGCGCTATATGATGGGCAACTATCGGGCCGACATCGTCCACGTCCAACAAGCGCTCTTCGCCGGCATCCATCAGCTCCGGGAGATCACCAAAGTGATTGGCCAGCCCCGCAGCCGTTGCTTCACCAACTTCCCGGATGCCGAGGGAGTAGATAAAACGCGCCAGAGTCGTGTTTTTACTCTTATCCAGAGCATCCAGCAGGTTGGCCGCTGATTTATCGCCCATACGCTCCAGCCTGATCAGCTGCTCATGTTTGAGCTGGAACAGATCAGCCATGGTCGCTACCAGTTCTTTATCGACTAGCTGCTCAACCAGTTTATCGCCCAAACCATCCACATCCAGAGCCTTGCGGGAAGCAAAGTGCTTGATCGCCTCCTTGCGCTGGGCGCGGCAGAACAAACCGCCGGTGCAACGGGCAACCGCTTCCGCTTCAGTACGTTCGATCTCGGACTGACAGACCGGACACCGGTCCGGCATGGTGATCGCCTGCGCCTCTTCCAGACGACGCTCTTCAACCACCCGCACGATCTGGGGAATAACATCACCGGCCCGGCGCACGATCACCGTATCGCCAATACAAATTCCCAGTCGTTCAACCTCATCCATATTGTGCAGGGTGGCATTACTGACCGTTACACCACCCACAAATACCGGTTTCAGACGGGCTACAGGGGTCACCGCACCGGTTCTGCCGACCTGAAACTCAACGTCCAGTAGTTCGGTCAGCTCTTCCTGGGCCGGAAACTTGCGCGCAATCGCCCAGCGCGGAGCACGGGCGACAAAACCCAACTGTTTCTGGAGCGCAAAACTGTTGACTTTGTAGACGATACCATCGATTTCGTAGGGCAGATCGTTACGCTTTTCCGCCAGCTGGCTGTAATACTCGATACATCCCTGAACCCCTTTTACGACCCGCATCTCCGGGTTGATTTTTAAACCCCAGCATTGAAAGCGCTGCAGCGTTTCTGAATGCACTTCGGGCAGCGTACCACCTTCAACGACACCGACACTGTAACAGCACATTGCCAAAGAGCGCTGGGCGGTAATACGTGAATCCAGCTGGCGCAGACTCCCGGCCGCAGCGTTGCGAGGATTGACAAATATCTTCTCGTCTTTCTTACGTGCTTCGTCGTTCAGACGATTGAAACTCGCCAGAGGCATGTAGATTTCGCCACGGACTTCGAGGCGTGCAGGCCAATCGTCACCTAGCAGTCTTAGGGGAATAGAGGGGATAGTTCGTACATTCTGAGTGATATCTTCACCCGTGGTGCCATCACCACGAGTCGCACCACGCACCAGCTCACCGTGCTCGTAAAGCAGACTGACGGCAATACCATCCAGCTTCGGTTCACAGGCAAATTCGAGTTCATCTGCGGACTTCAATCTCTCACCGATACGGCGTTGAAAATCAACCAACGCCTCATCGCTAAAAGCATTATCCAGTGAGAGCATCGGCAGCTCATGGCGCACCTGGGCAAAGCTGCTGAGTGGTGTTCCTCCGACCCGCTGGCTGGGTGAGTCGGCAGTCACCAGCTCCGGGTGCTGCTGCTCCAGCGCCAGTAGCTCACTCATCAGGCGATCATATTCACTGTCAGGAATGATCGGTGCGTCCAGTACATAGTAGTGGTGGTTGTGCTGACGAATCTCCCGACGCAGCACGTCCATTCTGCGCTCATGTTCGTCTGCTGCCGCAGCATCAAACAGGCCTCCCTGGGTTAGACCAGAGTCGGGATTTTCCTTATTGGAATTGCTCTTGGATGAAGGCATATCGAAAAGACCAGAGAAATGCAAAAGCCTGGTGCTGATATTGCATCAGCACCGAAGCCTGTGGGAATAATAATTTTATTGTACTGAGTAGAGGACTACTGAGTATGGGGCTATCAGACGCGAGCCACTTCTTGCTTATGCGCAGTCAGATGGCGACGTTCGAAATCAATAATCCGTTGCCGGTAATACTCAAACGTTTGACCCGTCAGCGCGCTGCCCTGATCATCCTTAAGAGTACTTCGCCCTTCATGACTGAGAGTGTACGCACACTCTGCCATGATATTGAGTACCTTCAGAGGCTCCGTCGGTCCAGGCAGTTTCATCAAGAATGACACGGAGGGGGTGGACAGCTCATCGAGAGTATCGAGGGAGAAGGCACCCGCCGGATCCGCATTGTTCACCACACTGAACAACATCTCGCCAGAGCCATCTTGTTGCAGATGGCGATGGAAAAAATTGAACCGACCAAAGTGCAATCCCTCCGCCTGAAAGAGAGTTTTAAGCTCCTCTCCGGTAAATGGATTGTCTTTCCCTGCCACTACGTTGATGAACAGCACCTCTTCTTTCGCAGAGATGGTAAAAGTGCCGTTATCACCGGACGCCTTCGGCTCTTCCACAATACGGTCAGTGCGAGATGGCGCCGTATTTTCCAGGCTGGCCACGCTCTCCGTCACGATCTCCGTCACGATCTCCGTCACGATCTCCGGCTTGCGAACCGGACGACGGATATCGTCTGCATCCAGCTTCGGCGTTGTGCTACGAATTGGTGCCGGAGCAGGATCAGGGTCAGGAATCGATATTGCGTCATGAGCCGATAAGGTATCGGAAGTCATTCCTGACACTATGTCGTCTGATAAAGCGTCGTCATTCACAGCAACGGAAGCAAGACCATCCACAGCTTTTACCTGAGGATCAGGTTTTACCGGCGCCTTCACTATGTCGCTATCCGCTTTTGGCGGCACCGCCCGTCGCTCTGAGAGAGCACTGTTGCGGTGACCATCAATTAACGGTTCCACACGATGTGCAGGGGTCGTCCTCCCCATTCCAGAGCTCCCGGTCGGGATATTTCTGGCGGACTGTTCGACATCAGCTTCTGACTGTGGTTCTGCCTGTGGTTCTGCCTGTGGTTCTGACTGTTCTGGTGCCACGACCCTGACGCTGCCAAGGGACATATCGTCATGGTCAAGGGGATCTCCCCACTCTTTGGAGTCTTCAAGACGAATACGCAGATCGTCGCCGCCACTCAGCATACGACGCAAGCCATCCGCCAGCAGACCCAGCACTACCAGAACGCCAAGGATGACCAACCAGTCACGTAAAATTATCTCCATGCTATGTCAACCTGATATTCCATTTTGGAGCCGATAAAAACGTTAAAATTTATTTTCGTAAAGTACCACGACTTATACAATAGGAAAATCAAACCTTCCAACATGCTTCTGTCCACACCAAATGTAATCTATACAATCTGTAATGCCGCCATCACTATAATGCCGCCATCGCTGCGGCCTGTTCAATATCTACAGTCACCGGACGAGAGACGCCAGGTTCGTGCATAGTGACACCAATGAGCTGGTTAGCCGCTTCCATCGCGATCTTATTATGGGAGATATAGATAAACTGTACCTTGGCTGACATCTCCTCCACCATTTTTGCATAACGCCCAACGTTAGCATCATCGAGCGGTGCATCCACCTCGTCAAGCATACAGAACGGCGATGGGTTTAGCTGAAAAATTGCGAATACCAGGGCAATCGCTGTCAGTGCTTTTTCACCGCCGGAGAGCATGTGAATAGTACTGTTCTTTTTCCCCGGTGGCTGCGCCATTATGGTGACACCGGTATTGAGAAGATCATCACCAGTCAACTGCAGATAAGCCTGCCCACCACCGAAAACTTTCGGGAACAGCTCCCGCAAACCACTATCAACCCGGTCAAATGTCGCCTTGAACCGGCTCTTGGTCTCCCGATCTATACGACGGATGGCGTTTTCCAACGTGGTTAACGCTTCCTGCAAATCTTCGTTCTGGGAGTCCAGATAATGCTTCCGCTCTGACTGCTGATCATATTCCTCAATAGCCGCCAAATTGATAGCACCAAGACGCTGAATTTTCGCCTCCAGACGTGTCAATTCCTCTCCCCAGACCGATTCGGTCGCCTGTTCGGGAAGATTATCGCACACGGTCTGCAGATCGTAACCATCCGCCTGCAGCTGCTCCTCCAGGGTGCTCTTACGCACTTGCAGAGTCTGCCAGTCCATCCGCAGTTTTTCCAGCTGCTCGCGAATCGCCTGCGCCTCTTGCTCGGCACCGCTGCGATTGCGCTCAAACTCACGCAACGCGTGTTCGGCACTCTCCAGCTGGCGACGGGCCTCCGTCATATCGGTTTCGATTTCAAGACGGCGGTCAAGTAATTCTTCCAGCTCCATCTGCAGGTCATCAACCGGCTCATCGCTCTCGGTCAACGCCAGCTGTAACTGCTCCAGACGCTCACGACTGCGTTCAGCCTGAGTCTGCATACGGGCAATGCCCTGCTTCAGGGATTCACGACGGCTGTCCAATGTCTGTTTGCGCAGTGCCAGCTGATGCGCGGTATCTTTGCTGTTGCGGGCCATCTGCCGAATGCGGTCGAGATTGGCGCGTACCTCATCGCGGGCCATCTGCAGCTCTTCCCGACGACCGTTGTCTTCTTCCATGCGGTCGAGGGCATCCTGCAGATTCAGCCGGGATTCCGATAGCTTCTCTTGTTCCTGCTGTCTCTGCTCTTCGGTCTCACGCAGCTCTTCCTGCACCCGGTTGCGGCGCAGGCTCTCCTGTTCCAGCTTGACCTGACGCGCACCAAGATCCGCTTTCAGTTCACTCTGCCTTGCGGCAACGGACGACAGTTGTCTTTGACTATCATCACGTTCCTGTTCCCGCTGTTCGATTTGATCACGGGTCTCCTGAAGGGCATCGGAGAGCTGCTGCTCTTTCTCGACCAGTACCGTAATATTGGTGGTCAGCTGTTCCAGCTCCTGCTGGCGAGCGAGTACGCCAGAACCGGTATCATTCTCTTTGGCCACCCGCAGCCAGCCCTGCCCCAGCCAGATGCCGTCGCGGGTAATAATCGATTCACCGGGGGTCAGCGCACCACGCAGAGCAAGAGCCTGATCAAGAGAGTCGGCGGCATGAACGCCGACCAGCAGATCACCGGTTCCTTTGGCGAAGTCCGCCAGCCAGGGTAGCTGTCCCGGTTTCTGAGCAACGTTCTCCAGACCTTTTGAGAGGAAGGTCAGGTTGGCTTTTTCCAGTTCACCCAGCCCGCTGGCAATATCATCCAGACCATCGACACACACCGCCTGCAGAGTATCCCCCAGCACGGTTTCCACCGCCGTCTCCCAGCCATCGCTGACTTGCAGCTGCTCAGCCAGACGGGGGTTAGTCGCCAGACCTTTCTGCTGCAGCCAGCGCAAACCGCCCTCGCCCTGGTCGCGTGCTGCCTGTTGCAGTGCTTCCAAAGAGGCAGAGCGACCACGGGATTCGTTCAGCAAACGGCTACAGGCAGAACGCTCCTGATCAAAGGCCACGGCCTGCTGACGGGTTTCACGAATAGCATCGAGGATATCTTCGTGTTGCTGCTGCAGCTCTTCGAGCTGGAATTCCAGCTCCGCCTGCTCTTCCCGCAGTGATTCCAGCTCATCGCTCTGGTCTGCGCCATTGAGACTGGCCAGCTCTTCTTTCTGACGCTGAAGACGCTCGCCAATGCGATCAAGGGCGAGCTCAAGGTGTTGAATGCGAGACTGCTCAACCTCCGCCACACGACGAGGTTCACTGGACTGATGATTGAAGGTGTCCCAGTTCTGCTGCCAGAGATGCATCGCCTCTTCGGCAGCCGACAGCGCTTCTGCCTGCTCCCCGTCACCGGCCTGGGCCAGCTCCAGTTCCGGTTCGATGGTCAGCAGATCCTCTTGAAGGTCGGCCAGCATCTGCTGATCAGTCTGCAAATGCTGCTGACTCTCTTCGCACGCCTGCCCCGCTTCAGCAAGATCACGAGCCAGCTGTCCGGCGCGCTCTCGACGATAGGTTATGGTCTGTTCCAGCTTGGTAATTTCATTGCCGGTGGCGTAAAAACGCCCCTGTACCGCCTGAAAGGTATCGCTTAACTCTATTTTTTGCTGACGCAGTTTTTCGATACCGGTGTCACTGGAACGCTGACGAGCAATCGCCGCTTCCAGCTGCACCTCAAAATCACGGATGGTTGAGGTCTGAGCCTCGGCACCGGTGTTGACCATCTGCCAGCGCAGAGCGAAGAGCTGAGCCTTTTTCAGACGCTCTTCCTCTTTATACTCCTTGTAGCGGGCCGCGGCTTCCGCCTGACGTTTCAGATGGGAGAGCTGTCGTTCAAGCTCATCGCGCAGGTCGGTCAGACGTTCAAGATTCTCGGTGGTCCGGCGCATACGATTTTCAGTTTCGCGGCGACGCTCTTTATAACGGGAGATACCGGCGGCCTCTTCGATAAAGACGCGCAGATCTTCCGGCCGGGATTCAATCAGATTAGAGACAACACCCTGACTGATAATGGAATAGCTACGCGGACCGAGACCGGTGCCGAGGAAGATATCCATAATATCCTTCCGGCGACATTTACTGCCGTTAAGGAAATAGGTGTTGGTGGAATCACTGGTCAGCCGACGCTTGATTGAGATCTCGCTAAATGCCGCGTACTCGCCGGTGATCCGACCTTCATTATTATCAAAGATCAGCTCAACCTGAGCATAACTGGACGGTTTGCGAGAGTGGGAGCCTTTGAAGATAACATCGGTAATGGATTCGCCCCGCAGATTTTTTGCAGACGACTCCCCCATAACCCAACGTACGGCATCAATAATATTGGATTTACCACAACCATTCGGTCCGACAACACCACACATATTACTGGGAAAATAGACGGTGGTCGGATCAACAAAGGATTTGAATCCAGCCAGCTTGATACATTTAAGACGCATCGAGTCCTTTTAGTCCTGTTCCATGACAGTCGTTAACGTTAGCCGTTATCACTGGCTGTCAGCACCTGATCCCTGGCGCCCCGACAGTTCCCTGTACAGCCATCTCCTGTCAGTCAATGCCTGCGTAGGAAGACAAGGCACTTCATCGGGAAAACCCCACTTTATGAAGATGTGACCATTTCAATAGTTCGATTATCGTAAAGTCACATTGCCCATTAAAACAGGTGTGACTTCCGAAATGCAACTTCCGAAAAATATCTTTCGGAAGTCATTGGAGATATTTATCACCTACGAAAACCAACAGGGTCACCCTTTTTTACCATGGAAATGCAGCGCCTGTTTCCATTATTCGGGATGGGCTGCATTTCCCGCTCATGGCTGTTTGCGGGTGATAACCAACGCGTTACTCCTGTCACCATTTACATTCACACCAGTCAATCTGACTTCATGGTCAGAAGTCATAACATCTCCGTTCATGGAGATCCTGGCAACAATATCAACCTGCTCGTAAGCCGACAGAGAGCGACCCTCTATCATGGCACTGCGGTCATCCAGTACCACCTCCCGGGGCAGGTCAGCGGCCCGCAAAGGAGCAATAGCCAACGGCATAGAGCGGGAAGCGGTGGTAGCATAGACGAAAACCCTGGCAGAGTCCGGAAGTTCCGCAAAGTCCGCGCCCAGAGAGACCTGCACCTTCACCTGGGCACCAGACGCTGAAGCCGGGCTGCTCTCAGGAGCGGCGACCGTTTCGCCCAGTGCCTGCCGAGCTTTGGTGATGCCTGTGTTCAGGGCATCTCTCTCCATCGGGTCGACGGTCCGGGACAGCAGCTGCTCCCATACCGAGATCGCCTTACGGTAGTCAGTGGCCTCAAAAGCAGAGATTCCGGCCAGCCCCAGGGCGGTGCTATTGTTTGGCTCCAGAGCCAGTGCCAGCTCAATCAACTGATTCACCTTCTCATTAACCACATTACCCGCACCCAGATAGAGCGCCTGGGCCAACTGAATAATCGGCTCAGCCTGCTGACGACCGGTCTGGTTGACAACCGCCTCATACTCGCGGGCGGCCAGATCAAAGCGACCGGCACCCATGTAGGTTCCGGCCAACATAAACCGGGACTGATAGTCTTCAGGCCACTGCCGCACGATCTCTTCCAGTGCTACACCCATCTCTTTGGCACTTTGAATCTGAAATAGTTCCTGAATAGCTGCCCGCTGCCGTATCTGATCACTGGCACCAAAGTTCAGATACATGGCCACAGCGGCGACCGGAATCAGCGCCGTCAGGGCCAAAGGCAGTACCCGATTCCTACGCTCCTTCACTGCCGCCTCTGCGCCAACATCGTTCAGCAGACGCCGTTCAATTTCGGTACGCAGCTGGCAGTATTCCTGCTCACTGACCGCACCACTTGCCTGACGCTCATCCAGCTCGGCCAGCTGCCCCCGCAGCAGCACCAGATTGACCTCATCCTGATCCAGCTCATCGCTGACCGGAGGATTACGCTGATAATGACGCAGAGGGAGCACCACAAACATCATCGCCATCACTGTCAGGACGGCGATCAAAACCCATAACTGCACCATTACTCTTCACCCCGTTTGTGCTCACCGGCCAGCAGCCGGTTCAGACGCTCACGCTCCTGCTCATCCAGCTCCGGCGCCGAGACAGAGACACTCCGTTTGCGGGAGCGGATAATAATCGCAGCCAACGCTCCGAAACCGATCAGAGCAAAAAGGATTGGCCCCAGCCACAACCAGAGGGTTTTGCCCTCCATCCTGGGCCGGTAGAGTACAAATTCGCCGTAACGATCCACCATAAAATCGACGATCTGCCGGTCATTCATGCCGGACTGCAGCTGCTCGTAGATCACTCCGCGCAGATCGTTGGCGATCGGGGCATTGGAGTCGCCGATGCTCTGTCCGTCACACTTCGGACAGCGCAATTCGCGGGTCAGACTGTAGTAACGCTGCTGTTGCTCCGGGTTTTGAAACTGCCAGATATCAATGGAGGCCTGCAGGGGTTGTGCCAGTGATAACAACAGAGACAACACCAGCACCGACGCCAAAAAAAACGCCAACCCAAAAGAGAATATCCGTCCCATCACTGCCCCATCTCCTGTTTCAGTTCAGCAATAAGAGGGGCGAAGGTATTGCGCCAGACCCGCTCATTAAGATCACCTTCATGCTTGTAACGAATCAGACCATTGGCATCAACAAGGAAGGTCTCCGGCGCACCACGCACGCCCAGATCAATACCCAAACGCCCTTTTTTATCGATAAAGGTTGTACGGTAGGGATCACCCAGGCGATCCAGCCATTGCTGCGCTTTGATCTCGTCGTCTTTGTAGTTCATGCCGAAAATCACTACCCCCTGCCTGGCGAGTTCTATCAGATAGGGGTGCTCAACATAGCAGGTCGGGCACCAGCTGCCCCAGACGTTGACCAGCGAGATCTGTCCCTTCAATACCTGCTCAGTCACCTTCTGGCCTTCTTCATCGCCAGCCTTGTTTAAAGCGGGCAATTCAAAGGCCGGAAACGGCTTGGAGATCAGCGCCGATGGCACGGAGTCATCCAGTGATAACCCCCGAAAAAACAGCGCCCCCAATCCGATCACCAGTATCAGAGGCAACAACAGTAAAACACGTTTCATTGAATCTTATTCCCTTAACAGGCTACTGCCTTGATCTGTTTTTGAGCCGTTTTTTGCCGTCCTAAAGCAAGACGGTAACGCCTGTCCAGAACCGCCAGCAGGCCACCCATCGACATAAAGATCGCCCCCAGCCAGATCCAGCGCACGAAGGCCTTGATTTGAATCCGTACCGCCCAGGCATTGTTACCCAGATCTTCACCCAGCGCCGCGTAAAGATCGCGGGTCAGACCGGGATCAATGGCAGCATCGGTCATCATCGAACCCTGCACGTTGTAGACACGTTTTTCCGGATGCAGCACCGCAATTTCTCGTCCCGCCTCATAGACCCGCAACGTACCGTAATCGGAGATATAGTTAGGACCGCGGACTTTGTTGACACCATCAAAACGGAACTGATAACCACCGAGCTGAACCGTGTCACCCGGACTCATACGCAGATCCTTTTCGGCGCTGTTGAGAGAGACCATCAAGACACCGACCATGGTGACCGCGAGACCGGTATGAGCCAGATGCATGCCCCAAACACTGGCGGGTATCGCCTTCAGCCCTTCAACGAAGGTGCTCTTGTAACGACAGCGGCTGACTATCGCTTTTACAGACGTCAGTAGCACCCAGAACACCAGCGCCATCACTATAAACATCAATGGTTGAAAACCATCGCCGTAGATAAACGACACAGACAGACCACCAGCAACAGAGGCTACAGCAATCCAGCGCAGCTGCTGCACCAGATAACCGGCGACACCCGTCTTCCAACGGGCAGTAACGCCGATGCCGAGCGCCAGTGCCAGCAACAGGGTCATCGGTATAAACGAGGCGTTGAAGAACGGAGGTCCTACCGAGATTTTGCCCATACCCAGAGCATCGATCAGCAGCGGATAGAGTGTGCCGAGCAGCACGACGGAACAGGCGGAAACAAAAATCACATTATTGATCAGCAGGAAGGTTTCCAGAGAGAACACGTCAAAACCACTCTTGCTCTTCACCATCGGTGCTCGCAGAGCGAACAGCAGCAAAGAGCTGCCCACCACCACAATCAGGAACGCGAGGATAAAAGCACCACGGGCGGGATCAGCAGCAAACGAGTGCACAGAGGTCAGCACACCGGAGCGCACCAAAAAAGTCCCCAGCAGACTCAGGGAGAAGGCGCTGATCGCCAGCAGCACGGTCCAGCTTTTAAACATGCCGCGCTTCTCCGATACCGCCAGCGAGTGCATCAGTGCCGTGCCCACCAGCCAGGGCATCAGTGAGGCATTTTCCACCGGATCCCAGAACCACCAGCCGCCCCAGCCCAACTCGTAGTAAGCCCACCAGCTACCCAGACCGATACCCAGAGTCAGAAAGACCCAGGCGACAGTGGTCCAGGGTCGGCTCCAGCGCGCCCAGGCGGCATCCAGTCTCCCACCCAGCAGCGCGGCAATCGCAAAAGCAAAGGCCACCACGAAACCGACATAACCCATATAGAGCATGGGCGGATGAACGATCAGACCGAAATCCTGCAACACTGGATTCAGGTCGCCACCATCCAGCGGAGGATAGGGCAATAACCGGGTAAACGGGTTAGAGGTCAGCAGCGTGAATAACTGAAAACCAACACTGACCAGCCCCATCACCGACAACACCCGTGCCAGTACGATACGGGGCAACCCGCGGGAGAAAACCGCCACCGCCAGAGTCCAGCCACAGAGGGTCAGCGCCCACAGCAGCAGAGAACCTTCGTGCGCACCCCAGACGGCACTGATCTTGTAAACCAGCGGCAGCTGGCTGTTGGAGTTGCCGGCCACATAGGCAACGGAGAAATCATCCACCGCAAAGGCATGCACCAGCACCAGAAACGCCAGCAACATAAAGGTGAACTGACCGGCTGCCAGCGGTCGAGCCAGCGCCTGCCAACTGCGATGTCCGGTATAGCTGCCAATCAGCGGCAGTGTGCCTAACAGAACAGCAAGACAGAGAGACAGAATAAGCGCGAGCTGCCCCAGTTCGGGAATCATACCGACAATCATGGGGCTGCATCCTCGCTGTTTTTACTCATATCAGGATCGGCTTTATCCAGCGCATCCTGGACTTCAGGCGGCATATAATCCGGGCTGTGTTTGGCCAGTATCTCTGTCGCCAGAAAAACACCACTGCTATCCAGCTGACCCAGAGCCACGATACCCTGCCCTTCACGGAACAGATCGGGAAGAATGCCATCATACTGCACCGGCACCACACCCTCACCGTCGGTAATATCGAAACGTACCAACAGGCTCTCAGGATCACGCTTGACCGAGCCAACCACCACCAGACCACCGGCACGAATACGCTTGCCTACCGGTGTCTCACCGGCTTCCATCTGGGCGGGCGAGAAGTAGAGATTAATGTTCTGCTGCAGTGCTATCAGGGCAAGACCAACGGCGATACCCACGCCACAGGTGACCAACAACAACATCATTAAACGCTGTTTACGCACGGCTTTCATTCCGCAGCCTCCTGCTGAGCACGCTCCCGGCGCATTCGACGACCGACATCGGCAGCCACCCGACGCCGATGACGCAGAGGGACCAGCACGTTCCAGACCATAACCAGTAAACCCAGACCATAAGCGGTCCAGACATAGAGGCCATGCCCCCCCATAGTGATAAGGGTATTTAAATCTTCAAAGTACATTCAGAAATTGGCCCCCAATAAACCACGAACCCACGCTGTGTTCTGCTCACGATTGAGAATTTCAGCACGAATTCTGAGCAGAAACACAAACAGGGTAAACAGATAAAAGCCCGCAATAGAGGTCAGCAACGGAATCAACATTTCCATCGCCATGCTTGACTCTCCGGCGACCCGGATCGTCGCTCCTTGATGCAGAGTGTTCCACCACTCGACGGAGAACTTGATAATAGGAAGATTGACCAAACCAACCATCGCCAGAATGGCACAGGCTCGAGCAGCGGTCTCCCGGCTATCAAAGGCTTCCCGCAGGGCGATTAGTCCAAAATAGAGAAACTGCAGAATCAGCACAGAGGTCAACCGGGCATCCCATACCCACCAGGTACCCCAGGTCGGTTTGCCCCAGATGGCCCCGGTTATCAACGCCAGAGCACAGAACGAGGCTCCGATCGGCGCCAGACAGCTGACCGCCATATCCGCCAGTTTAATCTTCCAGATAAAACCAATAGCGGCCGTCACCGCCAGCCCGGAATAGATCGTCAAGGCCAGTGAGGCAGCGGGGACGTGGAGAAAGATAATACGATAGCTATTGCCTTGCAGATAATCCGGTGGTGTAAACAGCAGCCCCCAGGTCAGGCCGATGACGACACAGCCCAGCGCCAACATACCGACCCATGGTAATAGTCTGCCACTAAAATCGTAAAACCACTTTGGCGATGCCATGCGGTGAAAAAACGTCCAATTCATGGTCAGGCCAACACTCTCACATCAATTATTTTTCGTTATTCTAAGGCATTGCCGTGCTGAGTCCAGATAACAGAATGCAGACAGGTACAAATTTTCAGGCCGAGACCTTCCTGATGTGTTGTCGCCTTCTCTTGATCTGATGAGCCGGAGAGAAAACACCATCTGTCGTGTTGCGGCTCAAGATTTTAACAGACGTACCATTGAAAAGAGAGGCTGTGTTGGAATATTGAGAGTTCTTCTGAGGGAAGGCTTCACACCCACACGATGATTTAACCGCTCACACTAACCCGCAGGGATGCACCAATCGCCAGAGGCGCAAAGGTTATCCCCAAAGCCAACAGCGCCCCCTGCCACATTAGATGTGCACTCCAGGGAAAGCCATTGGCCGCCGCATCGATAGCACCGGTACCCAGAATCAGCACCGGAATATAGAGAGGTAAGGTCAGCAGGGAGAGCAGAATTCCCCCTTTGCGCAAGCCCACCGTCAACCCGGCACCGATAGCACCCACCAGACTGAGCATGGGAGTCCCCAACAACAGGGTGGCAACAATAGCAGGCAACGCTTCAGCAGGCAGACCAAACATAATGGCAATAACCGGTGCCACCAGGGTAATGGGCAACCCCGTCACCAGCCAGTGCGCCAGCACCTTGGTCACGGCCACCAGCGAAAGCGGCAGGGGAGAGAGCATCAACTGTTCCAGCGCACCGTCTTCATAGTCGGAACGAAACAGACTATCCAGCGCCAGCATGTTGGCCAGCAATGCCGAAACCCAAACCACGCCACCGCCTATAATCCGCAGTACATCCGGAGAGGGGCCGACACCGAGTGGAAACAGGGATGCCACCAGAAAGAAGAACACCAGCGGGTTCATCAGATCCCCCCGGTTACGGAAAGCAAGCCGTAAATCCCGACGCAAAATGCACCCCAGACCACGCACCAGACCACGTAGAGTCATCGGGAACCTCCCAATACCAATGTTCGAAAACCCGAATAATCGAATGTCATCTCGTGATGGGTGGTGACCATGACCATACCACCATTTTCCGCATGCTGAACCAGAGCCAACTCCAACTCAGTGATCCCTTGTCGGTCTATAGCGGTAAAAGGTTCATCCAGAATCCACAGGGGCTGCTGAGCAAGAAACAGACGCGCCAGCGCCACGCGGCGGTTTTGTCCGGCGGAGAGCTGGTAGCAGGGCACATCCTCAAAACCGGTCAGCCGCACCTTGGCCAGCGCAGCCCAGATATCGTCACGGGAGAGATCATTGCGGTGCAGCCCCATGGCCCAGCGCAGATTCTCCTCTGGCGTCATGGTTGGCTTTACGCCGGGATGGTGCCCCAGATAAAGGAGGGATGCGTGAAACCCGGGACGATCCTCATCAATCGGCTCCCCACACCAGAAGAGAGCACCGGTAAAATCGAGTGAAAGACCGGCGACCACCCGCATAAGCGTGGTTTTTCCGGAGCCATTGGGACCTGATATCTGCAGAATCTCCCCCGGATTCAGGGAGAAGTTGAGCGCTCGAAAAAGGTAGCGCTCATCCCGCTCACAGGTCAACTCCGCAACGGACAAGCATAAAGGCTGAGTCAAGCTGTTATTCCAACGAATAAAAAAACCTGACTATATTATGGTTCGTGGGACTACTTCCAGCTCTGCAACCGGCCACGTAACCGGAGAGCGGCCTGACTGTGGATCTGGCTGACCCGGGATTCGCTGACCCCCAGCAATTTGCCAATTTCTTTCAGGTTCATCTCTTTTTCATAATACAGGGTCAGTACCAACTGCTCCCGCTCGGGCAGCATCATGATGGCATTGATCAGTGCCGTGCGAAACTTGCTCTGTTGAAAATTAGCATCGGGGCTGTCGCCGACACTACAGCGCTGCAAACGGGACTCTTCGCTGTCAAACATATCCTCAAAGCTGAACAGACGGCAGCCCTTGAGATCTTTGACCATATTAAAGTACTCATCCAGAGGGACATTCAGTTCAGCAGCCACCTCCGCATCTCTGGCATCCCGACCAAGACGAGCCTCCAGTATCCGAACCGCTTCACTGACCCGGCGCGAGTTGCGGTAGACCGAACGCGGCCCCCAATCACCACGGCGAATCTCATCCAGCATGGCGCCCCGTATGCGAATGCCGGCGAAGGTCTCAAAACTCGCCCCCTTCGTGGCGTCATACTTGCCAGCCGCCTCCAGCAGACCCACCATACCGGCCTGAACCAGATCATCGACCTGCACACTGGCTGGCATTCTCGCCGAGAGATGCCGTGCGATTCGCTTGACCAGATCAGCATGTTTCTCGACCATCTCCGTCTGATAACGGTTCTTTTCTTCACTGCTATCGTTATCGCCGGTGTTTTTCTCTCCGGTATTCTTATCGCCGGTGTTATTACTATTCGTGTTGCGAACAAGAGCTTCCATGCTTACATGCCTCCCACACTGACCGTCTGTTCAAGAAAAAACGTCATACCACCGGCAGCCGGAGTACTGATGCGTCTGCGGTTCAAGGTTTCGGCAAGCATCTGCAACGAGCGAGCTGCCCGCGCTTCCGGCCGAGTTTGCTGTAAGGGCTGATAACACTCAGGGGAACGGTCAATATCCTGATCGTACGGCACCTGCCCACAATGGCGGAGCACCAAATCCTGATCGAAACCCAGTCGCTCCTGCAGAGCTTCGGTCAACAGATGCCCTTCTCGCTGCCGACGCGTCATATTGGTCAAAATGCCGAAGTGTTGAACATCACAATGCTGACGCAGGGTTCGGATGTAATCCGCCGCATCAACCTGGGTGACAGGATCGGGAGTGACCACCACAAGCACCTCACCAGCGGCGCGGATCAACTGCAGATCGGTGGGGGAGAGCCCCCCTGAAGTATCGATAAGCAGGTAATCAATCTCGTCAACCATCTGGTCGACCGCCTGGATCAGCCCTGCAATACGCTGACTTCCAAGTTCGGCTATATCAGGATTGCTTCGTCCTCCTGGTATGATGTGAACGCCTTGAGGTCCTTCGATCAAGGCTTGCTGAATGGAGCATTGACCACTTAAAACATCACTGATGGTATGCTCCGGTTCCGAACCGGCCAGCAGATGGAGATTGGCGAGACCGAAATCAGCATCCAGTACCACTACCCGCTGGCCCATTCGGGCCAATGCCTCGGCGAGATTGAGGGTAAGAAAGCTCTTTCCAACACCGCCCTTGCCACTGGCAATGGCTATTACTCGTGGGGGGTTTACGTCCATAGTCCTTTATGGCTCACTCAGTCGCTGTAAATTTTTAATTCTTCCCCAGATTTATTGCATTAATGATGCCAGTTAACAAAAAACACATTTAATAAAAACAGATAACAACGACAACCTGTTGTTATTCAATAATTTTTAAATTTTCACGCAGAACAGCGCAAAAATAGGACATCCATAAAATCCATTTCTTTTTCCCGTTTTCATAAAAAAGTCCCTGGAAATGATATTTGTTTTTTGACATGTCAAATCAGTGCCGTCAGCCTACTGCCGCAGAATTCATCCCGGCGGACAGCCTCCCGTCAAGACATACAGAATTGAGGGATAACAATCGTGAGATGGTCAAAAACCGGGGGGATTCAGAAAGTTCAGGGGACGTTGTTGGTGAGGGTGTGGGTGAGGGCGAAGACGATCAGCGATCAAGCAGCTTACTGAACTGTTTTGCCGCAGAAGCAGGAACATCATCCTGTTCGGGAAGCAGTTGCGGGTAATCTCCCAACAGCACGATTTTACCGGGCGAGACCCCCAGTAACAGCTGTCGATCACCAGCCTGTACCACCACAATGCGATCCCGCCCCCCCAGAGAGAGTGCCGATTTGATCGCCATACCGGCCCTTCCGGGAGCCAATCCAGGCTGAAGGCGTTTCAGCCACCAGGCACAGGCAAATATCAGGACAATAACCGCCAGAAAGGACAAGATGATCCGGCCCAGATCCGCAAGACCTGCCCCGGTATCAGCTGTTGCAAGAGTTTCAACCTCTGCAAGAGTTTCAACCTCTGCAAGAGTTTCAACC